>Ga0209562_1000557_pt1 | contig 12855 bp, 11 predicted proteins | sample WorMetvacBELIZE2_FD_187399 | JGI IMG/M metagenome (GOLD analysis project Ga0209562, IMG submission 187399) | Marine gutless worms symbiont microbial communities from Max Planck institute for Marine Microbiology, Germany - Olavius vacuus BELIZE.2... | ecosystem: Host-associated > Annelida >...
TTTGACCTCCTTTGCCAATCGCCATGGCTAAATTTTCTTCGTCAACTACAACTTGCATAATTTTTTTATCTTCATCAACAATAATATTAGATACCTGCGCTGGAGATAATGCACCAATAACAAATTGTGCAGGGTTTGATGACCACATTACTACATCAACTTTTTCTCCAGCTAATTCATTAGTAACCGCTTGAATTCTTGAACCGCGAATACCAATACAAGTACCGATTGGATCAATTCGGGATTCGTTTGAATGAACGGCGATTTTAGCTCGTTGACCTGGATCTCTTGCCGCAGATTTTATATCGATAAAACCTTCAGAAATTTCCGGCACCTCTAATTTGAACAAACTGATAATAAAATCAGGTGCTGTTCGAGATAAAACTAAATGATGCGCCCCTGAAGAGTTTGGATCGATTCGTAATAAATGTGCACGAATTCGATCACCGGCTCGTAAATTTTCTTTGGGGATTAATTGATCACGAGGGATAATTGCTTCAAGTTTTGAATTAATCTCAACCACTACAGCACCGCTTCGTTCAATTCGACGAACTACTCCGGTTACAAAATTGTCTTTAGATGAATCTAGAAACTCACCAATAATTTGCTCACGCTCAGCTTCCCTAACTTTTTGAATAATAGCTTGTTTTGCTGTTTGTGCTCCTATTCGGGATAATTCAATATTTGGTATTAAATCTTCAATTACATCATCAATTCTAATATCTGGATTTAGTTCTTTGGCTTCAGAAAAACCTATTTGACCTGCGGGATTGATAATCTCTTGATCATCAACTACGGTCCATCTTTGCAAAGTTTCATAGTTCCCATTTGTGCGATTTATTTGAACTTTTATATCGCAGTCTTCTTGTAACAATCTACGAGTTGATTGAGCAAGGGCAAATTCTAAGGCACTAAATACCAGCTCCTTCTCCAAATTTTTTTCATTGGCAAGGGCTTCAACTAGCATTAGAATTTCACGATTCATCAACTTACTCCTAAGTTCTAAATTTTTTATTTTTTCGACTCTTTCTTTGATTTCTTGTTCCCCATCGGCTTAATATTTCATCTTCATCTAAATTTGCAGTTAAAATTTGCTCATAATCAAATTCAAATTCATCATCTCCATCAAATAGTTTTATTTCCGGAGAATTCTCCGAAAAAGTGTAGGTTCCCTGAAAGTTTTTTTGTAAATTTCCTTGGGAATTTTCTACTGGCTTTTTTAATGTAAGCTTGATTGGCATTCCCGAATAAATATTAAACTCTTCCCGATCATAAATTTTACGATCAACACCCGGAGACGATATTTCCAGTCGTTGATAATTAGCATTTTCAACAGTTAATAATCGTGATATGTGATTGCTAACAAATGCACAATCATCCACCGTAACCCGATTTGTAAATGCCGGTGCAAACTTAGCTAATTGGGGAAATCTTGAAATAGGGTCGATGTCAACTTCTGTAGCAGCAAAGAATTTACCTGGTATATAGTTTTTATTTCGCTCAATAAATATACGGATAGTTCCCAAGCGAGGATTGAATTGTAAATCCAACATCCGATAACCAAATCCGATTAAGGTTTTGGCAACTTGTTCTTTCCACGGTAAATCTTCCATATATATTTAAACTACTTATGCAAATAAAAAATGGGCATTCAGCCCATTTATTCTATTAAATCAATATTGATTTAATAATATTTCTACTTAAAATTTAAATGAGAATTTTATCATAAGTAATAATATTTAATATAATATCCAGATACTTATGAAGATTTGTTTTGTGATTTGTGATTTGAATTAAAGAAAATAATTCGTTCAAAAATATTAATAATATGTCTTATCTAGGTATTTTTGTCTTTCAATTTCAGGAAATTTTTCAATAGCGTATCTCAACATTGTTCGGGGCATTTTTTGATAATGCTTATTTAAAAATTCCATTTCGGTAGAAAGGTCTTTTTTACCAATTTCTCTAAGCATCCAACCAACTGCTTTATGTATCAGATCTTCTTGATCACAAATTAGCATTTCGGCAATTTCTAAGGTAGGATTAAAATTGTAATTTTTGATGAATTCAAAAGTAGCAATAATCGCAATCCTTCTTTCCCATAAAGATTTAGATCTAGCTAATTTTATTAAAATAGATTTATCTTTATTAGTTAGATAATTACCAACTATATGATGAGCACTGGTATCGATTAAATCCCAATTATTAATATGTTTAGTATTTTCTAAATATAAATTGAATATATTTTGTTTCTGAATATAACTACCTTTAGAATATTTTGAAACCATTGCTAGTAATGCAAATAATCTGATTTCATGATATTTCGATTTGAGTAATTTAATACAAATTTCTATTGAGATATCGCGATATTTTTGAACATGCTTGCGAATAATTGGAACTCGAATTCCTAAAAATATATCCCCATAACCATATTCCCCTTTTGCGGTTTTAAAAAATCTTTGTGAATGTTTAGCAATTTGGGGATTACCTAGCTTTATCAATTCTCTTTGAATCTCTTGATAGTTCATTTCTTTAATGAATTATTTAACAATAAATTTATATTTATTTTTCTGAATCTGATTTTGGTTTATAAGTAGTAAAACCAATCAATTTATAAAGAGGGCAGAAATCAAAAAGACCGGTAAATAATATAATTACTCCCAGGTATCCCCATGCTCCGATAAAATTTGCTGCAGCGAAAACCATTAGAACAATACCTAATGTTATCCGTATATATTTATCTATTTCGTTTAGATTTTTTTTCATAGTATTTATTATGTTAAATCTTGTAAATAATATTATTGAATAAAAAGTTGATTTAGATAATTTAAGTTTCGAAAACCAAAAGCTGTGGGAATTATTTTGTTTTTAGCTACTTTTATTAATTTTAATTCTTGAGCTCTAACTAATTGTGGTTTTATTTTATTAATTTTAATTCCGGTTGTAGTTTCAAATAAATGGATATTAAACCCTTGCTTGAGTCTTAAAGCATTCATCATAAATTCGACGGGAATTTCACTTGGATTTACTGGTTTAATATTTATTACCGAATCATATTCTTTTTTATTTAATTTATTTATATAACTCATTGGGTCTTTAGTTTTCTCAATTCGATAAATTTTTTTTGAATCCGTGATTTTACTATGGGCACCGGCACCAATTCCAAGATAATCTCCATACTGCCAATAGTGGATATTATGAAGACATTTTTTCATTGATGATTTATTATTTACATATGCCGATACCTCATATCGACTAAAACCATGATTGGATAATGTTTTGATTAATAATTCATAGCTTTGATGATTATCTTGATAATTTTTGGGGAATGGATTGTGACTATAAAAATAAGTATTGGGTTCTATAGTTAGCTCATAATAAGAAATATGTGAGGGTTCAAAACTAACAGCAGTATCAATATCTTCAATTGCCTCACTAGTTGTTTGAAAGGGTAGTGCAAACATTAGATCAAGATTAATATTATCAAATACTGCCTTGGCCTTCTTAATTGAATTTTTTGCATCACTGGAATTATGAATGCGGCCAATTTTATTTAAATACTTATCATTAAAGCTTTGTATTCCTAAAGATAATCTATTAATACCTAACGCTTTATATGAAATAATCTTTTTAATATCTAAAGTACCAGGATTAGCCTCTAAGGTAATTTCGATTGAATTGCTGAAAACAGATTTATTGGCTAAATATGTTATTATTTTTTCAATTGAAGCACTTGCAAATAAACTTGGAGTTCCACCACCAAAAAAAATTGAAGTAATGGTTTTATCTTTTAATATTGTTAACGAATATTCGATATCCAATAATAGAGCTTGTAAATATTTTTTTTCTAACTCTTTGTTAAATCCTTCAAATGAATTAAAATCGCAGTAAAGACATTTTTTGATACACCATGGCAAATGGATATATATTGAGATTTTGTCCACAAGTTGATTCTACAATAAAAAAAAGCCCGGAAAGACCGGGCTGAGTGTAAGACGCCATTGCGACATCTTTAATGGAGATTACATATGACTATCTATCGCTAAACCTTTCAGACTTTGGTAGTTTGTTAATTCTTGCTACCGGATTATGAAAACCGACTTCTCTTAAAATCTGTTGTTGAGTATTTGAACATTGGTTATATAACAAATCATAAGCGTCAACAGATTTTTGCATTTTTTCCATTTGATTTCGTATAAATTGTAAATTTTGCTTAGCTTTGTTTGGAGTATTTTGATCAATTTGATTTTTAGCTCTTTGGAATAATACATCAGCGGAAGGTAGATTTTCACGATTTGCAACTACATATTGATTCCATACTTGTTGCTGTTCATTGGTTATTTGTAATTGGGAATAAAGCTTTTCTACTTGTCGATCAAATCTACTTCTGATATCGTTTGCAAATTTTTGAGCATCTTGAAGATTGTTAATTTTTATTCTGGATTTCCTGGAACGAAGATTTTTGCGATTTTCACTGATAACATCAATAGACATTGGTTTTCGATTTTCAGCTCGGAATTTATAATTATTTTGGGCAAAAGCAGATGTCGCAAAAATTGTTAAGAATAAAAAGAATATTCCAATTTTTTTAATTTTTTCTAAGGCAATAGGATTTATTGGAAATTTATGAATATTTCCAAAGTCGTAATTTGGAATTTGCAATTTATTCATACCTTAATTTTATCAATAAGTAAACTTTGCTAGTTAGGCTTTCTAAAGCAAAATTTGAACTTCTTCTTGTAATTGATAAATTAATTTAATGTAACAAATTGTATCAACTGATCTAAGTTACATTCTACAACTTGTAATCGAGAGTAGTGAAGTTGAATTATTTAATTAATTCTTAGAATTTGTAAGGTTTTTATGTTGCCAACGGTTTCTCTTTTCGCTAATTTTTGCTAATGTTTGGAACAACTCTTTTTGATGAATGGTATCTTTACCACTTTCAATCATTTTTCGAAAACTTTTCAGCGATTTTTCAAATTGACTTAGATTCTTTAACAAAATTTTCTTATTTGCTAAAAAAACATCATGCCACATCTGTGGGTCAGATGCAGCAATTCGGGTAAAGTCGCGAAATCCGCCGGCAGCATATTTTAAATATTGATTGCTTTCTCTTTTTTGAAGTAAATAATGAACCAAAGCCATAGAAATTAAATGGGGTAAATGGCTAACACCGGCAAATATTTCATCATGATCATCAACTGTCATTAAATTAATTTTTGCACCAGTTTGCTGCCAAAATTTTTTAATTTTTTTAATGTCACTTTTACGATTATTTTTAATTGGAGTAATTATTACATATTGGTTTATAAATAATTGTCCATCAGCATAATCAGGACCAGGTTTTTCCCTACCTGCGATTGGATGCGCCGGAATAAATAGTTGAGGATATTTGAGTTCTTTTTCAGCTTGAGAAATAACTAAAGCTTTGGTGCTACCTACATCGGTTATTAATGCCTGGCTTTCAGTTTGGTTAATGGTTTGAAAAATATTGCGATAACTATTGATTGGGGAAGCAATAACAATCAATTGTGATTTTTTAATTCCGATAGCAAGTTTATCAACTGCAATGTCAACTATATTTTTTTTTTTAGCAATCGCTAAGTTTTTTTTATTTGTATCAAAACCAATAATAACTGAGCTCGCACCTGATTTTTTTAGTGCTAATGCTACAGAAGAGCCGATCATGCCCGTACCAATTACTAAAATATTACTAAACATTTTTTAAAATCTTCGATAATGTAGTAATAAATCTTTTATTTTGGCTGGGACTTCCAACGGTAACGCGTAACCAATCTTTTAATTGATAACTAGCTAAAGGACGAATTATGATTCCAGATTTTAATAACTCTAAATAAATCTTATTTGCATTTTTTACTTTAAAACTAATGAAATTTGCATAAGAAGGAATTGTCGGCAATGATAATTTAGCTAATTCAGCATCCAAATATTTCAATTGTTGGGTATTATTCTTTTTACTTTTCAACACAAAATTTTTATCAGATAATGCTGCAGTTGCTGCCTTCATTGCTAAATGATTTACATTAAACGGCTGACGTATTCGGTTCATCCAATTTGCAATTTGAGGATGAGTAATCGCATAACCAACTCGTAGTCCGCTTAACCCATATATTTTTGAAAAACTTCTGGTAATTATTAAATTTGGGAATTCAGCTAGCCAATTTAAAGATTTATCCTGATCTTCAGACAAGTATTCACTATATGCTTGATCGAGAATTATTACACAATTAGCGGGAATTGTCTTAATAAAATCATATACCCGATCTAAACTTGCGTAAACCCCGGTTGGGTTATTGGGATTTGCTAAAAAAACTAGTTTTACCTTTTTTTTAGTTGCAGTTAATGCGATTTTTTCCAAATCCTGCTCAAAATTAGCTTTTACCTTAACCTCAATTTTTTGAGCATTACAGGTTTCACATACCAAAGGGTATACAGCAAAGCTATATTGGCTAAAAACTGCTTTTTGTTTATGATTTAAAAAAGCCCTAGCCGCCAATTCTAATACATCATTAGACCCATTACCAATAACTAGTTGATCTAAATTAATCTTATATTTTTTAAATTTTGTTACTATTGCATGCTTTAATTTATAGGCATTTCCATCAGGGTAGCGATCGATATCTGATATTGATGCTCTAAGCGCAGATTTAGCTTTTGGTGGAATTCCTAAAGGATTTTCATTTGAGGCAAGCTTTATAATCGCAAGGTTTTTGGGAAGATTGAGTTCCCGTTTGAGGTATTCAATTGGTTTTCCTGGGACATATGGAATAATATCACATACATTTGCTAGTGCGTTAGGTATTGCATTCATTAGTATTTGTAGTAGATAAAATTATTTAATCCAATGGGTGATGATTTCTCGGATAAGAACCAATTAATTTAAAAAATGGAACTTTACTTTCTAGTTTACCGATTACTTTTTTAATATTTGAATCATCTCGATGCCCCTCAATATCAATAAAAAATAAGTATTCCCAATTTTTTTGCCATCGAGTTGAACGATCTTCAGATAACGATTTTGGTGCTGGTCGGGATTGAATAGAACACATACTTATTCCCGCTTTTGCAAAATTTTCAAGAATTTGATAAAGTGAGCCTGGAACGTTTTGGGCGGAAAAAACCATAGATGTTCGATCAAAACCGCTAGCAGGAATCGGATTTTTACCTAACACTAAAAACCGGGTTGTGTTATTTGTTGAATCTTCAATCGCCTCAGCTAAGATTGGTAATTCATATATTTCTGCAGCATTTTTACCGGCGATTGCCGCACTAAATTTATTTTTGCTTACTTCTTCACATGCGGCAGCATTACTTGCCACCGAAATTAATTCTGCTTTCGGTATATTAATTTTTAACCAATTTCGTGATTGTCCAAAAGTTTGTGGGTGTGCAAAAACTCTTTTTATCGAAGATATTTTTTTAATTGGAGTTAGTAAATGATGATGGATCGCCAGCACAATTTCTCCACATGCAATTAAACTAGAGGTCGCTAATAAATCTAAATTATTACCAACAGAACCTTCAATTGAATTTTCAACCGGAACTACGGTGTAATTAGCCTTACCTAATTCAACTTCTCTAATACTTTCAATAACTGATGGTAAAGGTGTAGTCTTAACCGCATGCCCAAAATGCTGACGAACTGCAGCTTCTGTATGTGTTCCTTTTGGACCTAGATGAGCAACAACTATTTCTTGTTCAAGTGCAAGGCAAGATGAAATTAATTCATTAAAAAAAGTTGAAATTGCACTATCAGGAAGTGGACCAGAATTTTGTTTTTGCAATCTTCGAATAATTTGCGATAGTCGTTCTGGAGCGTATTTAATTTGGTTTGAATAACCCTGGTTGGTATTATTATTGAAGGAGTTTTTTAATTTACCAATCTTTTCCGCAATTTGGGCTCTTGAAATAATTAAATTTAAAATCTCATCATCAATTGCATCAATTTTTTTTCTAAAATCTATCAGCTTAGATTTGTGATTTTTATCATAATTTGTTTTATAAGATTTTGGAGATTTAGTCATATTAATTTTTTATTGTTGATTTAATATGAAGTTCCTGTAATTGCTGTGGCGATGCCAGATTTGGCGATTGAGTAAGCAAACATTGTGCCCGCTGTGTTTTGGGAAATGCAATTACTTCTCTAATTGAATCAGCACCGGTAATAATCGCACATAAGCGATCCAACCCTAAAGCAATACCGCCATGTGGAGGCGCTCCTAAAGAAAGAGCATCTAGCAGGAATCCAAATTTTCTAGTTGCCTCTTCTTCATCTATCCCCAAAACATTAAAAACCTGCTTTTGGATTTCTTTTTTATAAATTCTAAGTGAACCACCGCCAATTTCCCAACCATTAATTACCAAATCGTAAGCGTTAGCATGAACTTTGCCAGGGTTAGTTGCAATTTCAGCTAAATCATTTATCTTTGGTGAAGTAAAAGGATGATGACAAGCACTCCATTTTTGTAATTGATCATCATATTCAAACATTGGAAAATCAACTACCCACAAAGGTTGCCAACCAGAAATTAAATATCCATAATTAGTGCCAATTTTTTGTCTTAGGGCCCCTAAACTATCGTTTACTATTTTTTGAGTATCAGCGCCAAAAAAGATTAGATCACCATTTTTACCTTTTACTTTTTTAACAATCGTCAGTGCGCTTTCTCCTAAAAATTTAACTATAGGAGATTGCAATCCGTCAATTCCCTGTTCAAGATTATTAATTTTAATATAAGCTAATCCTTTAGCTCCGTAGTTTGCAACAAAGGAGGTTAAATCATCAATTTCTTTTCGACTTATTTTGTCACCAATCTCTGGTATTTTCAAAGCTGCTACTTTTCCCTTAGCTAGATTTGCAGCCTCTCGAAAAACCTTAAATTCAACTTGTTTCATTTCTTCAGTTAAATCAACTAGCTCAAGGTCAATTCGTAAATCCGGTTTATCACTTCCAAAGCGATTGATTACCTCGTTATATGATATTTGAGGAAAAGGATTTGGTAGATCAATATTCAAGATTGATTTAAATACTTTTCGAATCATCCCCTCAATAAGAGTTAATATTTCACTAGCTGATAAAAATGAAGTCTCAATATCAATTTGGGTAAATTCTGGCTGACGATCAGCACGTAAATCTTCATCACGAAAACACTTTACTATTTGATAATATCTTTCAAAACCTGAAACCATCAGCATTTGCTTGAACAATTGCGGAGACTGGGGTAATGCAAAAAAATGTCCTGGATGAATTCTTGATGGAACCAAATAATCTCTCGCACCCTCAGGTGTAGATTTAGTTAGCATCGGAGTTTCAATTTCAATAAAGCCATTTTCATCTAAATAGTTTCGAATTGTTTTACTTATTTGATTTCGAGTAAGTAAATTTTTCTGCATATTTTCTCTACGCAAATCCAAAACCCGGTGAGTAAGCCGAACATTTTCTGAAATATTTTCTTCTTCTAATTGGAATGGTAAATTGATTGATTCATTAATAATTAAAAGCTTTTCACAAATAATTTCAATTTCACCGCTGGGTATATCTGGATTAATTGTGCCATCGGGTCTAGGTCGAACTAAACCTTCTGCTTGGATAACATATTCTAAGCGGATCTTTTCCGCTATGGGAAAATCAGCTATATCAGGATTACAGACTATCTGCACTAAACCTTTAATATCTCGAAGATCAATAAAAATTACCCCGCCATGATCGCGTCGGCGAAATACCCAGCCTTTAACTAAGACCGTTTTGTCTAAGTCATTTAGGTTAATATTTCCACAAAAAACACGCATTTATTTCTCAAAAAATATATTGAAAGAATGATAAAGCAAAATAGTTTTGCTAAATATAAAAATTTGCTAAATATTGAATAAAAAAATATGCTAGTTTCCTGGATAATTAGATTCTAGTTTTTTTTCTAAATTAATATTTTCTCCAATCGGATTAAATGGCAGAGTTATTAAATTATCCCGCCAATACATTCTATTTGGAACTAGCTTACCCATTCCTAATCGCAGGCTATTAGTTAAACATTGTTTAGTATATTCATTGGTTAGTTTTATTGCGGTGATAATTTCGATTCCATGTGCCATATATGCAGTTAATGCTGCTGAAAAAGTTGAACCGGCTCCATAAAAATCGCCTACAAAACGGGTAGATTCCAGCGTTAAGATTTTGTTTTGCTTATGATGATAAAGATTCAATACAACCTTTTGTGATTTATCTTGGTTATCAGTTATCAAAATATATTCACATCCCGTATCTAATAGATTTTGCGCACATTTATCTGAGGAAAAATCTGATGAATCTTTATCAGTATATATTGTAGATAATCTACGAGCATCCTTAATATTTAGAGTTACGATTGTTGTTTGGGATAAAATTTCTTCAATTAAAATATCTAAAATATCATCATTTATCAGTTCATCACCGGCTTTGGAATTAAAAGTAGGATCAAGTATTAAAGGAACATTGTGATATTCATTAAACAAATCCCCTAAAATCCGAACATTATCACTATTTCCAACTAATCCAACTTTAATGGCGGAAATTGGCATATCTTCTAAAATTGCATTTGCCTGTCGTAAAACCAGATTTGGTGATATACCATGAATTTCTGACATCCCAATTGTATCTTGGACCGATAAGGCGCTAATCACAAATGCCGGATGGCAACCAATAGTTGAGATTGCTTGGGCATTGGCAAATAAACCACTTCCTCCGGTCGGATCTGAAGCATCAATAATTAAAACCACTGGAGGTAATAATGGTAATTTATCGCTCTGTTGAGGATTTTTATCTTGAGAATTCAGGTTTGAATTAGTCATTTAATTATTTTATCGTAATTTATAACTATCATGGAAATTTGAAAAAAATCCATATGTATATTTTACTTATTCAATTCCTGTCAATAGAATTTTCTTAAAATCTTCATTTACAGCAAGATTACAAATGGAAAAGGAAATGTTAAATTGAGAAATTATTAATTTAACACGAAATTTTGAATAAACACCTGAAGATTCTTAAGCTTATTTGCAAATTAAATTATTAAATTGATATGATGCTGAAATGAAATAGAAAGAATATTTAATTTGTGTTCCGTTATTTTAAAGCCAAAATAAATTTTCTAGTTTGGCTAATAATCTTATCAACTTGTTTGCAGTTATATGTTTCATTTATATATCTAATTTTAAATTCATCATTGGATTGGCAATTGGTTTTTAGAACTCGAACTGCATGTTGCCCTCTTCGGATTAGTTCAGGACAAAAACGAGCACGATTACTTTGAGTACCTTTAAGGCACATATCAGAGGTATCGGCTATTTCAATAACAGGTTGCTTCAACTCCTCTAAGTTTTTTTCAACTTTATAATTAATAAATATAAAAATCATCAAAACAATGACTAAAAAGATTAATAGGACACCTAAATTTCTAGTTTGGGGTTGAGTAGGCATTGATGATGATTTATAGTCATGAAAAATAAAACAATATTTCAAAGATTATAAATAATTTATAGTATTTTCAGGTTTTCAAAATTAATTTGCGAATTAATTTTTATATATTTGAAGAATTAAGCGAAAGTTCAATTGATTTTTCAATAATTATATTCAAAATAAACTACCAGAAATTTGTTGGAATTTTACCCAACTTACTAGATTTTAGTTTTTGTTCCTTGAATATCGATTATAAATTATTCTCATTTTATCAATTAGTTCTGATGCCATTACACCTCGCTCATGCTTTTTAGCTAGATCTAAGCCTGCTTGTAGATGAATATTAATGGCTGTTAGTAATAAATATTTAATTTCTTTTGATTTTGAACCTTGAGCTAATAAAGAAGATATTGCACCTGCTAAAACATCCCCACTTCCTGCAGTTGATAGAGCAGTAGAACAACCTTTCTGGATAAAAATATCACCTTTTTCGCCTGGTGTTGATAATATGGTTCCACATCCCTTTAATATTGTATAGACTTGGTATTGTTTGCTAATCGCAGTTGCACTTTCAATACGATTATTTTGAATATCGTTGGAATTAGTATTTAATAACCTGGCAGCTTCTAAGGGATGAGGAGTAAATATAGTATCGGCTTTACGGTTTAATACAATTTTTTTTAATTCTTGATTTTCTGATATTAAAGTTAGAGCATCAGCGTCGATAATCATTTTTAAATTTTGCGATAGCCCAAAAGTAAGTATTTTTTTTGCTTTTTGGTCTTTACCCAAGCCGGGTCCGATCAAAATAATTGTGTTATTTTGATTTTCTTTTTTAAAATCGGGAGTTGAATTTATTACTTCGGGTATTGAATATTCTTGATTTTCCCAATAGACTCTCCCACAACCTAATTTCAGAGCAGCTAATGAAGCTAAATGTCCCGCACCAATCATAGGTTTTAATCCACCAAAAACTACAACTGAACCGGCATTACCTTTATGAAAATTTGAAGTTCTGGTGGGGAGATATTTCTGCCAAATTTTTGGAGTATTTATTACCCCGCCAGTAAGTTTTTTAGGTTGATTATAAAATTCTGGATGTTGTTTTTCAATTGCTAAAGTATCAAGAATAATTTTGCCACTATAAGTGAGACCGAAATTCATAAACATTCCGGCTTTGTGTGCAATTAGTGAAATTGTATAATCCGCATAAACCGCATGATTGATATTTGCTACATTCCCATTTTTGGCATCTAAACCGCTTGAAATATCAATAGCAATAACTCGGCAATTTTTGTTTTTTTGTGAATAGGTATTAATGAAAGTTATCCACTCTAATTCGGATTTTGGAATCTTTCGATCTGAGCTAAAACCAATTCCAAAAATTCCGTCAATAATAA
>Ga0209562_1000558_pt1 | contig 12841 bp, 11 predicted proteins | sample WorMetvacBELIZE2_FD_187399 | JGI IMG/M metagenome (GOLD analysis project Ga0209562, IMG submission 187399) | Marine gutless worms symbiont microbial communities from Max Planck institute for Marine Microbiology, Germany - Olavius vacuus BELIZE.2... | ecosystem: Host-associated > Annelida >...
GATTTAACCGGCGATTGTGGCTCAGTTAAATCTAACTGAGGTTTAACCTTAGATTAGTCGCTAACTGGCGTTGGTGAAACGGATTTATGCTAACTGGAGGTCAAAGTGCGGAGAAAACCGACGGTTAAAGTTAACTGTCGTTGGTGAAACGGGCCCTTAGTGTTAATCATGACCTGACTTACTGAGGGCAGTTTGTGCTGCTGTGTGGTGACAGGGCTTTTTCCGGCGAGCACTGCAAGACATCGGTGATCCGAGTCGCAAGAAGTGCTACTACAGCAAAAACTGTGACATCACTGTTCTTACTCGTAACCGCTGCCAATACTGTCGACTGAAGAAGTGTCTGGCGCTGGGCATGTCGAGATCAGGTACGATGTTTACTCCTTGAATAAACTCGTCAGTTGAAATGAAATGTTAATTGTCTAAATTAACCACAAAACAACCGCCATCGATGTACAGCTTAGACATTTAATACCATGTTTACTTGTTTGTCGTTGTCATTGTATTCCTGAACATTGTGAGTTTATGTGAAAAAAAGGAGTTTGCAGAGATGTCTTATATTTGAGATATATATTGTTGCTTAGCATTGTTTATTGCTTCGGCTTGAATATCACACTGGACTGGTGGAGTATGTTGTAGGAGAAAGAACTTAATGAGTAGATGTATTCATACACTCATTGTTGCTGAGCTTTCCGATTTAATGGAGGCCTCCCAATTTTGAAGCCCGTATTACAGTTTTATGATTCAGTAATGAAAACTCTGATTTTCTGATTTTAATCGAAATCATACACAAAGTACGTAGTTCTAGGTTATCGTTACAAATGTGCACTTGACGTTACATTAGCTGAAGACGAATTGTGCATTAAATATTTTTTTTTCTGCCGGTTATGTAGACGATGGAAAATGGTAGTGAGACCCTAACGCATAAAATATTAGTGTTTGGCGACACATCTTTTTTGCAGTCTGTCCTATATTAAGTGTAGGCTAAGGTGTGAAGCAACTGTTGAACTAAACTGGTACAGTAGACAAATAGGCAATAAGTCTGTTCGTATGTCTTAAATAAAAATGTTGTAAAAATGCCGACTATTTCTCCCATTTTTTTGACCCCAATCTTCCTGTTTGTAGTTTTTTTTAAGGTTGACAACCCTGTAAATATGAAATTGTTGATCAGTCGAGGGCAGTGTAGAAACTGATCCACAATAGACAGCTTATTTTGACAATATATATTTTTACATTTGTAAGTTTGTAACCCTTTATAGTCTGTTTGCTGTGTGCACCTGCAGGTAATTTTTGTTGTTGAAAAGATAGCATTTGTAGAGGTGGTTAATGTTGAAGGATGTGTGTTGGTTGCAGCTGCCAAGTTGGGACGACGATCACACAAAATGCGAGAATTGATCTCGGAAGCAACACGCACTGTCGAGGATTCACAGACGGCGCAGGCTTTGCATGGGCTGCTCAGTCTGAAGTCTCCTGCTGATTGCCCGCCGTCGGCCACCTCGACTCTGCTAACGTCCGTCGCGGAACTGTCAATGGAGGTGATACAGCAGACTCCAGCGGGATTAACAGAGCACCAGACGCAGGTCCAGGCGGCTGGTATTCACAGTGCCGACACTGATTCTGCCAGATCTCCGACTAAGACGCTAAGTCAGCCGGCCATGACATCCAAGTCTGTAGACCGGCATGCCACCCTGAGGGCCGCTATCTTGTCGCCAGGTGCAACTGGGCTGCAGCCAGCAACTACAGGGGCAGCTGGGTCAGCAGTACAGATCCTATTACAGATGCAGCAGGATGATGCTGCAGCCGCCGCTGCTGCTGCTGCTGTAACTAAAGCCAAGCCACTGAGAGCCAAGCTGACTTCAGCGGCATCAGCCGGAAATGTTTCAATTGTACCAACGACTTCATCTGTTGGCATAAACACAACACACATGCTACTGGATCGGTCTGTTCCAGTGCGGCTCGGTGCTCCTTCCTCCACTACAAAGGCAACAGCAGCATCGTCGGTACCATTGTCAAGTGTCATCCAGCTTTCCGATTCCAGCGCTGGACAGGCTGTGCCAATACAACTGATAGCAACTTCACAAGGCGTTCTGGCGATTCCAAACTACAAACTGATTGCACAGAATGCCATGGCAGCTGTCGGCAGTAGTGCCACTGCAGTGTCAACATCACGTGTGACGCAACCTGCCGTTGTGTCGCCGACAAAGAGACGAGTAAGCTCCTCGGCGCATGCTGGCGGCTTATTAAAAGTTGCAAAGCTACAGACACCTGTAACCCAGTCACCGGGACCAAGCAATGTCATCGGCTCCGTGGTGCAGTCCGAGCCAGTTGCCGCTAGTATGCCACATCCAGTCAATGAAATTGCTGTGTCTGACAATTCTTCTTCTCCAAATCATTCACTGCAGACTGCAATCCGAGATAGTTATGAGAAACTGTTCTGGAAAGTATATCTTCAGTCGTCATCCTTTCAGAGCATGCCTCGGCCACCAAATGAAGGCTTTAATGGCAACAGCGAGGTTAGTTTTATCTCTGAGTGTAGCAAGTTTTCATTGTATTTTTACTGTGCTGCATGGAATGCAGACACGGTCTAGCGATGAGAATTCTGTCCGTCTGTCAAATGCATGAATTGTGACAAAACAGAAGAAAGATCTGTACAGATTTTTATACCATACGAAAGATCATTTAGCCTTGTTTTCTGAGAAGCATGGTTGTTGGGGGCGACCCTTCTACCTGAAATTTAGGGTTAACCGGGCCCCCGTTGGAGCGAAATCGCGGATTTCGAACCGATATTCGCGCGTAGTGTCTCAGCCGCACCACGTAGCAAAAAAGTTTAATTATCACTAATAGGAAGTCTACCACATGCTTTCCAATGAGCCTAAGATGATCATCATACGTTGCCCCTAAGCCCCCCAAAGTGGGACTCAAAAACGCAAAACGTCCGATTTCCGTCTAAAATTGCACTTTGCTTGAAGAAAGTCCACTACAAAGTTTCTTTGTGTGAAAACTGTCAGCTACAAAGTTGTAAGGCCTAACTATCTGTGCAAATTTGATTGGTGGGGGCGACCCCTTCTACCTGAAATTTTCGGTCAAACTGACCACGTTGGAGCGAAATTGCCGATTTTCAATCTGTTTTCGCCCATAGCACCTCAGCCTTAACACCTAGCAAAAAAAGTTCAATTAACACTAATAGGAAGTCTACTATGTGCTTTCCAGTGAGCCCAAGATTAACATTGTACATTGTCTCTAAGCCCCCAAAGGGTGGCTCAAAAATGCAAAGTGTCCAAAATTTGAACAATAAGCTGCGATAACTCGGAAACGGTATGAGATAGGATGTCAATCACTATTAATCACTAATAGGAAGTCGCATACGTGCTTTCAGTCGATAGCAACCTTCATGACCTTGAATGACCTTGAACAGCGTAATAGCCCTTATTTCGCATTTTTTTTACCGAATTTGATTGCTTCGCTGGCCAATTACGTCACAGTGGTTGAAGATGGACCTGTATAGTCCATAAGATATTTTTTGTCTCTCTACTTGTATATATTGCTGAACGATTCAGGGATGTAAAGTCCTGCACTTATAAACTGATGTTTATTCATTACAAGTAGTAAGCTTATCAAATGCAGGGTAGGCCAGGGAACCTGACCATTTTTTAAAGTTGATAATTCTTGCATTTGGTGATGTAGAAAAGCAGTCTGTATACCAAAATGTTCACTACTTTTTTCCGAACTGAGATGTGTTTTGAAGTTAGTCACAACTAGTTAAATAGTCTTTGCGACAGACAAGCAAAACCAGATTACATTCAAAATAACGATTCACCATTCATGTGACACGGCGGCTACTTTGCATGTTCTATCAATCAATCAATCAATCTCCAGTATTTCATCAAAGTGATGCAGTTATATGTTAAAACATTCGGAACGTTTGTTTCAGACTTTGCTGCAGGTAAATATTCTTTGCAGAAGTTCACTGAAATTACACTATACTAAAGAGAACAATTTACCTTCACCTGCGTCCATGTACCAAGTTTATTGAAGCAGAAAACTTCCCAGTGCATTTTGTGATGTTAATTTGTTGGAATTTTTAGTCCATGACAGCAAATTTTGTTGCAGGTTGAAGATTCCGTATGTGATAACGAGGCATTAGACAACGAGACGTGTTGGCAGAAATTCCAACAGCGATTCAGTGAGATCGTTCGTGATGTGATCCGGTTTGCAAAGTTCATTCCAGGTTTCACGGAACTCGATTTGAACGATCAAATCTCGCTGTTAAAAGGAGCCGGCTTTGAGGTAACTTTTTTAGCTGGATCCATTTTTTTCCGAAAAATATCACAAGGCCCTTCATCTTTTTGTCATTGAACTTCACTGCATAAGAAGCCAGTTATTTTGTTAAGTCTGGTGCATAGCATTTGTGTCATTGTGTCATTTGCAGGTGATAAATGTTTGTTTATGTTTGTATAAGTTATACTGTTTCCATGATTGCTCATGCAGAAACAGATAACACCGAAGAAACAAGCTCAGTCATTGTTATACATCGTGCGTTTTACAGAATGTACAGAAAATCGCCTTCATTTACTCATTATTCTTCATGCAGCATTACTTTTGTTCATATTCCTACCAGTGATGAGGTCTAGAGATGCACCGATAAGGCACTAGCCGATTAGCGGTCAGCCGATAATCGGTGCTTAACAATCCACCTATTATCGGCCGATACCGATTAATACAATATTACCGCGTAAGCCACTGTCATGTTTGTTTACTTTCCATAATAAAAATGAAAACTTGTACTTGTAAACGACAATCGGCCGACACCAACGTACTAATTGGCCGATACTGATTATCGGCCAATTATCGGTGCATCTCTAATGATGTCTAAATGGTCTTTCTTTCTATGTACCCTTTGTTCACCTCGTTCACCTTGCTTCAAGCAATGAACCACTGATTCTGTCTCCAGTGTTGGTCTTCACAGACAGAAACTCGTGCTGTTTACTCCACTGCTAACAGGACTTGTTGCCGAATGCCTTACTGCAGAACCTGCTGAAACCTGCTGTTATGAATTTGCATCTGTAAATGGACAGCTTTCAGTAATACAGTTATACTGTTATGATGTCTTGTGACATGATTATGTGATAACTTTCAGCTAGGTTTTATTTCTCTAGTATTTTAATTTCTGCTTTAAGTGTATGCTGTATTGTGCTGCTTTGGTATACCCGATAACGAATGAATGAATAAATAAAAATAGATATTGCGTAACATTAGCATTTGTTCATAGATACATCTGTAGTGCACATACCGTACATCTCTCTACAGGTAGCGTGTGTCATTCATGCTGCGTACGTTGACGGTGATACTGACGTCATGTTTCTGCCGGCGACATCAAGCAGCTGTAGCATGGTGTCGCGTGCACGGCTCAAGTCTGCATTTGAGCTTGGTTCTACATTTGTCGACCTCGTGTTTGGCTTCTCAGCGAGGTTTAATGCTTTCCGCTTGACACAGGAGGAGACTGCATTGTTCTGTGCATTAATGCTCATCTCGCCTGGTATATTTTTTTAGCCTTGTATTGTGAAATTTTGTTTAGTCAGAGTTAGAGTTTGTGTACTTTTTTTGTTAGCTACAACAATGATTCCAGCTTTGTTTGCAGGCACTGCTGATTATTGTCTATCTTCCATGACTAGTTTTGCTGATAAGCAATCCACTAATCTGTAGATTGTTAACTTATTAAGATTTAGATCATGTCACGTACAGAATCTATCAGGCTGAACATTTTCTTGTAGCTATTATCTGCTGTACCCTGTGTACTGGTCTGCAGTTGCTGTGCAACATGAGACCATTCAGCTGGCAATATTGAAATTCCATATGCTCCATGCGTGATGTTTTTCTGATAGCAGTTTGTGTCAATTTAGTTAGGCCATGGCAGTAATTTTTCTGTGACTGATGCTTCTAAATTAGGTTCCATCTTTTAATTGTTATACATGATTGTATTTATGGTTTAATGTTCACATACAGGTTTTTCATACACTTGTAAATCTTTCTGCTGCATGCCTTTCAGGTTGAAAAACTTTGTAATCATAATGTTGTACGTTCCCCTTTTCACTGCCGACAGGGTGCGCGTTATGTTGAAATGTCACCAGTATCTTTCAGTATATTCCTGCATTTTTTATTTTGGCACAGCAAATATTGTTTTGTGTATTGTGTAAATTTGTCTTTGTGATCTCAAAGTTGGCCAAGTCACTACTCACTAACTTTTTTGGACCACTAAGCCTGACATGATTAACTATTTTGACCCAGTATCACTTTTTTCTCGATCTCACCACATGTAGACCAGGTCGATATTACATTGTCAGAACCTACAACTTCATCTACCCAAGATGTCATATATAGTAAGTCCATTGGCCAAACCTTTATGCGATCAACAGTAGTTCTGTTGACATACATTGCGCAAGACAGAAACATCTGATGATGATGAAAGTCAGACGATGAACCTGATCTTAGATGTTACATTTATGTATTGATGCAGATCGAGTTTCGGCAGGAAGTCAGCCGGCAATGATGCACGTGCAGGAGACGTTGATCCAAGTACTTCAGTCGTTGATTGCGTCGTCACATCCACTCGACTCCGGCCTGTTTCCTCGTCTCTTGATGATGATGTCGAGCCTGCGTGAGTTGAGTCTTGAGTACCGACGAATGTTCACATCTATTCGCGAACGCTTAGACACCAGTGACAACCTGCAGAGTGAAATTCTGGAGATTCTCGGCTTGATGTAGAAAACGTGGCTGTAATGTAGCATGTGCTGTGGATGAAACCCACCATCGGGCAGTGAACTGAACAATGTCAGTGGTTGACCAGATGATACCACTGGGAACTTCTGAGCACAATGAACGGTAGCAGCACATTGGAAGATTCAATCTCTCTGAATTGCCGTATATTTTGAGGCTCATCAAGTCGTTAACTGTGTGGCATACTACGGTAGTTAACATCTTGTCGGCATTTAATGCAGTCTTATCGTTGCACCTCTTGTTGTACAAATCTGTCGACATTAATGGCTGCACCAAACTGCTACTGACCTGTGGATGGAAGCATTCAGCGCAAGCCAAACTAATCAACTCGTTAGTGGTTGATGTGTTGATGAACTGCTGCAGCAGAACTGTGTAAGTCGTTATGGTTTTGATTCTGTGTGTTTTCATTGTGGTGTTCTTGTTGGTGCATTTAGCTCGCCTTTGTACGATCATTGATCAACCGTAGACTTGTTGTGTTTGTTGCTGTTGTCGTTTACAAGTTTGGGTACAGAACTAGTTTTATATGATCACAGTGACATTTACAAGAGTCGGTAGCACGATCTGCACTGATTAAATGAGTGCTAAATGCAAAATAAGAATGTACGAATGCACTTGTAAAATTTGTTTTTCCAATGGTATGCAATGGGTTTAAAGCATTCTGTATTTCCATCATGTATCTGGTTGTTAGGTAATTGCCGCATGGTTGTCTCTCTTGCTGCTCCTGTGTTTCTCTATGTTATTTGTTTTGCATCAGACTTGAAGTGGCTGCTTTTCAGTTCGTTAAATGTCTCGTCGTGACTACACAGTGCAGTCCGTGGTGTGTAGTTTCATGTATGTTACAGTGTGTCCGCGCACCATTTATTTTTACCGGAATGATGTCGGTGACTGCGAAATGCAGACGTGACAGTGAAACTAGGTTTTACCATGATTGTGTTTAATTGTTCTTTTAAATGTAGTACATCTGTTGCTATCCTCTATTTTGTAGGTTTTTGCCACTGGTGCTTGGACACCTTGATTGCGTGGTATGAAAGCATCTGGCCTGTGAAATGCCCTGCAGTCTCCAAAACTTGTCTGTTGATATCACTTTCTACGCTTCTGGTTTGAGCTGCTCGACATTGTCTTCTCTGTATAAATTAAGATTTCCTATAATTTATTGTTATTAATTATTGGCTAGAATTATAGAAACATTGCATTAATGTTATTAGTCCTGTTACTGAGTTTTACGAGGCACATATTCAAATGTCAAGTGTAAAGCAATGAACAGTAGTATAGCAGAGGCAAGGCTTGCTGGTCGATTCACTAGTATACCAGTACTCTGTCACTCACAGCACTTGAACAGTCAAAAGTGTAATGCATAAAAATGTTTAATAAATAGCATGTGTAGTGTGAGAGGCAGACCGGGATGGTATTAGCATCGCTGCTTGTATGCACGTTGTAAAGCGGCGACATTTAGCCCGCAGGCCTCCTGGAACGTTACGGTCTCATTTGCAACACAGAGAAGTAACAAAATGGCCAAGAAATCTCAGTTTAGTCTCATTCTGCATGTTATTCTCTTGGTGTTTATAAGTAAGTAATGTTATTTTGAAGTTGATGGAGGCATGCAAGAATGTTTGTGACCCTGCATGTGGTCGATTGTTTGCCCAGCCTCTGTGGCGAGCAATACTGTCATAATCAACAGAATAACGTCAAGAACAGATTGCTCTGCTTTACTTTCAGAATGGCTGATGGCGGAAAAATAGAGATCCAGTTATTAGTCAGTTTCGGCTCTGCTGCATTATCCGGTTTTGTGTATAATGTAAAGCTGTAAATTATTAACGTTAATCACAAAGATGGAATGATAACTGTTATACTAGATATTTGCTGTGCACTGAACCTGTTAAATTTGCATGAATTTCAATAGTTCAATACCATTTATCTTCATATTACTAAATGTGCATATGTTGTCCTGATGTGCCTTGCCTTAGATGCAGTACTACTTACCTTGAGACAGTTTTTATCATGCTTGTTTAGGATCTTGGAGACTTGGATCCATGTAATGTACATGATAACGGATCTATCTAAAGAATGTGCCGCATGATCACATGATAGTACCAGCATTACCAGATACCTCTCTTATCCACAGTTCCATTTACCTTCACCAGTCCTCAAGTTGTTTGTGGTGTGATATGTGTCGACTAGTACAGCTTTTCCTGACAGCATGCTGAAGTCGCTGACGGTAACTTAACAGTACGGTGGCTGTGGGAAAACCCTGTTATTGTGTGTATGAAAACTTATTATGTAATAGTAAACAGCAGTCATTTTTCCAAGCGCAAATGTGTAACGAGTTTATCAACAATGCCTTGAAGTCATTGAAGCCTCGTGCTCGCTAAGGTGTACAGTGTCAACTGTAGCACGCAGTTCTGTGCTTCCGTTTGTTACAATCTTTGCACATATTTTTAATGTCACATGCAACAAAATGCAATGTCGGCACTAACAGCAGAATGCCATCAGTGACTGTAATAAGCATGAACTCACATTGTGTTTGAAGCAATTCACCCGACATTTGAACAGTCTGTCAATAGTACTTATGTCTCACAATCAGTGGAATATGCAGTGTGTTACTAAGTACGACAGTTTTGTGGCTCAACTTTGCTGCCTTAGTTGAATCTGTTAATCATTTGTAAATCCTGTATTGGAAGACAGTGGGAAATAACTGCACCGAGTCAGTGCATTTGTATTTGGTACCAGAATGGCGTAGAAACGTCTCGGCGGTGCCTGGCGGTCGAGAACAGGTGCGTCTTCAGTGCATATCTGAAGGCATTGTAAACAGTGATGTACACAAAAGTTAATTGGGACAGACTTTAAAGTGAATGCTGCAGGATGTTAATTAAGCCAGCAACAGAAAAGAGATGCACTGAATGAATAGGTGTTGAGTGGGATGTTAAAAGTTGACACAGTACAGCGTCAATCAGAGACCCAAGTCATTGCAGGCAGTTGATTGCACTGATACGGACAGCCAGACTCAACAACCGAATGACAGTACACAAACACAACAACTAACGTTAAAAGAAACCGACGCTTATTTTTCAAAAACATGAAAAACAAAAAAAAACAAAGCTAACTGACAGGCTTCAGTTCACTTGTAAGAATTGTTCATGTGAGTGTGTTTATCATTGTGCACAACTGCAGTATACAATACAGCACAGAACAGTTCTGATAATCTCCAGTCATCACAGCTTAGATGTCATCTATTGGAGGGTGAGCGACATAATCTCAACATATTTTTTAAAACAAATTACAGCTGTTAGGTCACATTATGTCAAATGAATGAAAACAGGCTCGTAAAACGTTTTGTTTGACTAATGGGAGGCAGAGAGAGACGAGTAAGATCAAGAAAACATGTACAGAAGATATCAAGTAGGTCAGTCCCAGGACATCTGCCTGACTGCGCCACTCCTACTCCAGTTGTGGTTACCCACGTCAAATTTAACATGATAGTAAACATGCAGGTTTGATGCAACTAAATACTGGCATTGCCCCAGATGTGAAATTAGCAATAAACAGCTTCCCTGATGAGACAACTCTCGCTAACACTTGTTGGAATTTCTCTAGACAAAATATTGTCGCATATACTCGTAAACTGGAATAAGTAGTGCAGCGTTAGCGGAACAGCAATCACCACCTAGAACTAGGTTAACATTTTGCCAACTTTTGATGTGATTTCCAATCTTTGACAGCTGTCAAATTCCCAGTCATTTACCTGTTTTTCAGACAACTGGTTGCTTTGATCAAGGAATGTTGTGACAAAGACATGCACACTAACACTAATGGTAGACAGGGAGCAGATGATACAATGCTCTCATCATTAATACATGTTGACCAATGTCACTCTTGATACTGGCGACTACTGACCAGCACACTTGTTCAATGGCTAAATGTGTTTCCATTGCATTGGCAGTACTTAACTGAAGTGCCAATCATCGTTCTATACTATGTCACCCGGAATTCAGTGCATGTACACCATGTCCCAAAAAATGGATCACCAACTAATGGCAGTAACTTTGTCATATATCAACCATTTTCAAAATTCTTTCCTTGCTGGAAAGATTGTTCAATTTCTAATAAACCCATATACTGTAATACTTCCCGTCAGTGTCACACCTTAAGTGTGTTGTTGATGCACTGCCCTCGGGAAGTTGGCAAGTGCAGTTTTTAGACATTAGTTCATCGTTGGTCACACGTGGTTATTGTATTTTTTCATTTGTTATTTTGCTGTACAACAGTCTTATTGTGTTAGTGCATGTATGTGATCATTTCATGCAGTATACAATAATTAATAACAAATTTTTTCTTTGTAACTGTTGTTCAGTGTTACTACTTCTGTCAATTTTGTTTGAGGAAGGCCATATGTCTGTAAACAAGATATCTCAACTCACAGATGGTTCATATTAAATTGTACTGTGGTCGAGTTTTGCACAAAGAAGGGAAGCTCAGTTTCATATAGAGTTCACATGACCTAGTATCGCAGGGATATGATCATATATGTAATTCTTCACATAGTCAGCTAAAGCTAAATAAGTAAGTTTATTGAAATGTTGTAGCCATAAGGCTAGATTAGTTACATATTCATTCAGGGTTACGTGCTGCAAATTAAAATAAGGTCGTGTAATTTAAGAATTCCTGTCTGCTGAAAATCACACACTTATTTTGCTTGTGGTATTAAACTTTAACACTAAGCAGTAGCTGAAGGACTTTGAAGGTCACGCACAGTCTGACAGTAAACAATACTTAACAACAAATCTTTTTCTTTGTAATTGCCGTCTTGAGTTATTACTTCTGCCAGTTCTGTTTGAGGAGATGTGAAAGCATACGCATAGCCAGAAGCTGCACTGGGTACACTTGCACACCAGGGTTGAAAAGAATATTGGGGGGGGGAATTTACAGGGGAAAGTGCCTGATGTACAATAAATGATGACATGTTCAAGTCACAAATCAGGTCTTGAGTTTGAGTGTCTAATTCAAGTATCCAACCGTAGCAGAAGGTAACTGAAATGTTTTCGATAATAATATTGACAGTATATTGCAAACAATGAAGTACTGTCAAGTAAAGTTTATGACAGGTCTTCCTAGATGTCCAATAAACTTACTGTACATCAACTGCCACAACAGTGCTAATCAGCACAGGTAACACTGTCCACAGAGCTGACAAGGTATCATGAAACAGCCAGTCACAGCAGCTGTACCTTGTCAACAACTTTTGCACTTATTGTATTACGACGACTTTATGCACTCGTCAGATAAGCACGTAAACACACAGTTAATTCACTGTCAGCTGCTACTGTCCAGAGTTCAGTCATCTCTAGCTTGGTCTCGATGACTATTTATCAGATGACGTGTACTTGCTGATGCTAAACTGTGAGGCAAGCTCAGCAACACGAGCGTCGTACTCCGACCGGTTTTGACTACAAGCAACAGCAACATGTTCACTGAATGAGCCTAATAATAGAACTAGACTTGACTGGCCACATAGCCATCTATTCACCACATAGTTCATCAATACGCTTCATCACTGTGTTAAGTCACATAAAAGGTTACAGGGAACTGACAGTGTGTGATAATGAAAATGGCTAAAATCATAAATGGTATACTGCTGCATGTAGCAAGCAAGCAGTGTCGTGAAATAATTCATCATAATAAAAATATTTCAACTTTCTAATATTAAATCCTCCCACAGGTATGGCGGTTAATAACGGCAGCCTACTGCTGGTTTATCATCATCGTCATCATCATCAGCATGAGGTTTATTTCAGACAAAAGTCCATAGTTACAATTAAAACATTACAAAGTAAACGAAAAAACGATGAAGCTATTACAATGAAACATACAAAACATGCACACACGCATAGGCCTACACACACATATCAAATTTAAATCAAAGTATGTACAGTGTGAGTCAAAAAAGTAGACCCCCTAAAACTTTTTGCAGTATTTTCTCTCCTGATGACCCCCTCCCCTCCAGTAGACAACATCTGAGCTATGATGTTTGTCTGGAGGTAAGAGGGGAGATTATCAGAACTGTTCTGTGTTGTAT
>Ga0209562_1000560_pt1 | contig 12822 bp, 8 predicted proteins | sample WorMetvacBELIZE2_FD_187399 | JGI IMG/M metagenome (GOLD analysis project Ga0209562, IMG submission 187399) | Marine gutless worms symbiont microbial communities from Max Planck institute for Marine Microbiology, Germany - Olavius vacuus BELIZE.2... | ecosystem: Host-associated > Annelida >...
GTTACTATGGTGACATGTAATGGTCATTTAAGTAATTAGCAGTTATTTTTGGTTGGTGCAACGACTTCGAGTTAACTGGCGAATTAAGTAACGATTATATTTAATTGATGATTAGTTAACTGGAGATTTAATTGACGTTGGTGCAACGGGCTTTTTTTAAGGCTATGAAAAGTGCTTAAGAGTAGAAAAAGCGCGGAGGGGTACGCGCACCACTCGCCTTTTGTACAGGACAAACAGGCTACCACTATTCATGCAAACGTCGATAGTAAAATGATATCGTTAGATTTAGGTTGTTACGGCAAAATGCTTCAAAGTTAAATCGGCCGCTGCTCCACCCGACTATCTGCTAGAACAGGTTGCGGTAATCCCAACACCCTGGTTGGTTTTGGAGACAGAGAAAAGAGGAGAGAAACAAAAGAAAAGAAAAACAAGGGTAGACGGCAGGATATAAAAAGATGTCAGGATGACCTTCACAAGACTGTCTATAGAATGCCGCTTGCGTCAAGGTCGTCTATTCGTGTCTATATGTAACAGTTGCTTCTGTAAAACAAATGATCGTATCAATTTAATCGGTTGGCTATCGCAGTTAGTCGCTTGACGAAGCCAAAAAGAAGCGATAAAAATGTGTATACAGTAGCGAAATGTTCAGAAGGTGTCCGGCAGCTCTACTACCCAGTCATTCCTCCCGGTCACAATCCCCCGATTCCCCCGGAATCACATAATTATGTAAAGGTATAAGGTAAGGTAAAGTAAACGTGTATAGCGCTTTGTCATGAACACACCTCTAAGGCGCTCAGGTATGGCACGCGTTCTCAAAAGATCTCATAGTTTTACCTGCACATCCAGCGTACATCCGCTAACGGAATGAACCATGCCTGCAGTCAGTGCAGTGCCCTTGCCTTCCCAACCGAAGCTGGTACTCATTTACCGACCCCGGAGGGATGAAAGGCTGAGTTGGCCTTGAATGGTAAAGCAGTCAGCACAGAATATACTATTTTCGCTGAGTAACTTTTTACAATAAAAGTAACTGTCTTTCATCTACCAAGAACGATAACGGCAAACCGTTAAGCCGTGTTTACATTGGCCGATCGTCGGCCCGACCAGTCGGCCCGACGATCGGCCCGACAACGCAATAAGTGTCAAGCAACCGGTAGCTCCGCCTCTTGATGGCTATTTGCGCTACTTATAAATTCAATGCATATTAACACACATCACATCATTCAGTACGGTATTACGACAGTAAGTACTGACTTAGTTCGATTTGGAAATTCAACAGTAATTCTTCTATACGCCGCGTCTTTCGGTGAGCGTTTGCTGTAGTTTGGATGATCGACTTTCCATATACATTCATATTTCTCTACCAGTAATATTAACTTATCAATTTCATCACCGGTAGCCATGTTGTCATGTGGTGTACGTGTGACGTAACTGCTGACGTCACGTTAACTTGATAAACCACGCCCACAGTCGGCCAGACGATCGTGAGTACGTTTACATTAGCCGACTGTCGGGCCGACCGGTCGGCCCGACGATCGGCCAGTGTAAACCCCCTATTACAGGAAAACTGAATCGGTTCAATGCGATTGCGACAACAGTTAAAACGTATCTAAAACCTCTGTTCCATATAACATTGAGGTCATGCATATTGACTGAAGCCATGGCCGAATTTCGCGGCCATGGAAAGTCGTGGCGAGCAGCAGATATTAGCCGAGGCACTACAGTGACTGTGTACATGGTTCTTTACAGTTGTCTGTCATTTTTTTTGCATTTACTTGGAGTAGGAAGCAGCGCGCTGTTTCAGAGAAGTCTTTTGACTCGACTGTGGCGGTACTCGCACTGCATTGCCCAGGTAACTATCTATGTACGCTATTCAACGACGGCGACGTAGGCCTACTTCCTCTTACCGTGGTGCGGTACCTACTATAATAGACCTTACATACTGTACAGTGTGCAACAGTGACATCGGCACACATGTAGGCCTACACATAGCTGAAACGTTTGCTGGTGCGATGACATCAACTATACTGGTAAGTGCTGCAAGCCGATTTTAAGACTGATTTGAACTATGGTACAATAATCGTTGCTTTTACCCCGGTGTCACCCGTATGAGCGATTAACCCCCGGTCTAATAATTGTAATGAGGAGCCCCTACAAAGTACATACCGATAACTATTACTCGTTGATCACGGTGTAAATAGAGTGTGTCGAGTAACTGTAATTAGAGCAAGAGACGTGGAGAAACCTTTTCTAAAGCCAAATTGATATTTGTATAAAATGTTATGTTTTTGAAAAAAAAATTATGCAATCTACTGTGCACTGTAAATTAGTTTTTCTACATTAGTTTTTCTAACATCTTTGCAAATATACTAAGCATAGATATTGGCCTATAATTTCCAGGATTGTTCTTATCCCCTTTCTTTCATAATGGAATAACTTTGGCTATTTTGAGAGATTGCGACACTTGTCCACAATTGAATGACAAATTGGATAAATGCAATGATGAGTTAATAATAAAAGATATTATGCATGATGTTGCGTTGTTGTGATACTTAGTAAGACATTGTTTACACAAATGTTGCATGTTGATTACAAATTACGAACTACCTACGTAAAGACCACTAAAACGGAAATATGAAATCCTTTTAATAGCAATGCAAAACGCAGCTACCGGTATTTACGCATAACCTCCACGACTCTGATACACTACACTAAAGTACATAGGCCTATACGTGTCTAGAATAAAACTGATTTACAACAAAACAGCACATTATTACTACATGCTAATGACTAATCTTTACGACATCGAATATACACCTATCTCTGTGCAGTGTAAATCCCTGTGAAAGAAAACACATTTCGTATCTTCTTGTACGACTCCAAATATATTAAAAGGAGTCAAATACTAACGTCTGATACTAAAGTAAATTGTAACAGTCAATTCGCTATCATGGGCCTCACATGGCTACTTTCACACAAATCGCTTTACTTCACAACTAAAATGACGTCCAGGCGTCATTCTTTTCTGTGGTCGTAGACCCCGAGAAGCACGATTATTACGGCTGCACGTAGGTGGTTTTTAGTCGAAGAACACTTGACTGAAATGTATGTCGTGTCATTTTATAACAGTGAAGGTTAAATAGGTGATATTGTGACTTGCTGGGCTTATGCCAAAAAACGAAATTGTATGTACGGGACTGTATTTCCATGTTTTAGACTTGGTGGGAGTGATTTACAGTTTGTTTCTCATTTCAAATACTTGGGACACATTATAACACACAATCTGTCTGATGACAACGATATACAAAAAATAAATCCGATCTATGTTTGTCCGCTGTAATGTTTTAATACGTAAATTCAGCAACTGTTCTTTACTTGTCAAAGTGAAACAAAAAAGTCGTACTGCCTTTGTTTTTATGATATTGCATTGCGGTCTTCGCATCATGCCAGTAGTATGTGTAAATTTCGCTCGTGTTACTACAAATGTTTAACATTATTTTTTGGGTATAAATATATAACAGTACTACTAAGACTACTTGAAACTGGACTCCCAAGCTTTGACACTGGTGCAAATGCTAGTTTTAATTTTCGCTCTAGATGGTCACACTGTAGCAACTCCATGGTCATTATGTTGCGTGCATGTTCATCTTATGCCTGTATCACACATAGCCTACGTTCTATACGGTCAGACCCGTATACGGTCAATGCGTACGGTGCTACGGTCACCCTAAAATCTACCCCAGATACGGTCTCATACGGTCAGCGCGTACGGTCTCCACGGTCAGCTCGCACGGTCTCTATGGTCACGCACGGTCGCCCGTACGGCCTGTACGGTCGCCCGTACGGTCTCTACGGTCGGTCGTGCGGTCTATACGGTATGTTGCTACGGTCACCCAGAAAGGTATAAATAGAGCTGCCGAATAAAGAACTGTAACAGTAGAGACGTTGTAGTCTGGTGCAGCGTTTTCCAATATTTAAAAAACGGTAATCCAATATCTATCTTGATCCTTCGAATGCTAAAGACGACATGATTAACCCTCCACGGTCAGGCCCGGCTTTTATAAGCCGTAGCAAGTGACCTTAGAGACCGTAGATACCGTAGCAACTGGTCGTAGAGACCGTACGAGCGGTCAGATACGGTCAGCTCGTACGACCTGTACGGCGTCTACGGTTAGCTCCTACGGTCTCTACGGTCAGTTGCTACGGTTTCTACGGCGAGCCTGACCGTACGAAATTTTTGCTCAAGAGCAAAAAAACCGTACGGTCAATACGTCAGCACGGTCTTGCTCCCGGTCAGTTTACGGTTTCTACGGTCACCTGACCGTAGAAACCGTATGGACAGTGTGATACGGGCATTATTAACTGTTTATCGTGCATTTTTTTAGCATTTTAGAGCTTGGTTTTATATACGTATATCTGTTGTAAATATTTTCTGTCTGTCTTCTCTGCTTTTTATGGGCCATGTGCCTGAAATAAAGATTGATTGATTGATTGATTGATAACAGGTGAATATCAAACAACTCCAATACCACACAGTTATAATTACAATTATGTGCAATTACAAAGCACATGAAACGATGTTTCTATTGATATGACTACGTCGTCGACATATCCACTTCTGTTATTCCCTGGTCATCAGTACTAAAATCCAAAACACTTACTAACCCTTTCCTAACTCTCACCAAAACCATGACCCTAACTCTAACCCTAAGCTTAAGTTGAGATCATTAGCAGGTTTTTACGTTTAAGGAGGAAGTCCGGAAAGAAAATGCTTTGTTGGACTTTTTCAGATACGGCTCTCTTAACAAGTAACTGACAGTCGACTGGTGACTGATGACTATTTATTTATCCGTCACGCCGAAACAGTACACTGATGTGCGCAAACACATACACATAAGCAATAGACAGTGCACTACAAAAATTAACTAAAAGTCGTCATATTTGTTTCACATAGACACCATGATAGTATCACTGTATTACCGAAAATTGTTTAAATGTAATGTTTAATGCGACTGGCAGAGGAATTCAAAGTTCAAACTACTTAGTCGCTATTGACAGAATTTCATAGTGCAGAAGTTTAGCTATAACTCTTCACAAACTACTGTTGTGATATTTCAACTTTTTGTAGAATAATAGGCTATACGACACTGATCCACAGTATTCAAGATAAACATTAGCTTAATCACAATGAAACAACAGTGCATTTGGACTTTTCTGCGAACAGCAATTTAATTTCATTTCTAAATGAATTGTTCAGTGCAACCTTAACAGAATGAGAACCAGCGCATCAGCTGAATGACCTAGGAGAGACAGCGTTTATAATACTAAGCACATTACTAAGTACACGATCATAAACTCAACGCTTTACACATGGCCGCACACGACACCCGCAGACGCCATTGCAAACAGGCCGCAGTCGTATATGCCATATTGTCATTTATTAGGCTTAGGCCTATTACCTCAAGTCCGTATGAAAATTGAAATCATTTAAGAAAGACTTCCCGCTGGTTCCCGGTGTGTCTCAAATAACAGTACACGTAATTTTTGAACTGAAGTTAATACAAGAAACTCATCAGGAGATGAGATAGCGAACGTGAACTTTCTTTACGACGACATCGTACACGCACTACAAAATACAATAGACTCGTGCATAAATTCTGCCACAATCGAAGCGGTTGTGTTGGAATGCATGTTCACCAAATTCAATGAAATAACGCAATGTAACGGCCATTACAGCGTTCAAGGTCATTTATGGTCACCGATTTTCGTACCAATCGAAAGCTCATATACGACTTCCTATTAGTGATTAATACTAACTTACCTCCTATCTTGCACCGTTTGCAAGTTATGGCCGATTATTGGTCAAATTTTCGCTAGCGAGAGAGGAGTGCCTCACTTTAACGTTCTCGCTGGGAGTGATCCCCTACCAGTATTGCCATAAGTGATATATCGCTAAAAACTAGATTCTGTGGCCTGCATTTCTGCTGCAGAAAGCATATTGGTGTATATTCAACCATTTTTACGTAATTCGTCCCGAAAGCTACCGAATTCGGTGAAATTCCGCTACCGTTAGGGCTATTACGCCGTTCAAGGTCATCGAAGGTCACTGAGTTTCATACCAATCGAAAGCTCATATGCGTCTTCCTATTAGTGATTAATATTAACTTAGCTCCTATCTTGCACCGTTTCCCAGATAGCGTTCGATAGTTGCAAAATCGCGCTATTCGGCTACCCGTCTAGTGTTTAGCTCCCTTGACGGAGGGGTTTCTCTGGAATGATCTACGTAAAATTTTACCTGCGATGGCCATCTTACCAAATGGCGTAGAAACATTGCCGAAAATTTCAATCGCCTGAGTAGGGTGCACCAACGTTACAGACAGACGAATGACAGACAGACGACAGACGGACGGGCGATGACATATAGCGAACGTGAACGTGAGTTCACGTTCGCTAAAAATCAAAGGCTGTACCAAGAGTCGTGTAAGCTAGTGTCGTTGATGGTTTATCTGATTGTAACCACACAGCAATTGTGTTTGCTGACAAATATGACCGTTATTTGAAACCGCAAACAGGCATGCTAACTGCTACGTAATGCCAAATAAATCATATTTAGCACATTTTTGGAAAGCGGTCTGGCAGTAGAAATTTGGGCTTGGCAGTTTAGCATTTTTAGCCCGTCCATCTGTCGTCTGTCTGTCTGTAACGTTCGTGCACCCTACCCAGGCGATTGAAATTTTCGGCAATGTTTCTACGCCATTTGGTACGCTGGCTGGTCATCTGCTGACATCCAGGTTAAATTTTACGGAGATCGTTCCAGGGGAACCCATCCGTCGGGGAAGTTAAACACAAAAGGGGAAGCCCAATATAACGATTTTGGACCTATCAAACGCTATATCTCGGAAACGGTGCAAGATAAGTTTGTATTAATCACTAATAGGAAGTTGCATATGAGCTTTCGATTGGTACCAAACTCCGTGACCTTGGATGACCGTGAACGGAGTAATAGCCCTAGCCGCCCAGTAATTTCACCGAATTCGGTAGCTTTCGGGCGGATTACATAAAAGTGGTTGAAGATACACCAGTACTTTCTGCAGCGGAAATGTATGCCACAGAATCTAGTTTTTAGCGATATATCATTTATGGCGATATTGGCAGGGAATCACCCCCAGCGAGAGCGTTAAAGTGAGGCAGTCCACTCTCGCTAGCGAAAATTTGACCAATAATCAGCCAAACTTGGAAACGGTGCAAGATAGGAGGTAAGTTAGTATTAATCACTAATAGGAAGTCCTATATGAGCTATCGATTGGTACCAAAATCGGTGACCTTGAATGACCTTGAACGGCGTAATGGCCGTTACATTGTGTTATTTCACTGAATTTGATAAACCTGCGTTGCAGAAAACGATCTGTGGCGGAATTTATGCAGGAGTCTGTTGTATTTTCTAGTGCGTGTACAATGTCGTCGTAAAGAAAGTTCACGTTCGCTATCTCATCTCCTGGTGAGTTTCTTGTTAAAACACCTTGTCAGTTAATTTTCGAGCAAGCGATTACTTACGGAGTAAAAAGCGCTGGTCGATTTTTAACACATTATAATCATCTTTATTCAGCAGTATATGGTAGCTGTATAAAATAATAGAAGAAAAAGCTTAACTAAACACTGACAAAAAGTTCCCGCGATAAAACAGAACGGCCTTCCGACACACGTCTGGCAGCCTTAGTAACAGAAACTAATGCGCTCTGTGTACGATGATGTGCAATGTATTGACTTTTGACTGTGTTATGTGTATAGGTGTCGAAAGACGCTACTGAATGCATGAAGCTAGCATGTTGATGCGAATGACATGCATAGCTCTATGGCTTCTTGGTATGCTTTAATATACTCTAGTTCGTAAACAGTACTGCTGATAAATATGAAGTAATATGGTAAAACTATTAGTAGGCTTCCCGATGTGATTAAAGCCGAGAATGACTGTCGGAACGGACGGTCTTAAGTGCGCCAGCCTTCAAATTCAACACTCCTGAAACTTCCTTTCCCCATTTCCTCTCAGGTACCGACATTTTGGCTATTGGTAGGAACTTAGCTATATAGGAGTATATTAGCAGTATATAGGACCCATTTATGCTGCGCATATATAAAAAACAGCTACCCCGAATTTCTAAATGAAAGCAATAATTTGACGACCAGACGACGTTTTTAGATGTTTTTTCTCAAGGTACAGACTAAAAATTTGCCATATTTTGATTTCGGGTTTATCTAATCTAATGACCTTGAATACGTGTTACATGTTGCGCTCCGCATTGGGATAATCACTACCAAGTTCAACTCGGTCAACTTATCCGTTCCTGACATCATCATCATCGTCGTCGTCATCATCATCATTATCATCATCATCATCATCATACGGGTATGCGGATTTATAATGCGCCCATTACAAACATAGGTCATGCATCACAGAGTCATCCGTATCGCCAGACGACACAGAAAGCCAAACTAATAGATCGAGTCTTGAGTTGTTTGCTGAAAAGTCCAGGATCAGTGACAGCACGTAAGTCCTTCGGCAATGAGTATCACGCAGACGGACCGGTGGTGTGCTTTAAGGCGCGCTCCCCGAACTTAGTGAGCAACCGGCGCAGAGAGAGAAGTCCGACGACGACGAAGATGGAAGACCGCGACGTGGTCGACCGCAGTCCACGACACTCGCGACGTTAGAAAAATAGTCCGGGCACTTTTCGTAGAAGACTGAGTGCATTAGACAACACAGCTGAAACTGGACCCGCCAGCGAACCGGCAGCCAATGTAACTGAAGGAGGCTGGCCATGACATGCTCGGGAGAGAACCCAACTCGAAAATCAGGCGAGCAGCGGCGATCTGCACGCGTTGCAGCGGTGCGATCGTCGCGAGAGGTAGACCGGCTAACAGCGAGTTGCAATAGTCCAATCTCAACATTATCAGTGCGAGGACGAGATGCGGCTGGTCAGGTTTCCTGTAAGACGCGCTATATAAGAATCCCTGGCTTTAGCTTTAGTGGTCCGATGACAATGGCGGATCGATGTGAAACAGAGCGATAGTATGATCGACGCGAGTAATCACTAAATCAAGTGTGTGACCTTGACTTGTCATATTTTACTGATAATACGTTACTTCACGTCACGTATTTGACCCTTTGATCTTAACCTTGTACCATATCGGCTATTATGCGATCAAACTCTGTACCAAATTTGAGCGAAATCGAGCAATCAGCGGCGGAGTTACTGCGATTTCAATATTTGACCTAATGACCTTGAAAATCTGTCACGTGTTGCGCTACACTCCGAGCTAATTTCCATCAGGTCTGAACTCCGTCAACCTATCCGTTTCTGACTTGTAGCATTTTTTGCTGCTGATACTTTATGTCACGCTATAACCTTGACATTTGACCCTTTAACCTTGACAGTTTATGGTACAAGTTACATAGGGTATCACGTAGTCATTGTCTGTGGTAAATTCGATCATTTTGCTCATTTTTTCACCTAAAAAAATATGAATTGATGCCGAAATGTCTGAGCCCGAAAGAAGGACGATCATCAGCGCTTCAGGTAGATGTTTAGATATCTGATATGTTGCTTCGTTTCAAAACCAAAGCACTTTTTCATCTCCTGTAAAATTCAACGTGCGGGCGATATGTCTTAGTCATTTTGCGAGTTTACTCTAGGACCAAACCTATGATATACTTTGGACGTGACGCCTAGGAAATTATAGGTGTGAAAAGGAAAGCATGACACCACAATAAAAACCGATCCGAGTACGTCGGGTTGACAGCATTTAAAAAAAGTCTTCGACATACATCCCGGCCTAACTAGGCGGTACAAAATCGCCTCCTGAAAAGCGCTTTGTTAAATCATTAACAACTCAGCAATGCATTGTCAGATTTTATTAAAGCTTGGTAGAGTTGTTTAGAGTGGTGCAGTATAGTCTCCCGAGGCCGCGGATGGTTAAAAACCACTTTCGGTCAAATCCAACATGGCGTACAGCGCAGAAAAATGGAAGTGGTTAAATCGCAGTCGCACTGTACCTCTAGTCTTCCAGACCGCCGACAGGTTCTATCAAAAGTATATCAAAAATTAAATCCTACTTTCGGCACTAAAAATTGACTAAGTTCACCCATCTCTACCTTAACTCTTACAGTGGGTGAAAAATGCGAAATTTGGTTTAGATGTTTGATAACAGTGCATCCATAGAATAATTTATTTAGACTGTGCCGGGGTAGATTTCAGCATATACCGAAACGCTATCTCAGGTGAACAGATTTGTCGTTCTATCTGAAGTATTTTGATTAGCTAGGCGTAATTGTAAAAGTTTCATAGTTTCACTGGCACATTTATTGCTTATTGCTGTGGTCTTATTTTAGATCTTTATTTCAAATTTTAATGTTATTTTATTGTCTGTGACTGTTTATTTCTAAGTGGTTATGTACGTGGCTAAACACCACCATTTAACCGCCTGTAGTACATTTTATGTCGTGTGTACACTATCTCTGATTTGCTTGAATGTACGGGATGCTACAAAATGTTCATACTAAAAAAACTATGGCAACTGCGAATGCATTGCAACTTAAGGCCGTCTGACGTCACGCCAGGCGTTGTGGGCTGTGTTTGGCCAAATTTTTACTCGGCATGCGCACAGACTGCTATTTCGCAGCTTCCGATCAAAGTTATGATGTCGTCACTAGATTTAGCGACCCCAATAAAAGAGCAATGATTTGGCTTTCAAACAACGTTTTCACGCTGTGACCTTGACTTTCGACACTTGACCTTGAATGTTTGTAGTACATCGGGTGTCATGCGGTTAAACTCTGCACCAAATATGACCGAAATCGAACAATCTGCCCGTGAGTTACAGTGATTTAAAGATTTAAATTAGGAGGCTCACCTTCACCCTTACCTTGTATATCGTGGTAGGTGGAGTTAATTTCTTGCGCGTCCTCCGCGGATACATCATCCATGCACATTATAATAATAATAATAATAATAATAATAATAATAATAATAATAATAATCCGATTTGTAAAGCGCCAGAATGTCAAAAGACTTCCCGGAGCCGCCGACGTACGCCAAGGTCGCCAGCCGCTAAGCTTCAAGCCGCAGTCAGCCGCTAAGCTAACGGCTCGCCGTCTCAGCCGCCGTTAAGGTTAGGAGCCTCCGCCGCAGTCGCCGCCGTTAACATAACGGCGGCCTACGGCTGAAAAATAAACGTCTTCATTAATAAGTTGTACTCTTTGTATTTTGTGACATTATAGGTCTATCCGAAATTTCTGCTAGGCCTATTTGGTTGTGTTGACTTATACAATGGCCTCTAACCTAGCCCTATACAGGGCGGGTAATCATTTATTAAGTGTCATTTCCCACAGTGAATCTGCAGTAAGTCGTGCTTTGTGGAAATTTTTTAGTTATTTTCGCCAGCATACTACTAATAATAAATTTGTGTTGTCTAAAATCTTCATTTATATATTAAACTCCGTCAAGATCACAGCGTTAGGTAACGATGGCGAAAAGTCGCTAAATTATCGATAACTCAGCCGAGGATCGTCGAATTTCGCCCAAATTTACTATAGACAATGACCACGTGACACCCTATCTACCTGTACGAGAAACTTTTAAGGTCAACGAGTCAAATGTTAAGATGAAAGCGTGATATATCTGCAGCAAAAAGCCGAAAGTCAGGAACTGATAGGTGGACCGAGTTCAACACGCGTAGCGCAACACGTGACGATGTTTAAGGTCATTAGGTCAAATACTGAAATCGCAATAACTCCGCCGACAATTGCTCCATTTCGCTCAAATTTGTTACAGAGTTTGACCATCACACAACCGATACACTACAAATGTCCAAAGTCAAAGGTCAAAGGTCAAGGTCATAGGGTCAAATGTCAGGTCACGGCGTAATGAAAAGTATCAGCAGTAACAAAAGCTCCGCTACCGCGAAAGAGTACACCGCGTCCGTCGTGCTTAGTTGGTGTACATTATGACATTTCTCGGGAAAAAATCTGTTGATGGCTAATCAACCACTTTTACGTAATTGGCCACGAAAGCTACCGAATTCGGCGACATAACGCAATATAATGGCCATTACGCTGTTCAAGGTCATTCAAAGTCTACGATTTTGGTACTAATTGAAAGCCCATATGCGACTTCCTATTAGTGATTAATAGTAACTTACCTCCTATCTTCCACCGTTTCCAAGTTATGGCCGATTATTTGTCAAAGTTTCCCTAGCGACAGGGGAGTGCCTCATTTTAGCGCCATCGCTAGGGGTGATCCACTGCGAATATCCGGATAAACTTTACCTCTCCCAAAAATTAGAACGATTGTCCTACCTGATGCTGAAAACCACACGATCGTATCTTCATTCGTCTGGACAAAACACCAGAATGTGACGGAAGGACAGACAGACAAACATACAGAATCCCTTTAGCTAGTACAGCGGTCCGCATTGCGAACGATGCGGACGCGCTGTAAAAAATACTACACGTTGACCGACCTAAACTTTGGTATAGGCGTCCTAATTAAAACAGATAATGACTGGCACGTCGTCGGGTGGCCTCGAGTTGCAATACGTCGCAATTGTCATATTTCCCAGTTTTCAAGTGATCTGTAATTTTCCACACCGCAGAGAGCCGTCCCTTCCATAAAAGTTCTATGTCATGCACAAAGAACTTACTGGAACATTTTGCCCATTGTTTCTCTAATCCTTATAAGGGCCTTAATTTTCGATCGCATTTTTTTGAGTCATTCAATCAATCAGTTTATTACACAAAAGGACCAATCGGCCACTTACATTGACATGCAT
>Ga0209562_1000561_pt1 | contig 12817 bp, 7 predicted proteins | sample WorMetvacBELIZE2_FD_187399 | JGI IMG/M metagenome (GOLD analysis project Ga0209562, IMG submission 187399) | Marine gutless worms symbiont microbial communities from Max Planck institute for Marine Microbiology, Germany - Olavius vacuus BELIZE.2... | ecosystem: Host-associated > Annelida >...
CGCGCTCTCTAAATTAGCATCTAATTGCCAAGGCGGGTTTAACACGAATACGCCAGAACCATACATTCCAGCATCTGGGGTATTTTCTGCTACATGTATTTCTGCTTTAAAACAGGGTTTACCTAATGCTGCAAGCTTCTCGCACATAGCTTCACTTGCACCACTTTTGGCGCCAGCCCTCTCTGACAATAGTGGATACCACACTACGATTTGTGCCTGCTGCCAGCGTTTAAATACCTGTTCCACACCCTTAACAAGGTCGCTATATTCATTCACGCGCTCATAAGGAGGGTCGATTAAAATAGCACCGCGATTGGGTTTAGGTGGCGTAAGTGCGCGAAGACCTTCATATCCGTCTCGCTTATGTACGTGGCTATTACGGGTGCGTAAACGGGACACGTTGTTGTCTAGTTTATCGAATTCCGCAGGATGAAGTTCCATTAGGTGTAAGTTATCACCATCCCTTTTCGCTTTTGCGCTTATTGCAGGCGAGCCCGGATATTGCTGCTGCGCTAAAAATGGTTCGCACAACGATAGATAGTCGGCCAACAAATTTGGCAAGTCCTGAACGCCTTTATCATCTAAAAGCAAACGAGCAATACCCGTTTCATACTCTTTATTTTTTGATGACATGGCATCGGTTAGATCGTACGCGCCCGCGCCTGCGTGGGTGTCGAAAAGCGTAAAAGGTTTATCTTTTTTCTTTAATGCGTTGATAACGCCAATCCAACAAAGATGTTTGATGACATCAGCGTGGTTGCCCGCATGAAAGGCATGTTGATAACTAAGCACAAAACCTCAGTAAAATTTTCGTTTGTTTATAGTGCTCTATAATAACGTCAACGCGCTTTGAGGTATACAAAACAAAAAGGGCCAGTAGTTTTGCTACTGGCCCTTTTAAAATATTGCTACTGCAAATCAAATTGCTTTGAATGATATCACTTAAGGTGCATCAACATTTTTTCTGGCTGAGTTAGGTAACTCATCCATAGATTATTGAATCGCACCATTGTCGCACCATCAATAATACGGTGGTCACCAGACCAATTAACCGCCATGATATTTTGCGCGCTAACATTCCCTTCGTCGTCAAAGCGTGGAAGTTTCTGCGTTTTACCAAGAGCAACAATAGCAGCTTCTGGCTTATTGATTACTGGCGTTGCGGTAATACCGCCTATCGCACCGATATTAGAGATACTAATCGTACCGCCTTTAAGGTGCTCGCCAGCCACGCGCCCTGCTCTGGCTTGTTCGATAATTTCCTGCATTTGAACAGCAATCTCTAAAAGAGAAAGGTCTTGTACGCGCTTAATATTCGGTACAAGCAAACCAATTTTAGAGTCTACTGCAAAACCAATATTATGATCTGCGAAGTAGCTTATCTCAGTGGCGTCTTCGTTAAGCTGACTGTTAACTACAGGGAACTCATTAAGTGCCAATGACATTGCTTTAACGAAAAACGGCATAAAGCTGAGCTTTACGTTTTTCGCTTCAAATTCAGGTTTAAGCAGCTTACGTAGTGACATCAAGTTGTCCATTACTAACTCGTCACTTACTGTGAAGTGAGGGATAGTATAGACCGAAGCCGACATTTGTTTCGCCATAGCGGCCTGAATACCGCGTACTTTTTCTGTTCTAACGCTGCCTTTAACTACAGTGTTTACACTACTCGAATCGCCTTTTTGTGACGTAGATGAGCTTGAAGAAGACGGTGCACCTTGAGTAGAACTACCAACGCTAGGCTGTTGTAAATTCAGCACGTCAGACTTAAGAATTCGCCCCTTTTTACCCGAGCCTTTCACCGAAGAAAGGTCAATATTCTTTTCTCTCGCAACGCGCCTTACCGCGGGGCTTGCCAACACTTTACCTTCTATAGCAATCGGTGGCTCGTACTCGCCGTCGCTGAACTTTGACGGTGCTACTTGCGTTGATTGCGGGCTTACACCGGTTGTTTGCGTTTGCACTGAGCTTTGTGAAGCAACGTTTGATGAACCGGTGTGTGACGATGTTGAAGCGTCAGCTGTGCTGTTAGTCGCCGAGACTTCGCCGACAACTTCTAGTGCGAATAATGCGCTATGCACTTTTGCTATATCACCTTGCGCGTAATAAAGACGATGCACTGTGCCCGCGTTTTTAGCAGGTATTTCTACCACTGCTTTATCGGTCATCACTTCTACAACGGCTTGGTCTTCTTCTATTTCATCGCCTTCAGCTACATTCCATTTCACAATCTCACATTCAACTATACCCTCACCAATATCTGGTAGAATAAAGTCTTCAATGTGTTTGCCGTTTGAAGCGCTTGCAGAAGCACTGTCATTCGCTGTCGCTGTTTCAGCCGCATTATCTTTTACTTCCGCTTGCGCATCTTCTTGAGTATCTGAGTTAACGTCGGCATCATCCGGCGTCATAGAGAATAACGGTGCATGCACTTTAGCGATATCGCCTACCGCGTAATGCAGTTTATTAACCACACCCGCATGCATTGCAGGAATTTGTACTGTAGCCTTGTCGGTCATTACTTCCGCGACGGGCTGATCTTCTTCTATGTGTTCGCCTTCAGAGACTAACCACTCCAGAAGTTCACATTCAACAATACCTTCACCAATGTCCGGTAAGATAAATTCAATTGTCATTTCATCGTCCCCCGGCTTAGTAGTGAAGCGTACGTTTTATGGCTTCGTACGTCTTTGTTTCATCTGGCATATATTCTTTTTCATGTGCCAATGGATACGGCGTATCTAAGCCACACACTCTTGCAATAGGCGCTTCTAGGTATAAGAAACAACGCTCCTGAATGCTTGCTGCAATTTCACTCGCAAAGCCACCCGTTAGCGGCGCTTCGTGGTTTATCAATAGGCGACCTGTTTTCATAACAGATTGCATAACGGTTTCAACATCCCACGGTAATATGCTGCGCAAATCGATGATTTCGCATGACACACCATCTTCTAAGGCCATTTCTGCTGCTTTTTGCAGTATTTCTATCTGGGCACCCCATCCAAGTAAGGTAATATCGCTACCCTCTTGAACAATATCCGCTTTACCTAACGGTAACTCGTAATCTTCCTCTGGCACGTCCGATACTGAAGCGCGGTAAAGACGTTTAGGCTCCATAAACAATACGGGGTTTTTATCGCGAATTGACGCAAGCAACAAACCTTTCGCCTGATAAGGGTCACGAGGAATAACAATCTTTAATCCAGGGCAGTGAGCGAAGAATGCTTCTGGTGATTGACTGTGATAGTGGCCGCCGGCAATACCGCCGCCATAAGGTGTACGAATTGTTAGCGTACCAACGTCGAACTGACCGCCTGAACGATAGCGCCATTTAGCCGTCTCATTCACGATTTGGTCAAACGCAGGGAAAATGTAATCACCGAATTGAATTTCAGCAACAGGTATAGAGCCCTGTGATGCCAATCCGTTTGCGAAGCCGATAATGCCTTGTTCAGTAAGCGGCGTGTTAAAGCAACGTGCTTTGCCGAATTTTTCCTGAAGATGGCTGGTCGCACGGAATACGCCACCAAAATGGCCAACGTCTTCGCCAAAGACCATTACTTTTTCATCTTCGGTCATGGCTGTGATGAGTGCATTATTAATTGCTTGAAGTAGATTCATCTTAGCCATTATTTTACTCTCCCTGCTGTTTTAGGGTACATCTTCGGGTACTTTTTGATATGCGCTTTCAATTCATTAAGTTGTTCTTTTAGATGCCATGGTGGTGTGTCGTAAACATCTTCAACGATATCTTCAATGGCACATACGTCTGTTTTTTCACAACTCTTCATAGCTGCTAATACATCTTGTCTTGCTTTATCAACGCGCTTTTGGTTCTCAGCTTCGTCGAACCAGCCTTTGCTTTCTAACCATTTCGCCATACGAGCGATAGGGTCTTTTGCACGCCATTTATCTTCTTCTTCACGAGAGCGATAACCTGTTGGGTCGTCTGATGTAGAGTGTGCCGCTAAGCGATAAGTCATGGCTTCAATAAGCACAGGACATTTTTCTTCAATGGCAATACGACGCGCTTCTTTGGTAGCAGCATAAATAGCTAGCACATCGTTGCCGTCAACTCGGATGGTTTTAATACCGTAACCTAAGCCACGAGACGCAATGCCGTCACCCGCGAATTGCTCTTCTGCTGGTGTTGAAATGGCGTAGCCATTATTTCGGCAAAAGAAGATTACTGGGCAGTTTAGTACAGCGGCCATATTTAGCCCTGCGTGGAAGTCCCCTTCTGAGGCTGCACCTTCACCGAAGTAACAGATAGTAACCACATCTTTACCTGACATTTTTTGGCCATAGGCATATCCAGATGCTTGAGGGATCTGTGTGCCTAGTGGTGAAGATATCGTCATAAAGTTAAGTGGTTTATCACCATAATGGATAGGCATTTGACGTCCTTTGTTCGGGTCGTCTTTATTGCTAAACATTTGGTTCATGAATTGTTCTGTGGTGTATCCGCGGTACGCTAATGCGCCTTGCTCACGGTACTGAGACATGATCATGTCGTCGTCTGATAGTGCTGCAGCACTTGCAACTGAAGCCGCTTCTTCACCTGTGCTTGCCAAGTAAAAACTAATACGACCTTGACGCTGTGCACCCACCATACGTTCATCCAATACTCGAATGTAATGCATGGTATTAAATATTTTTAATGCTTCTTCCTTGCTGAGGTCAGGTTCAACTGCTTTTTCAATGAGTTCACCTTCGGCAGAAAGGATTTGCAGCATTGGGATATCAACAACCCCTTTAGTAATAATTTCGACCTTATTTGTTGTTTTTACTTCGGCCAAATGATTTCTGTCTTTCACGTTTGTTCCCCTTAAATATGAGGGTTAATAGCGACTTATAGTGATACCAATATGCTAGTTGAGAAAATGCAGGAGCGTCCTACTTATTCATTGGCATTTTTTCAAATGGGTGAAATAGACATACTCAATTAGTCTAAATGAAAAGGATATTCGTCCTAAAAACGTAAACCCCATGTAAAAAATATGAAAACCGAGTAGGACAATCATTTCTCATTCACATCCAGTAATAGAGTTTCTAACGTTTCAAACGCTTATATATCCAATAATCTACTGCTTAGAACTTCAATGAAAAAAGGAAGTTATCTATGCAACGACTAATCGTCGTTAAATGTAACAAAATGTGTAAATTGTGTATTGCAGAAACACACGTTACAAAAAGAAAAAAAGTGTGCTAGTAATAAATAGTCACAGCGATAAGTTGCGTTTTAAAAAAGGCGAATGACCTTTTAAGCAAACAAAAAAATCGTTGGGCTCCAGGGAACTATTCACACGAGAATAATTATGAAAAAAACAATCCTTAGTACGGTTATTGCTACCGCATTAGCAGGCTCAGCCTTTGGTGCACTAGCAATATCAAATCAATTATCTGGCCACAGCGTTGAACAACGTAACGCCATCGAAGCATCCTTCGACAAAAAGAATATTCTTGCAAATGCAATCCAAGCGGATAGTGATAGCGTACGTGTTATCGTACAACTTACTGACGTGCCTATGGCGCAATTCAGCGCAGTAAATCCAAGTGTAAGCAGCATGGCTGCCCACAAAGGTCAAAAGGTAAATTTCAAGTCAAATGCAGCGAAGGAATATCAATCTTTCCTTGAAGCTCAACAGCAATCGGTTATCCAGTCTATCAAGTCATTCGATAAGTCATTCAAAGCTGACATGTCTTACACAGCAGCATTTAATGGTTTTGCGGGTATCGTTTCAAAAAGTGCACTTGATAAGCTTTCCAGCCTTTCAACAGTAAAAGCGGTATACCCAGACTTAGTGCACCATGCCCAAATGGACGCTAGTTTGGATCTGATCGGTGCAGTTCAAACGTGGGAACAGTTCGGCGGGAAGGAAAGCGCCGGTGCAGGCGTGAAAGTGGCGATCATCGATAGTGGTATTCGTCCAGAAAACCCTTTATTCAGTGGTGAAAACTTTACTGCACCAGATTCTCTTCCAACAGATGATTACTGTTCAGAAGTTCCTGATTTTTGTAACAATAAACTGATTGTGGCACGTGCGGCAGACATCGTAGAAGGCTTCGCAGTTGTTGAAGAAGAATATGAAAGCCCGCTAGGCTTTAACGGTCACGGTACTCACGTTGCTGGTACCGCGGTAGGTAACTACGGCGTAATGGCTCAGCGCGATGGCGCAGAAGCTGAAATCTCTGGTGTTGCGCCAGCTGCTTATCTAATGGTTTACAAAGGTTTGTATGCCACACCAGCTAACCCTGCTTCTTCTAGCGGTGCTTCTTCAATGCTGCTTTCTATGCTTGAAGCTGCGCTTACAGATGGTGCTGACATTGTAAATAACTCGTGGGGTGGCGGTGCAGGTGGAAACCCTAACGGCTCAGTATATGAAGACGTACTTGAAGCCATGCACGATGCGGGCGTTGTTACCGTTTTTGCAGCGGGTAACGATGGTCCGGGTGCTGGTACTATTGGCTGTCCTGGTTGTTCAGAAGACGTAATAACGGTCGCAAATACAACAACGGGTCGTTTGTTCGCAAACGAAGTGACCGTTGAAGGCGATACCACTTTAGGTTCTATTCCGGCCCTTTACTCAGTGGGCAACCCTGCCATTGTATTTGATAGCCCAATTACTGCACCTGTTGTTTATGCAGGCGAAGTAGATGCGGCAAACGTTGAAGGTTGTGATGCATTTGCTGCGGGCGCGTTCGATGGTGCAATTGCGCTTATCAGCCGTGGTACGTGTGGTTTCGTGACTAAAATTGAAAACGCAGAGGCAGCGGGAGCAACTGCTGTTCTTATTCATAACGTTGATGGACGCGGTGAAGCGCCAATATTAATGGGCGGCTTAAGTGAAGCTCAAACAATTCCATCACTTATGCTTCCTGCTACACCAGGTTTAGCGCTTGCTAACCTAGCTGAAACTACTGAAGAGTCGCTAAATGTAACTATCGGTAGCGATATTGTTCGCGTTGTTTCAGACAGCCTTGCTGACATCATGAATGAAAGCAGCTCTCGCGGTCCTAACGGCGACCCGACGTTCCTTAAGCCTAATATTGCTGCTCCTGGTACTCGCATCTTCTCTGGCGAATCACCGGATGCACCAGGACACGAAGACCAGAACTTCTCGTTCAAGAACGGTACTTCAATGGCATCGCCACACGTAGCTGGTGCAGCTGCACTTCTTAAGCAAATGCATCCTGATTGGACTGCACAGCAAATAAAGAGTGCGCTTGTTACTTCTTCAATTCGCGATATTCTGAAAGAAGATGCATCTACCGCAGCAGACAACTTTGACATGGGTGCAGGTCGTTTAGATCTTCCTCGTGCAACATCTGTTGAACTAACATACAGCGACCTAAGCCTTGTTTCATCTGAGTGTTATATCACGTGCGACATGTCTATCACTGTGACTAATACAAGCGACGCTGATGTGACAGTAGATGCGACCACAATGTTTGATGATGATAATATTGTTGCTACGGTTACGCCTGCAATGGCAACCCTACCTGCTGGCGCATCTGCGCAAATCATGGTTTCGGTAGATGTATCATTGGCAGGTTCTGGCGAATGGTTACTCGGTGGTATCAACTGGGCGGACACTAACGATGAAACCACTGATTATTTCATACCTGTTGCAGTTTACCCGATCAACACCGATGAACCTGAATTATTTAACAGCTCAGTAAGCAACACGTTTGCAGCTGAAAATGAAACAGTAGTTACGTCGGCATCGGTTACAAACTCAGGTGTAACAGGCCTAATTGGTGTAACTTCGACAGTTGATGAAAAGTACGATATCGACGTTTCTAGTATTTCAGCGGTCAAGAATGGCAACCAAGAGCCAGTGACCTACGATGCTGAAAAACGTGAAGTGCGCTGGGAAGGTGCTCTTAACACAGCGACGCTTGAGCTAGTTGAAACGGCTGCGCCATTTGGGTACTTGCCAATGAGAAGTCTACCTTTTGTGGTAGACCCTATCGTATGTAGTGAAACCTGTGACGATGCTGCAATAACGGTAGAGTCATTCATCGACATAGAATACATGGGGCAGACCTACACAAACGTCCAAGTATCTTCTAACGGCTTTATCTCATTGGGTACATCATCTGGCCAGGTGACTGAATATCGTCCACAATCACTTCCAGGTGCATCAGAGCCAAACAATGTTATAGCACCTTATTGGACAGATCTTGACCTAGATGGTACTGCTGATGATGATACTGGCACAGGTTCGATGTATGCAGCTACGCTAAATACGAGTACTAACCAGTTCTTTGTAGTTGAGTGGGAAAACGCGATGCTGTGGGGCGATACTGGTTCTAGCGTAAACTTCCAGATATGGTACGATCGCAATGCTGCCTCATTCTCGTTTGCTTATGGTCCAATGAGTCCTAATGACACACCCACTGTTGTAGGCTTCGAAAATGCATCAGGTACAGTTGGTTATACCCATGCTGCACAGTTAACCTCTGGTATTGTAGGTTCTCTGCCTGTTGAGGGTGATGAATTTGGTATCGTTACCATCCCTGGTGATCAGATTACCGTTAGCTACAGCGGTTCAGTTAAGCCATCAGGCGAGCTAATGGATGATATGCTTTCAGTTGATGAGGACGCCTCTATCACAGCTAACATCTTGGCTAACGAGATGGAAGATATCATCTTCAATACATTTGAGATGGAATCACTGTCAGGTGACTTCAGAACGTATACGCCTATTGAAGTTGATAGAGAAGAGCTAGACCCATCGACGCTAGAAGTAGTTGCTGAAGCGCAAAACGGTACTGTAGCAATCAACGATGACGGTACGATAACTTATACACCTAATGCTGACTTCTTCGGTGAAGATTCGTTTATTTACACTGTGCGTGTAATGGGTACTACCACGGAAGAAGGTGAAGAAGTACTTGGTGAAGCTATCGGTGAAGGTACTGTTTCAGTAGCGGTTGCAGGTGTGCAAGATGCTCCAGTTATTTCAATATCTGCTCCAACTAGCGTTGATGAAGGTCAGTCTTACACTGTAACTGCTTCTGCAACTGACGCAGACGGAGACGACGTGACTATCACCATTAACGGTGTAGAGCGCACTTCGTTCACTGATACAGCGCCTAGTAACGAACAGTCTAACCGTGTAACGGTTCAAGTAACGGCTTCAGATGGTATTGAAACTACTACAGAAAGCGTGACTATTCGCGTTAACGATAAGTCTGGTGGTTCAATGGGCTGGATTGCATTGCTTCTTGCTCCAGCAGTTTACCTACGTAGACGCATGAAACGTTCATAACGTTTTTTGATAAGAGAAAAAAGGCCGCAATTGCGGCCTTTTTTAATCGTCTTGAGAAAGTTGCTGTAAGTGCTGAGACATTCGCTTACTGGGTTGTACGCCAAGTTCTCTAAACTTTTCTATTTGCCTTACCAAGTTCCCTCTTCCACTGGTTAACTTATTCATTGCTTGTTCGTAGTTTGCGTGAGCGGTATCCATCGACTTACCTACTTTTTCCATATCCGTCACAAACCCAACGAACTTGTCATAAAGCTTTGCTGCTTGTTCCGCAATAAGCTGTGCGTTTTGATTTTGGTACTCATACTGCCAAATGTTATTAATAGTACGCAGTGCAACCAGTAAATTAGTTGGGCTAACCAACATGATATTGTGATTAAGTGCCATTGTGACTAAATCTGGTTCTTCTTCGACAGCAATCAGAAATGCAGGCTCAATGGGAATGAAAAGTAATACATAATCCAGTGTCTTTATGCCTTTAAGCGTTTGGTAGTCCTTCGCGCCTAAGCCTTTGATATGCCCTTTTATAGAAGCCACATGTTGACTTAAAAATTGCGCTTTCTCAGCTTCATCATCACAGTTGTAATACCTTTCATAGGCCGCCAAACTTACTTTTGAATCTATGATCACATCTTTATCATTTGGCAAATGCACCACGACATCTGGTTGAAATCGCTTGCCGTGCTCTGATGTTGCTGACATTTGTGTTTCAAATTCATGACCCTCGCGTAAACCAGATTCTTTGAGTATCCGCTCAAGCACTACTTCGCCCCAGTTTCCTTGCTTTTTATTGTCACCTTTTAGTGCATTGGTCAGCGCTGCAGCTTCTTCCGTAATTTTCTGGTTGAGAGCCTTTAAACTTAGAATCTCTGTTTTAAGTGAGGCTCGCTCCTGCCCCTCACGTATGTGTTGTTCTGAGATTTGACGTTTAAAACCATCTAACTCGTTTTTGAATGGCGCCAAAACAGCTTCTATATTGTGTTTTGTTTGTTGCGTGTAACGCTGTTGCTTTTCTTCGAATATGCGATTTGCTAGATTTTCGAATTGCGTATGCAAACGTTGTTCAGATGCATTCATAGACGCAAGCTTATCTTCATGCGCAGCATGAAGCGCCTGAATTCTTGCTTGGTGCGCATCGTTTTGTGCTTGAAGCTTGGCAATAGCAATACGCTCGCTATTCAAATCATTTTGTAGCTGCTCATTGATTTGCGAAAGCTGCGCTATCTTGGTGGCATTCGCCTGGCCTCGGATAAATGAATAAAGTGAAAAAGCACACACACTTACGAAGGCTATAAGAAAGGAAATGGGCTCGCTAGAAATAAGGTTAATTAACATAGTGCACGTTCATACTGTTATTTTGTACAGCACTATAAACAAAATCAGATAAATATACCAACTGGTATAAATTTAAAATGAAATTTGGGCAAAACGTCTAGCACGTAAACCTTTGAAAAAATGAAACTACACAAATGAAAACGGGTGCTATTGCACCCGTTTTTTATATTGTGATGAAAAACCTAATTAGCTTTCTTAAGCAGAACGGCTCATCTTAAGTTTTGCTTTCCTATCTATTTAGATAGCGAGGCATCAAGCTCTTCAATTTTTGCTTTCCAAATGGCCGGACCATTTTTGTGAGCATTGGCACCCGTGCTGTCTACTGCAACGGTTACTGGCATGTCTTCTACGTCGAACTCGTAAATTGCTTCCATACCTAAGTCCTCGAATGCTACGACACGAGATTTCTTAATGGCTTTAGATACAAGGTACGCTGCACCTCCAACTGCCATTAGATAAACCGCTTTGTGTTTAGCAATTGAATCAACGGTTGCTGGACCACGCTCTGCTTTTCCAATCATGCCAATAAGGCCTGTTTTCTCTAGCATCATGTCAGTGAACTTATCCATACGGGTAGCCGTTGTCGGGCCAGCCGGACCAACCACTTCGTCACCTACAGCGTCAACAGGACCAACGTAATAGATAAAGCGGTTAGTTAGATCAACGCCCTCTGGTAAACCTTCACCATTTTCCATCATGGTTTGAATGCGCTTGTGAGCAGCATCACGACCGGTAAGCATCTTACCTGACAGCAGTACCGTTTCGCCTACTTTCCACTCTTGGATATCTTCTTTTGTTACTTCATCAAGGTTAACGCGGCGAGTGTTTTCGCTCACTTCCCAAGTTACTTCTGGCCAATCTTCTAATTTAGGTGGCGTAAGCTCCGCTGGACCCGAACCATCTAGATAAAAATGTGCGTGACGAGTCGCCGCACAGTTTGGGATCATTGCTACAGGTTTTGACGCAGCGTGAGTAGGTAGCGACTTAATCTTAACGTCAACAACGGTCGTTAAACCACCTAGGCCTTGCGCACCGATACCCAACTTATTTACGCGGTCAAAAATTTCTAAGCGAAGTTTTTCGTCGGTAGTTTGCGGGCCGCGCTCTATAAGCTCTTGGATGTCTACTGGGTCCATAGCGAAGTTTTTCATCGGTAGTTTGCGGGCCGCGCTCTATAAGCTCTTGAATGTCTACTGGGTCCATAAGGCTTTCTTTTGCAAGTACCGCTGCTTTTTCAGCCGTACCGCCAATACCTATTCCCAGCATTCCTGGAGGGCACCAGCCAGCCCCCATCGTCGGCAAAGTTTTTACTACCCAGTCAGCAATATCATCGCTTGGGTTAAGCATTACCATTTTAGACTTGTTTTCAGAACCGCCGCCTTTAGCCGCGATCATCACTTCGATCTTTTCACCCGCTACCATGTCGATATGCACAACAGATGGCGTATTGTCTTTGGTGTTTTTGCGCGCACCGGCAGGGTCAGCAACGATAGAGGCGCGAAGTGGATTGTCTGGATTAAGGTATGCACGACGTGTACCTTCATCAACCATTTCTTGAACGGTCATGTCAGTTTTATCCCATGTCACACCCATACCAACTTTAACAAAACAGGTTACGATCCCCGTGTCTTGACACAAAGGGCGTTTACCCTCTGCAGACATGCGTGAGTTGATAAGAATTTGCGCCATCGCGTCTTTCGCGGCTTGGCTCTTTTCCTTTTTATAGGCTTCTTCTACGGCTTTAACGTAATCGAGCGGGTGATAATAAGAAATAAATTGCAGGGCATCTTCAATGCTGTCAATGAAGTCTTGTTGACGGATAACGGTCATGACATCCTCTTTTTATTTGGCTTTCGTGGTCTTAGCTAGCTAAAAAAGCGTATACTAGCGCATCTAAAGACAACGCACCATGTAAAACCATGTGCTTGTGGCTAATTCCAGTCATTTTTAAAAACTATGCTGAAGGGATATCTGAAAAAGCAGCCTAATGTGATCGGTTATTAGCCCTTATTTGTTAACGCCAGTTAAAAATAGAAGGAAGTTTGTGCTTAATTCAAGCATCAAACGCCCACGATAAAAAAAAGAAGTACAGAAAACACCTATGTCACACGCAGATACTATTCACGTTCATGTTTCCCGTTTCACTGCAGAGGAATTAGCCGATAAATTAGCGCTAAATTGTGACGAGAACACAGCCGTTTTCAATG
>Ga0209562_1000562_pt1 | contig 12780 bp, 9 predicted proteins | sample WorMetvacBELIZE2_FD_187399 | JGI IMG/M metagenome (GOLD analysis project Ga0209562, IMG submission 187399) | Marine gutless worms symbiont microbial communities from Max Planck institute for Marine Microbiology, Germany - Olavius vacuus BELIZE.2... | ecosystem: Host-associated > Annelida >...
TAAGATGCATTTTGGTGTTTTGTTTTATTTGGTTTAGTGTTCCTTCAGTGCTTTGACACTGTTGGTTGGGTCATTTGACCCGTAAAAACCCGTCCCCATGTGACCTATATTGTGTTGGTGGGACGTTAAGCCTTACTCAATCAATCAATCATTGCAAGAGTTTACCAAGTTTACCTGATGAATGTAGGACCATGCCAAGCAACTGCCAACCCTCTGACCGAGCCAACCAGTGTGGGCTTTGAATATGCCTGAAGGCTGCTATTGTCTACAGCCACCATCGCCATTTGGTATTATTACTCATGCCGATAGCTGCTACGTGTTTTACCATCCCATGGAGGGTTGAAGACTGAGTCAACCCAGCAGACAGAGTATATTGTATCGACAACATTGTGGCATAGCTGTCACTGATGTTAATGGCTGTGTTGTGAACTAGTTGTTGGACATTTCAGAGTTAAATTTTGAGCACGATTTGTCGATGACAGGAAAGGTGGCAGCAATAAGCTGATAAAGATCTTTCACGAGAACGGCAAGTTTGGGTTTGTTGAGCCGTTGAACTTCTTGTCGGTGACTGAACTGATCCAGTATTATCAGCATCACTCTCTCGCTCACTACAACAACACGCTCGACATCACGCTCAAGTTTCCTGTCTCGAGATTTGTCAAGGTTCAGTTTCGATTATTTGCACCTTAAAAATACTCTTACTCTCTTACTTGCATACTTGTATATGGCTTGTACATGTGAGACGAGCTGAGAAACGGTGTGTTGTTGTGTTATTTGAGTTTGACTTTGGTACATGTCACCTTATGTATTGAGTTTGTTGCCTGTGCATCAGTTCTGCTGTGCAAAGCTAGTATAGTTCATAGCATGGTCTCTGTGCGTGCATGTGTTTGTGTCAACACACACACACATGTACGGGGTACATACACATGTACGCGGGATGTGCAGGTAAAACTGAGATCCCTTGAGAATGCGTGCCATAGCTGAGCACCTTAGAGGTGTGATCATGACAAGGCACTATACAAATCCACATTTACCTTAACCTTACCTTACCTTAACACAAAAAAATTAAATACTTCTTATCGGAAGTTGATGTATCTTGACAGGAATCTGTGTTATGGTCAACCCTAGAAGTCATTAGAATTCGGTGACCTTTGACCTTGAGACCTGTTTTAGTATTTCATCCTGACGCTCCTCTGTGTGAGAGATAATGATACTTGCCATGCGGCAACTGCTGTGAAGGCAAGTCCATATCTGTCAGACAGGGGTGTTGGGTCAATCCTCGATGCATGCAGCAAATGCTGTGCGAGCTGAAATTGATGGCAGCATGCAAGTTTCTGCTCCCCAACAACACAGGGTAATTACTGAGTTGTATCGGAATGGTCGGATGTTTTCAGGACGACGAAGCCATTGGTGCCGACGTCGGTTCAATACGGTTGAAGTTTCTGGAAGTGCACAATGACTACATCAAGAAAACGCAGGAGTATGATGCAATGTATGGCGAGCATGCACGTATCTCACAGGTGATTATGATATCAGTCGTCACTTCTGTCCAGACACGACGACAAATTAATAAACACACTTGCAGCTATAGGTTGAATTGCTACATATGAACAGAATATTGTCATACAAATATAATTATGCAAAATATAAAATGCAATAGGTATACATGTAAAGGTAAACTATCGTGGGTTACATTAATGGTTATTTTTGTTATATTATAAGCCATTTGTAACAAACCTGACTTGGAAGTGAAGTAACATTCAATGTTAAGTAGCTGCTAAAACTCCACCAAACTTATTCTGCTGCAGTCTACTCGATGCATAGAATGGAACAAGAGAAGAACAAATCGCATGTGTTTTTGTACTTAATGACAAGTGAATTTTTGAGGGAGGTAAGTGATACTTAACTTTCAAGTGACATTATTAGAGCCGGACGTAAAAGCCAGATTAGAATTGAAGTTGGGCATGTCTGAATTTCTACACGATGCTGTACATTTATTCTTTCCATACTTTGATGTTATCGTCGGTTGGGTAACAAATGTGACATTAACACAGTAAAAATTACATTATGGTAGTTGCTGAAAGTTTCCTTATGATTTCGAGGATCTGATCGAACTTACAGTGAAAACAGACATTGGTGTATTTAAGTCAGTTGAATAGATATCTCGAGTATTAGCAGGTCGTTTTGAATTGACGGTTGAACTAGCTTTAAGTTTACTTGTATTTAGGTGTCTTTCCTTTCAGCAAGCTGTGAAAACTGCGATGCGTCGTGACTGGTGTTTGTTTTAAGACAGAGGTTGGCAAACTTTTCTCCTGAGGCTGTGTGCGACGTTTTATGGCCACTAGTAGGCCACACTCAACAAAAGAACTGAATTTATTATATAATGAAAGTTATTTTCACAAACATAGAAATAAAATATATTTTATACAGCTATATTACTCGATACACGAAGAACGTAACAAAATGTCCTCTAAATCTCCCCATGTCTCATTAAGCTCATTATTGTGTATACTTATAAGTAAGTAACGTAATCTTTAGTTGAAAATGCCTGGGACCATACAGATAGACAGAGCTGTACAAGAATCTATGCAAGCTGCATAAATAGACGTTGCAGGTGAGCAGCGTGCAGTCACTCATTTGTAGTTTAGTTGTAGTTGTAGTCTGTCAAGCTCTCTTTCAACGTGAACTGATGCACGTGATTGTTTGCACCTGTAGGAGCTGCAGTTGAAACATCAGGCACTGGAAGCATTCCGTGAAACAGTCGAGGTGTTCGATGAGCAACTGAGATTGCTCGAGCATTACAAGAAGAAGGCTGCTCCACAGGATCTGCCCAAGTATGCGTGCTTCATTTACCAATGACCATTGCATGCGTATTATTTATGCATCTAAGGTAATATTCATGCACGGATGAAATGGAATAATGTGATAAGTGATCATTTTTCACGAGCCGTACTTGCAAGTATAAGGATGATTGTAATGTCATTGGGTGTGTGTAATATAGCAACTTAGAAAAGAAATGTAATAGTATGATGATGATGATGACGATGATGATGATTATAATTATAATTATACACAGATTGAGGTGGTGGAAACTCGGTTCTGTAGAAACTAAAGTGTCTGTTTGTAGGAAGTAAACTTTGTCTAAGGAGTGGAAGTTTTTTTATGTGTTTTCAGACTGCATTAAGATGTGCACCAGCTGTTTGTAGCTGTTGGTGTCACTCTCAGTAAAGTGTTAGACTGATGACAGTGTGCCACAGCTCAAATCCTTTTCTAGCATTTTAGCACCTTCATCTGGGTGACTGTAAGCTGCCAGCCTATCCTGTATTAACAGTTTGTAATGCTGTGTAAAACCAACAGCCTACAGAAAAATGAGTTTTGAGCTGTATCTCTTGCCTCGTGCAGCGCCATGTCACAAAAGGTCAGATCGCTGGTGATGTTCTTTCACTAGGTGGAGTGCAGTCACCCATGGGGTATCCTTCACTAGTACAGCAGGGACTAAAAGAGTATTTGGTTCACATCTGCTTTTCCGTCCATACAAGGTATGTGCCCAGCCAACACGGACCAATCTTCTCCACTCGTCGTGATCAGCTGCCACAGTCGGTGCCGACTCCAAACGTAGTTCGATCCAAACTCTAATATTATCCAGTCATGACATTCATGGTCTGCTTCTTCTCCTTTGTCATGCTTGTTGTCCCTTGGATTATGTCTTGTTTCGATGCAGGATGTTGGCTATCGTATCACCTGTTACCTTTTGTGTTTTAGCAGATATAATTGAATTGTAGAATTAATGAGAACTGCGAGCTTCTGAAGACGCGGCGTCAGATGATAGTGCATAGCAAGGAAAGCTTGGAGTTAGACGTGAAGGAACAGATGGCTGTCAATCGGTTCCATGTTGCGAATATGAATTCTTTGAAGCCGGAAATCAAGCGACTTTATAAACTGCGCGACACTTACAGGAAGTTAGTTTAGTTATTATTCTCTTGTACAAACACTTTATGACTAGCTTGTTTTTCAGGAACTAAATGTAAAACGTAGAGGCAGGTTAAGTATAACAGCAGAAATAATGGCTACAAAGTGAGTTCATTATCATTGTTTTCTCTTTGGAGGAATTACAACTGTACTTTTAATTAACCAAATGTTTTTTTGTGTTTGATTAAACTTTAATTGACTTATTTATGTGTAATAATTAATAAAATGAAATGGTAAGAAAGGCAAGACACATTACAGCACAAATAAACTTGACTGAACTTAAGGCTAGTTAAACTGTTAGTTCAAAGTGATCTGCTAACTCTCAGCATTGCAGTTGGAACAAGTTTGCTTGTTTAATTGACTGTTTCCAGTTGTAAATGATGAAGTGCAAATTTATCTGCTTTCTGATTTTCTGAGTCAAAGAAACTGAGCACAGTTCTGTGTTGAGAAGCTGCATGAAGTTACATGTTCTAAGCTTGTTTGTCATCTCATAAAACTTGCTAATTAATTTGCTGAAGGCTGTTATTACTACAAATGCTGGTGGGCATAACATTAAACAATTTGGTGTGAATGCATTGTCTTATTTACTGTACATTTAAGATATTTTTTCACACAGTGTGATACACGTAAATATTTTTAGTCATCGGATTCATTTTGGTTTTTGTTAGTGTAGTCGACTAAAATTCCAAATTTTAGTTTCAGTTTTAATGACAGTTGTTAATCGGTATGTTTTATTTTTAACATTATGATGAAAATTCACAGATTTTCATTATCATCAGAGTATTAAAATAACTGATGGAAAGTAATCGTCATTGAACTAAACGTTGGTACAGCTTGATTGTGAATCGGATATATTTGTCGTCAATATGAGCAGAACAGGATCACCCAATGAATAGTGATCATCCAATGAAATAATCGTAACATTAACAGAAACACGTCGATTTTTGTCGTTGTCAGTTATTACCACGTTTGTCATAGTTTCTGTTTTATTGTGAAAATACTCAATTTACGTAAATAAAGTCATCCTTCTGATGAAAGTTTGTGAGTTCTTATCACTGCTAGTTTTCCTTACCAGCGTCGGCGACACACTGATATCTAGCTGGTGGTTTTGTAAGAACAAATCTGTCCATTTATTGGAAGTTAAAGCTGTGATAAGTTGACATCCGGTGACATTAGAGGCTTTGCGTTTATGCGCTATATAAATCCACGATTGACATTGACATTGACATTGACATTGACGTGACACGATGTGCAAAATTTGACTGCATGTTTGAATTAGGTGGTTGTTAGACCGAGGAGAGAGTCACCAGAGTCTGGACAATCTTATTGGCCGGCGGTGCCGAGGCTGCTCCTGTGCCTCATCTTGATGAGAAGACCTGGCTGATAAAGTGCAACCGTGCCGACGCCGAACGCAAGTTGCACAGCCGTCCCGAAGGCACGTTCCTCATTCGACCGAGCAGCGTCGCTCACTCGTATGCACTGTCCATTGTGTGAGTAGAGCTTGTCGTTTTTATCTGTTGCACAGTATTTAATTAACCACACAGGTTAACTCAGCCTGCCCTTCACTGGGTGGTAGGCAAAAAATGGGTACCAGCGAAAGTTGGGAGGAAACAGGCCCATCACACAATGCATCATTAACGTCTGGCTGAGGTCTACAGAAAGTGGAGATCAGTGTCACTGTATGGGCCTTTGTGGTGTGGGAAAGTACTTGCACGAATACTTCACAGGCCATGGGCTGTTTATTTATAGAAACAAACTATGTTTCTGACATTTCAACTGTTTGTGGGCTGTGCTAGTTAAAGTTGTTTATTTGTGATTCTTCAACTTTGTGATACTTTGACACTTTGACAAATAGGTTTTTTGTCATTTGGGAACTGACGTTTGACCTTTAGTAAACTTTATAAATTTTCATTGGGGCTGTTGGTGGTGAAGACACCACAAATTTCGGTATTTTTTCTGACAACACAAAACCAGAGTTTAAAATTAACAGTCGTGACTAAAACTATAGTTAAACTGACAACTATTAAATGCTGCAGCCTAAGATGAGATGCGATACATCCTAAGAGTATTATGTAAGTGAAATAGCTATAGCAAACAACTAGATTCTACAGTTTCTAAACAAAAAAACTCTGCATTGGATACACTTGGCATGTACAGAGCAGGCAGGCAACAGTTATTTATATATCCATTCACTAGCTTTTCCTACTATTTGTGGGCTGTGTTAGTTAAAGTTGTTTATTTGTGATACATTGTACTAACAGCATTTGCGTCAATCAAAAACTTGCCTTGACTAAATCTCGTATCATCACGATGATGACGACACAAATTTATCCATTTTTGCCAACAAAAAAACGAGTTTAAAATTAACAGTGACGACTAAACTAGCATTAAACTTATGACCAGAAAATTATGAGTTTTGCCTCACCTGGCTGTATCCACCTGCCAAGAGTATGCACAACAGCCAAGTTTGCATTCTACCAACCCACTGTGTAGAACAATCTTCTATCTGCTCTGTATGCTAGTAGCCTGTCACTGAGCCACATTCAGACGAAGGCTGAAAGCTTATCTTTTTGGACAGTAGTGAACGTCATCAGGTTCCACTGTTGCATTTCTGCATTTCTGGCACTGTCTATAAGCCCCGTGTGGGGCCGGGGCACCCCTCTTCCCCCCTTGTCCATTTACTTCCTCATCTTTTCCCCTTTCACTTTACCCTTTCTTTCATTGGCTTTACCTATTTTCTTCTTTTGTCCATCGCTTCCCTTTCTACCAGAATAGTCCCACTCCATTTCCAGGCCGGAGGTCGTAGGAGGCGACCGAACCTGGGTTTAGTTTGTTTTGTTTTGTACTTTGTGTTATCTGTATTCCTTAGTGAAGATGTATTGTGGTGCTTTGTTCTATTTGGTTTAGTGTTTTGTGTGTTCCTTCAGTGCTTTGACACTGTTGGTTGGGTCATTTGACCCGTAAAAATCCATCCCCATATGACCTATATTGTGTTGCTGGGACGTTAAGCCTTACTCAATCAGTCAATCAATCACCGTCTATAAATGTCGTGATTTCCTTACTTACTTAAAGCACATTATATACCAAGTTGATTCTGCTGCTGTATTGTTTCAGAGCAAACAGTGCCGTTGTACACTGTATGATAGAGAAGCATGACACCGGCTACGGCTTTGCAGAGCCATACTTCATTCATGAGACACTACGTGACCTCGTCATGTATTACCGTGAAACTACGCTCGTCGAGCACAATGACATCCTCGACGTCACGCTCAAGTACCCCGTTTTTGCTCCAGCAGCAGCGTCTGCATCGGCTGCACTGCACGGCCCGTCGACACCTGCATGCACAGTGCGTATAACGTTCTGTCTGTTTTTGTCAGCAGTAAATGGCATTTCGTCATGTTGAGGCCATGTGCAGTGCTTTAAAATTGCCACTTATTACACTTTATTGGTAATTGTATTTGGATAGCAGCTATAAACTGCAGTTTCAGTAAGGTACTATCCTTACATAGTCCTGCTTCTGTTGAGTTTTGGTTCCAGCTGTTAATGCCTCTGTCCACACTAACTACAACTGTGACAGAGAGGCTGTCTTTGTTGTGGTTGTTACAGAGTGATCAAACTTCTTTCCAGACGAAAGGCTACTTTGAAGGCTTCTAGAAGAACTGTGATGATATCGCTCGATGTGATTAACTGTTGTGGACGGTGAATGATGATATGTCTTGCAAGTCATGCTGTATAGTACAGTTGTTGTGACTTGCCAAGTGAACAGTATAGTGCGTAGTGTAACTTGTGAATGTAGAACGTATGTAATTTTACACAGAGTGTCAGCCGGAGACTGTGTTAGTCTGTTGACTGATGCTTGGGTGTGTCGGCAAAGTGGTCAACATGGGTTGCCATAGAATGGGCCATTGGGCTGTCTGGCTCACCTGAAAATTTGGTATTGCCCTACATGTGTGATATTTAGCATGCAAAAGTAAAATTTATATGCCCTTTTGTAACACTAGTGGTATACTTTAAGTATTTCTGTATTATGTTTTTGTTGAAGGGGTAATGGTTGCATTCACCGCTGCTTAGGCCCTCTTGAAAATTTTGCTGTAGCACTCCGTATGAGTGAAACTGCAATTGGCAGGATCTGCGTAGAGGTGGCCGTGCTGGCAGCCAATGTACAGCCGTTTACAAGACATAAGTACTGGTTTGTCAGTGAAACATGTGATGTTATCCATCTCTGTCTCTCTCTCTGTCTCTCTGTCTGTCTGTCTGTCTGTCTGTCTGTCTGTCTGTCTGTCTGTCTGTTAACTTCATTGTTAATATTGTTTCTTGTTGTTTTCATTGTTGTTTTTCTTTGTTTTGTGACAGTTGCGTTGTTGTCGTTGTCGTCCCGTCTGTATGCTTGGCAGTGATTTTGCGTGAAACTTTGACACACTTCCGTTGGTTTCTGACTGCGGTGAAAATCTTAGCGTGATATCGACGCGTTTGCAGGCGATTCGACTGGTTGCGTATGTTTGTTGGACATTGTTGCTGATATTGTTTCTGCTGTCTCGACACACTTAGTCACTGCCGCTGGTAACCTTGTGCACACTGTGAGAAACGTTATGCAGAGTTCAGTGGCGCCTATCCGTAGAGGGCCCCAGTTCAGGACCCCCAGCAACAAGTTGGGTTGCTTTGGAGCACTCACTTATTCAGTTTTCATTACCTGGGGTTCGTTAGACACTTTTGCAAGTCCATTCTGAAATTTTATTATTTCTATGTTTGGTGTAATATCATAATTGATATTATGTCCTGCAGGGTAATTGTGACAGAGCTGGCAAGTTTTTTATGTGCCATGATTTGAGAAGACAACCTTTGAACATTGGCATAAATTATGGGTTTTGGGCCCCCTCAATATTTATAGAGGATCGACGCCACTGGCCAAGTTCTTTAATGCTGTCTGTATACAAGGCACATATGTGAATTTAGTGCCATTGTCCAGCAGTTCTGAAGCTTTGTATGTGGCAATATGAAATGTGATTATTATTACTGTTGTGCTAGAATGCTAGAGTACAGATTGCAAAGATGGATTAGCAGCAGGATTTAATTGAATTTTGGTGATTTTACAAGCTTAAACTATTGAATTCATGTCTGCATTTGTGATGTTAGTAATTACTTACTGTCAGTGTTTAGTCTTTGCCGATGAGAATGTTGTGAAGACGAAGTGCAGTTGATAAAGCCAGCAAATAAAGTGGCATTTGAGTGTGACCTGTACATAGACGTCATTAGTACCGATTGTGCTGCTTAGAAGACTTCTTGATCTCCGGGCATTAACTCTGACATTGGTTCTGTGCTTCAGTGATATATGTATATAGTATTGTACATAAGTATGATTATGCTGCATACATTGTTTAGTGTAGGTGCAGTGGCATAACTATGTCAGAAGCACCCCTGGCCCTAACCTACTCGTGTCTAGAGCCGTCATTAGGCTGCGGCTTGGTTTCTGATTTTTGAAAAACAAAAACAAAAACAAAGATAATGGCAGCAGCTGACTCTCAGCTAGTTTACTCATTACTTTGAATTAAATCGTTTGTCATTCATTTTAGGTAACAAAAATTTCCTTTGACCCACAGCTCTGCTGCAGCTTGGTACTTGGAGACAGCTGCGTGCCTTGCGTCATATTAGTTAAGCACTGTGTCGGCCGGTGTCTATGTGGTAAGTTGAGTGTTATGAAGTTCTGGCTGACTTGTTTCTGCTGCTGTTGCTACTGCTGCCATCAGAACCTGGCAGCAGCCGAGCTGCATCGATGAAGCAATTTGCTCCACAGTTTTGTCGTTGCTGTTTAAATAAGTAAATATGTCACTGTCAGCGATGACGACCAGTTCACAGTGGTTTGCTACAGCTGTTATGTGTGTTCAACGCAATAGAGTATAGTAATTGCCAGCTCTGTGATGGAATATTAGTCTACATGTATGAGCAATGTTACTGTTAGTACCATGACTGCAATATCTGCTTCATGTTTTGTGGCACTTTAACAATCATGTATTCTTTGCTTATTCAGAGCTCTTTAAATATTTGACCAACTTGTTACAAGTGCTGATGTTTGTGTTAATTCTGACAAATGCTAGTATGGACAAAATATGTACCAAAGAAGGTATAATTCTGCTGTGCCTCTGTAATAGTCAAAGCGGCTGTTCTAATTCACTTGTTTTGCACAGACTGTTGCCTGCATGCAGTGGCAGCCCAGCCGATGGAGATATAGGTGCAAAGTTCATTGCGGGGCAGCTATCCCTTTGGGATGTTGATGAGCCTTTATGGTGAATGAAAAAAACATATCGGCAGGTAGTATGATGATCTATGCTTACATCTACACTTGTTTTATCTCTGCCTGCCTGCATCATTTCAAACTTGCACATCTCGCCAAATTTACACAAAACGGATCAATCAAACCTCTGTTGTGGGACAGCTGCCCCCCTTTGCTCACTTCTGCAGGAACGTTAATGGCTACATGTAGATTTTATTGTGGTAATCTATAAATCACTTTGCATGTCAATGATTTTATCGCCTGTGTGCATTCTCATTGAAACAGAGCCACGTCAGGTTTCCTTGCTGTTGTTTAGTGCCTTTCTTTCTTCTTGACGCCTAGGAACTGTTAGAACGATACATGGTACAAGCTTCGGACACACTGAAACATAGGAGCACCACAGTCTGGTCACATTATAAACGTGCACACCTGTCTCATCAGTTCTGATTGTTGCTTTATTATTTCAGTTAGACTGATCGTGTCACTTGAAATTGCTACTTAACCAAGTAAACTTTTTCTTTAGGTATGTCCTGAAACTCTATCCGAATTAAAATGGCGTTCGTGAAATGCACAAATAGTTACATATTTGTGTGACTTGCTGAACATTGAGTGTGATAAATATGATTTTGAACTCTTTGGAACTATTCTGCATGTGAATGAGTAGAACTGGATAATTTGGATTTAAGTGTTCCTTACCGTCTGTGACATTAATACAACTGGACCTTAGTGTTCCTTGCATTATTTCATTCAAACGTCCGGCGTGTATTTGGTGCAGGTTTTGTATTTTTATAAAACTTTAATTGCATTTGACTGGATGGTTTCTGAATGTATGTAACAGCGTAGTTTTTGTGTGATCGTTTTATCTTGTGAAATAAAAAAAACTGGTGAGAAATGCAGGTGTATGTGCTAGTGCAATATTATCAGTTTCAACTCACAAAAGATGACTTAAGACATTGTTGTCATTTTGTCGTGTATTAAACTGACCTGTTTCACTGTGCTGATTTAAAGTTATGTGGTATCAAATGGTGAGAGTAGATGATAGCAGCCAAGAGGCAGACTCGTGCTCCAGTTTGGTTGCAGGTCTGAAATAAAAAGTTTTGAGGTTTTCCGACTTAACGGACAAAGACCAGACATACGACCCAGAAGTACATGAAGAACATCCTGTATACCGTTCTACCTGCCATATCGTTTTATAGCTGGGTGCAGACTACTCTAGATACAAACAATTAATCTGAAAGGCAGTGGCGTCTCTAGTGGGGGCAGGGAGCACACCGCCCCGGGTGACACCAGCCAGGGGGTGACACCCTAGTGAAAGTCAAAATTTTTTTGCGGCTGAATTTACAAAGAACACTGCACAACCAATCAGTTTGAAGAGGCGGAGCGGGGGTGCAAGTGGTGATGATGACTAAAAAAGGTCATCACTTTTGAGGACGATAACTAAAAAAGGTCGTCACTTTTTTAGGAGAAGAAACATAGGGTGACACCATCACTTGCCGCACTGGTTGACACCAACGTTAGAGACGCCACTGCTGAAGGGCAACAATATTGTGTTGTAGCAACAGTGCTGTTAATTAGCTGTTGTGACTGTGAGGTCTAAAATTGGGACTTTTGAGGTTTTCGGGTTTTTTAAACCTATAATAAACTACTTTTTAAAACCCAATTTTACAGCTCTAGTTGGTCGGCTTAGTCTGGGAGTCAGCAGCTGGTTGGTGCTGAGCTGTGATGTTGGTGAACTCATGATCAGCATCGTCCTAGGCATTTTTTATTGCTATTGTTATTATTATTACTAGAAGTAAGACTTGTTCAGCCGAGCAGCTAACGGCCTTTAACGTGAGTTGTTACATGCCAGTGGCTCCTTCTGACAACTTTCATTCAAGAAGATTGGCGTGTGCTTGTTTTACATGTTTTCCAAACTGACGGCCATTTCGTCTTCAGGTTCTCTGTGTTGTTGTTTGGGTTTCAGTAGCAGTGCAGTTGCTTGCCTGGCAACTCGTCTCCAACATGACCTAGTACATGTTGAGCAGGACGTTAAACTTTGCTTACTGTCTCATCTTTTCCGTTGATCATCTGAGTCTCATTACGTCTTCTACATATGTGACTGGATATCCACTCTGTTTGTGCTCACGGACGACTTGTGTTTTGTATATAATTGAGTTTATAAAACAGCTCTGAGCACTAACTGAACGACAGAAGCGTTGAAATATCGGTGTATCTTATCTGAAATATTTCAACTGTTTTACACGTGCCTAAGAAAACGTACGTGCTACAGTTTTATTCCTGTTGCGAATGCGTGGGCCTAATCCCAAACTTTTCTGTGCAGTATTGTCACATTTGTGTACAAGATATTGGCGACTTGCGATCTTACTTGGTTGCTCAGTAAAGACTGTGCAAACTTTAAATGTACATTACGAATTCAGTAGCAGTTGGAGTCAAGATAATCTGACATTTAATGAGAGATACTTTCAAGACACAACTGTTAAGTGTCAAGACATGAGACGAGCCAAGACATTTGTGATTTAGCCAAGGCAAGTTAAGCCTGAGAC
>Ga0209562_1000563_pt1 | contig 12780 bp, 12 predicted proteins | sample WorMetvacBELIZE2_FD_187399 | JGI IMG/M metagenome (GOLD analysis project Ga0209562, IMG submission 187399) | Marine gutless worms symbiont microbial communities from Max Planck institute for Marine Microbiology, Germany - Olavius vacuus BELIZE.2... | ecosystem: Host-associated > Annelida >...
CAGGTACTGTACTGAGGCCTCCAATCAAAAATCAAAATATGCGTACCGGAAAATATTCTTTTACAAAAAAAACACTGACTGTTATACAGGTTGTCCACAAGACATCATGAGACCAAGGCATTCGACCCTTAACACTGAGATGAAACCCATTTACTTTGGAATTTTAAACTGGGCTTGAGACGTTTAACCTTCAGGACAAGACAAAGACATTTTATTTGTCAAACTGCCACGACCCAATTGATATGTTTCACTACTCGGTAAAGATGGAAACGCACTTTGACAGTTATAAATGTTGTACAGACAAAAATGATGCTTCGATAACATCACTAGCAGGCCACTGTAAAAATAGTAAGTAAAGCAAGCAAGCAAGATTCTTTAATAAAGACTGTGTCAAACGCATAGTCAACAATATAAAAACAGTATTAAACTACAATGTAACAAAATGCATAGAAAGTGCATAGAAAATATAACTAATAACTGATTTTCCATATTCATTAATGGTTATGGCAATGCAAAAATTACTGAAATGCGTCAAGAATTTGACGCTGACATGTCGTGTAAATGCCTCAAGCTTCTGTTCATCGGATTGTAGTAGAGTTCATTAGTGTCAGACCCATACGCTAATTTTTGTAACTACCGATGTCAGATATCTAAGAAGTGACACGACCAATAACTGATAACGATAGCTGATACTACGGATCCTGTGTCTACTCTGACTGCATTGTAAAGCCCGTTCACACTGCATATGGCACCTTACGTTGATGCACGCATGGTGTCGCAGTACAGATGGCACCGTACGTTGACGCAGGACACTGCAGATGCTAAATTATATGCTACTTACTGTTGTTGTCAATGGACACAATTGCATTGCCATCCGTAGCCGTACAGCAACGCAATGCAACATGCCACGGCATGTTGCATCCATCACCGTATGTTGATGCAATGTGTGTGAACACTGCCATAGAAATCAGCGTGTTTGATTACAGTGTCGCTGTACGTAGTGCGAACGGGGCTATTGTCGACTATGTGTTTGACACAGTCTTTATTAAAGAATGATAGGAGTGTTGGTGATCATGTTACAGCCCTGAGCTATCAGTTGTCATCTTTAGTGCTTGCGTCGATACACTTAACAAAGTGCTCAGCGACCGTAACGTCAACAACAGTGATCAAAGGCTGCTGTGTGTGACCGCCAGTATCAGCCCTCCTAATGACCCTTCCAAGAACCGGCCGGCTGCTGACCGTCCGACTCTGCCCTGGGACACAGAGGCGTCGAAACACGCATCTGTGTTAATGCTGCCCGTGTTGCATACTCACCCATGACGTGTACGTGGACCACCAATGCCTCTGCTGGCGACATCGTGCCACCGCTGTCATTGGTGGTTCCTAGTCTAGGTAATTTGTAACATCGGAGATGAAAGGGCAACTGCACTCCGATATCCGCCTAATCTGCAGCGTCTGCTTTGCGACATCGCAGTGGCTGCAGCTGAGTGCAACCCAAGTCATATTAACCAGCTTAATAGACAGGCTCAATAAGTCACTGCCAAAGTACGTGAAGTGTTCTGTAACCTCAACTGCTTGTTCCTGGATGTGCATCGGAGGTGGAGCAAAACCACAGCCAACATTTTGTAGCTTCGTCTTTATCCATGATGTGCATAGACTTATCGTCTCTGCAGCATCGTTGAAATTGAAGCCTGTGAGTATTTTGTGCCATTGGGCTGAGCACTTGGTGAACAGAACTGTGTTGTCATCATTGTCTTGGTCTGTGAGTCATGATATGTCAGTTGTTATCCGCATTGTATTCTCACACTGGGACATGATCCGGTCACTAGCAGTACAGAATAGTGATGGTGCCGGTATTCAACCCTGGAGTATGCCTAATTTAGTGGCGAAGGACTGTGACAGCTGCCCACCAACCTGAACACGTGACTTTGTTCCCGGGTGTAGGTCCTCGATCAGCTGGAGAAGAAATGGTCACACCTCAATGAAGCAAAGGGCTTTTTCAGAGTGTACATCCATCCACGGAATCAACTGCAGACTTGATGTCGATGTATGTGACATGGAGAGGCTGATTAAACTCTTGATGATCTCTTACTTAATCTAAGAGCTAAGATGGCATCGTTAGTGGATCAACTGCATGTGAACCTGCCAACCTGGGTCACTGCTGTGGACAATGATGGGTGGTCGGTAATGGTAGTTGAGTCTGGCAAGTAGGATGTAAGCAAAGACATTGCCAGGGATGGATAGCAGCAAGATTGGTCAGTGATTGTTACAGGAAGTGTGTGAGCCTTTTTACTTGTATAATGAAACGATCATGCCTTCACAGCATTCTGCTGGGACCTTGCCTGTCTTTCACATCTGACAGAAGAGGGTGTGATCTGGTGCATGGTGCGCCCGTTTCTAAGTGTTTTGATTGCTGTTTGAACTCGCGTAGAGTTGGGGCATCAACAGGAATGTCACAGTTAGGAGCAGCATTGTCGGTGGCTGAATCTGGCTCTGGGCAGAGGGCACTGACTAGCAGGTGGGTGGTTCAGTGCATTCTCATAGTGTGACTGCCGACATTCCATTGTGTCTTTGACGGTATGGCAAACTGTTGAGACTGATCTTAGGTCATTTGATCTTAGGTCACGGTGTGTGATCTTTGATCTTTGATCTAGAATTTCTAGATCACTTTTTAACAGTGATCTTTGATCTTGATCTTTATCATCTTTGTTCAAAGATCTTTACTATTTAGAAAAAGATCACATCATATTCATTCCCTGATTAGGCCTACGTATTATTTTTGTGACATGTTTATTTATAATTTCATTAGCATATCCACATGTCAAGACGGCTTTTGTGAAATAGAACACCTCCCTGCTGTCTTCTGCGCCAATGTCACACCTATTTAGCTTGATTGCTACACCTCGTAGTAATACTCTGTCCAGTGCCGGATATCCGGCCAATTGGAACCAGAACTGGACATCCAGTACATCCCTAGTTTAATAACAGTATAATTTACACTCATGTTATGTTTATTAGACATACCCGGTAATACTCCCATTCCCTTGCCACATCATTTATAGCCATGTGCAGACTACAGCGTGGCTCAAAAATGGCACAGTTTTTTGTATGCCTTAACTTCATCAAATATTAACCGATTTTCCAAACTATTTCACTGTCAGAATCAGGAGAAAATTTGTACTAATACTATCATTAAGATCCCACCACGCCTCAAGTGTGTCACTACACTACCTTATGAAATGTCAAGTGTCTTAAAAGCAACAGTTGAAAACGAGACGACTTCTGTAACAACGCATTACACATGTTAATCAATTAACATGAACAACGTGTTTATTGTCTCCGTTATTGTCCAAAGTAACTCACATCCTGCAGGAGTAGCACTGGCATCTTGCACGGATGTCTGCAGCAGTCACACACTGCCAGGAACACACCGACGTACCTGCGGCGTGAGAACGTCACGTTTATCGAGACGCACATGTGGTTCCCAGCCCGGACTTGAATCCAGTCCATTGCGCTGCTTGGGATGCCCTTCAACAGATGGCCTGTCAACGTCGACGATTCACGACAATCAACCAGCTGAACAGTGTTGTCAAGTAACGAAGTAGATCTACTTCGTTACTCTACTTAAGTAGATTTTTTTTGGTATCTACTTTCTAAAAAGTAGATTTTTACAAACTACTTTCTACTTGTAACGAAGTAACTTTTCCCTGCAAGTATCTACTTTCTACTTCGTTACTTTTCTCGAAAACATCTCGTTACTAAAGTAAAAATCAGCGCGTTATAAATTCTTTGCGGATTTGTGGATGCAGATTATACAGCGTGAGCATCAGCTGTAGCTGCGTTTAGTGTGGTAGTTTGTTGGACCAATTATTTGTTTGTTGTGACAATGGCAAATGCGTACAGAAACGCCTATTTATCGCTAGCAATTTTTTGGCCCTTACGGACAGGGCGCCGATTTACCGCTAAAATTGGCTATTTATTTTCAGTCCTGCGTAAGTGTAACATTTGAATCTACTTTCTACTTCTACTTACTCAAGTAGATTTTTTTGGAACTACTTTCTCCTTTCTAAAAAGTAGAATTTTTGGCATGTACTTCTACTTTCTTAAAAGTAGCAAAGTCATCTACTTTTGACAACACTGCAGCTGAAGAAGGCAATATTCACTGAGTGGGGCAAACTGTTGGAGCGTTTCATCGATCGCATTATTGGTCTACGGCGCCACCGGCTTGAGTGGGTCGTCCCATAGCAGTTATGCGAACAAATTGAACATTTGATGTATAAGCTGCAGCATGTGAGTTACTTTAGACAATAACTGAGATAAAATAAACACGTTCTTTGTTATTAATTTTTTTTAAAAAATGTGTTGTTACAGGAGTCGCCTTGTTTTCAGTTGTTGCTTTTAAGACACTTGACATTTCACAAGGTAGTGTATAGCTACACACTTGAGGTGGGTGTGATCTTTAGTGATAGTATTATTAATGTTTTCTCCTGATTCTGAAAGTGAAATAATTTTGAAAATTGATTAATATTTGATGAAGTTAAGGCGTACAAAAAAACTGTGCCATTTTTTCGAGCCACCCGGTATAGCATAGCTATAAACACAACTAATTAGACTGGAAGGCAACAATTATCTGCTGTGACTGTGAGTAAAATGTGGATTTTAATTTTTTTCTAAAAAAACTACAATTTGGACTTTTTAGTTTTTTAGGTTTATTGTATTATAGGTTTTTAACTACCCCTTTTGACAGCCATGGCTCTGTCGGTGACTTTGTAAGTTCGGTGAACAGTGTGAACATAATCTGGGAAATTATTGCATGTCAAACAGATCTTTTCGCTGTCTACTTTCAGCGTCTGCGAGGCGAGTGCATCTATGTACAATGTGTGTTGGGGTTTACGTAGCACAGTGGCACACCGATTTTCGATGTGATTATTTCGATCAACAACCCATCACTAATATCATAAAAGCTTTTTTGAGTTCACTGTGTACTTCCGGTTTCATGGAGAAAATATAGAATTTCGTTTTATTGTAGTTATAATTGAATTGTGCGTACAAGATCACAATTAGTCGTAGATCATAATATGGCAAATCGTACAAGAAGCGCGGTGTGGGAATTCTTCAGTAAAACTGGGAATGCAAATCTAGCGAAATGCCACATTTGCTGCAGTACTTTAGCCTATTCTGGCACGACGAATCTGCTGAAACATTTACGGGCTAAACACAGCGATGAGACGGCGGAGATAATGCAGTGGAGCGCAGAGGATGGCGAAGAAAGAACGGAAACGGACGTCGCTATCGAGGCAATCAGACAGGCGAAGGCTGCGGAGCAGTTGAACGAAAGTGACTCCACGGTTTCTCCAGGCCCGCGCAGTGTACGAAAGAATCGATCGCTGGCATGGAACTGCTTTAAGAAAGTTGTCGGCAGCAATATCGCTGAGTGCTTGTTTTGCGGGGTGCAGCTGTCACAGGAGAGTGGGACAACAACTTGTCTTATGAAGCACTTTATGGGCAAACACCCGGATGTGTATGCAATGTATACGGAAAGTCATTCACGAGCGGTTAGTTTAATGACCATTTGGGTATATGTAAACTCTACAGTAACTTTATGGGGTTAAAGTGGAGAGGACAGCCCAAACTTCTACAATGTCGTTAGCGTGACTAGTGGTGTTAAAACTGTTTTTAAACAAAACCAGTAATCATTTTGTGGAAACCGGTTATTTACCGGTAATCGGATAACGTGGCATCATGTGTCACATGGCCGTGAGTCCTGGAAAGAAAAGCGGCCGGCCAAGTGAAATGCAGTTACGTAATCATTATGTCAACGGCGGTCTGCATGAAGTGACCCGTCGTCTACAGTGTTACCAAACGCTCTGGTTGCTGCCCTGTGCAGTTGCATGATTGCATCTTGCTAGATTCCTTTAATTGCTGGACGGCAGTAGAATGTGGCGGGACAAACAAGGCTAGCAGCAGCATGTGGAGGATCAAGATGCCTGTCCACTGAAGCATGACAATACCAGCCATATCCTAGATTTAGTGTTGTTACGGTTCTCAAAATCTCGTAAGCGGACGGTTTCGGACGGATTCATGAAAAAATCCGCGGACTCGGACTCGGTTTCGGATTCCCGACGAAGGCATTATAAACTTATATACACCGGCCCTCGAGCACAGCGCTTGTCCACTGGTGGGTGGCAAACGCAGCGACGATGCACATGTCAGGCGATTGATCCCCAGCACAGATGCAACACAACCACAGGCCGACACGCTGTGCACCCGACAACAATGCAGAGGCCATAATCATCTTGTACGCGTCGGTCACCCGAAAGGCCCGGTCACATCGGCCAACCGGCCGCGACAGGACGTCGCCGCGCCTGTCAACACTGCACTGTCCGATCTGCACAAAGACCATTCATCGTCTTCCCTCCGTCAACACCTGACGTCAACTTCGTCAAGTGCAGCCTCCAGCTTTACCCACGCAACGCAACGCATGCAACAAGTAGCCGACGACATGGCTTGAATCTGTCAGTGGACATGGCCAGCGTCAAACGACGCACCCACACTAACTCTGAGAAGAATGGTTGGTGGGGGCAACACCTACCTGAAATTTAGGGTCAGGCTTACCCTGTTGGAGTGAAGTCGCCAATTTTCAGTCTGGTAGCACCTCAGCGGTAGTACCTATCAAAAGAAGTTCAATTAACACTTTAACAGATATGTGGAATTAATTTGTGATGTAACAAATTACATTCTTTAATGGTTCGGCTACTAATAAAAGTTCACTTTCCGCACAGAAAATTGGTGAATGTTGGCAAGCAGGACAAGTGACTACTCACATTCGTGCATTTGCATTAGTGTGAAACAGCCATTAGGATTGCCATTTGCAGTGAATGTCGACTACGGTACTATGTGAACTCCATTGGCAGTACCCATCTGAGAGGTGTGCAGTTTAAAGTGGCATGTCTGGTTTGCCAGTCACTGTCCGGGCATGCTGCTGTCTACTTGGCAGATGATTGCTGCCTCGTGCCCGACAGCACTGGGCGCTGTCTGCGGTCAGCTGACATTCCGACTTGCGTTGTACTGCGAACACTCAGAAACTTACGGTGACAGAACTTCTGCAGCTACTGGACCTCACTTGTGGTACTCTTATCTGGTCCTGCTGTGCAATCCAGACATCACCTGTGACTGCTCAGACGACAGCTTTTTTCGGGAAGCATGAACTGGCATCAGTGTACAATCATTTGATTATCTTTTATGGCATTTTGGGTGAAAATATTCTGTTTGATATGTTATAATTTGATTTATGTGTATTTAATGAAACTTGCTGACTCAAATGTGAGCAAAACCACATTTACAGTCAAAGTGTCACAAGTGTATTAGACTTGCCCTCTGGGGTTATGAAGTTGTGTTTTTATGTAGCAGTAGCACAAGTATGTAATAACACTGTAGTACTTCAAATCACAGCAGTGTTATCATTCTGGGTGCAGGTGTCTGTCGTGTCATACATTGCCATTTAGCAGAAATTCCAGGGAACTGGTAAAATTGACAACATGTACATTTCCGTTCCTGCCACAAATACCCACAGCTGATCGACGGAGCTCAGCAGTGTTGATGAGTCAGTATAGGCCAATAATCTTTAAGTATAGTCTGTCAAATATACAGAGCTTATTTTTGATGATGTTAATTGTTAATTGTTAGTGTCACAATTGTGAAAATCCTTACCATTGCCTTTACAAAGGTCTGTTATAGGTGTGACTACTAGATTTGTTCTGCAGGTATTAAAAACCCATATGTGCAAGAGTCCATCTACACTTTGGTATGTCTCTGACTTGCTTCTTTGAAAAAACACTTGTTTATGTGGTGAATTGTTGTAGGATAATAGTGAATCTTCTCCGATAGGAACAGTGAAGTATGCTCGCAAGGTATTGTACCACAGTTTTTAACTTTTACCTTTCCGTGATTGTCGAGTGTCTGCATGAATGAACACTCTATAGAATAGTTAGAACTGCCCCAGATTCTGGTTCTGGACCATGGCAGTCCATCGTTGCTTCGGATTGGTATCTGTACATTTTTTGGACTGGCACCAGTTTATGCACAGCATTTTTGTAACATATGTAACGCAGCATAATGCAGGCAACTGGTCATGATGATCTTCAGTGAGATGGCCAAGCGGTAATTGAAGCAGCCGCTGACTGCATAATCATGTAGTGGTAGTTAAGCAATGCACATGTGGCTATCCTGGTGTACTGAGCATCACTCATGGTGAGCGCAACAGAATGCAGGAAAGTAAACAGGGCCAGCAGCTCTGTGGAGACTGGCCTTGAGCGTGTAGAATATGACACTGGTATAGTATAGTGATCTTTGGGCTGCAGACACTGAGTTTCTGAGAATGGCGAGTGACCCAGCTGATGCTAAGCTTGCATGTTTACTGTGTAAATGTGAATGCATGCTACAAATTACACGGGTCCAGGTAAAGGTAAGGTAAACATGGATTTGTATAGCGCCTTGTCGTGAACACCTCTATGATGCTTAGGTATGGCATACATTCTCAAGGGATCTCACAGTTTTACATGCACACCCCGCGTTCATCCACTAACGGATTGATCCATACCTGCCTTTGCCTTCCCAGCCAAAGCTGGTACTCAGTTACCCACCCCGGAGGGATGGAAGGCTGAGTAGGAAGTATTTTTGTACTACACAATTTTTTTGACATATACATGGCACTGACTACTGCATAATGCATATTACAGGTTGAAACTTGAAAAGCTTAACTGTTGATTGATATGTATGACAGCGACAGATTATTGAACAAACGAATGTGAATGGCACTCATAGCTTTTGTAGCTTTCACACATACATAGCATCCACTGAAAACCTGTAGGCTTATGTGCTCCACTACAGCAAAAGTTTGGCTGTGGCATTTATCACATGTTATGATGTTACTAACATCTGACATTGCCAAGGCACACCCAGTATGTTCACTCTTTTAATTCTGGAAATTTGTTTCACATCTCTATATACCTTGTACATACTTGCCGTAGCCACATTGTAAGGCAGTAAGTTGCAGTACTGTGTAGGAGAATAAGCTATAAACGTATACTGGAAATTGCAAAGACTCCTTGAAATTGTCTGACAGTGTTCGACTGTTTGTTGTTAATGTGACCGACAATTTTTGTATTTAAAAGGTGTTATCATTTGTGTCACCAGTGGAAAGCTTCTGACAGTAAACCAGGATCTGTATGATCTTGGGATTAGCAATTCTGCCTGGTAAATGTCAGCTAAAACAGCGATTAACTGATTCAAAAACGCTGCAAATTCTACTAGATTGCAGTCAAGATATTCCTTGAAATCTACTGATATCTGCTGGTCTGTTGGATGCCCTGTACATGTAGATATCCAGACATCTTTTATGTACTGGGACTTTTTTGACGAAGTTTCAACCCAAGTAGGTAGTGCATCAAAATATCTGCAATATTTTGCACAGTTTATTCACAGGTAGTGCGCTAATGCATTTATGTCACCGATTGATCACTGTGTTGCAGGCACCACGTGTGTCATCAAATGACGACGCTGATCCAGATTATTCGCCAAATGGCAAACGAGTGAGTGCTGGTAGTGGTCGGAAGAAGATGAATGTTTGGGGGAAGCGGATAAAGGTGGAGGCTGACAATGATTTAGATCAGTTACTGGAAGATGCAGATGGTGCAGCTACTGGTGATGGGTCGCTAGATAGCAGCTTGATTTCTTCTTTCAGAAATCGTTCGTTGGTTTGGCAAGTGTTTGTGAAGGAGGAGAGCGGTGAGTATGTGAAGTGCACTATCTGTGGAACTCGCCTCAAGTTGCTGAGTGGCTCAACAACCACCATGCTGAATCACTACATCTCAAAGCACACTGAGGAGTACCAGGAGGCACTTAGCAACCGTCTGCAAGCTGTAAGAACTGTTAACTGTTGCTAGTGTGTGTAATGTTAGTTTAGCATCAGCAACTGTGATCTACTCACAGTGTAATGTTGTCAATATGTGTGCTGTGTTATAATGGCCTGATGTTTGTATCACACATTCCTTTATGGCCATTTTTGTCGGAAACTGAAAAAAACTGCAGTGGTGAGAATTGCAGGAAATGGCATATGTACTGTTGTTAGTTATTATTGGTGAACATTTAAGATAGATACCACAAGATGTGTTAGTGACTTGTGTCATTTATCAGTAGTGTTGTATTGATCATTAGCAAATATACAGTGTTTAGTCACTGCGGAACTATTCTGGATTCAAGAATGATATGAAAAGACGTTATAGGTCTGGGTCATTAATTTGAATCTCGCAATTGTATAGTTTCATATAATTTTGCTGTAATATTAATGAAATTTTAAATGTTAAATAATTTGAAAAAGTTTGAATAATATGTAGAACAGTTACACTGCTGTATCGTTCATGTCACAAGAATTTTGGTGACTATGAGACTTGTGTTATTAAAGTTGTTTACCTATTCCATTTACCAAGTTTTGTAAATATTTATAAATAAGTACATGTCATTTTAGTGATAATTACTGGCCATTGTATGTGTGGATCTTCAGTGTGTGTCTGTTTTGATCTGTTGAATGTAACAGTAGTAGTTCTGTCTGCTTGATACTGAAGAGTGACTGAATGTTTACACAGTTCTGTTTAGCATAGGCAGAATGGTTGTCGAATGCAGATTGCTTTGTGCTTCATGAGATCTTGTATTTTATGCTGCCAGATCCTCCTCTTGTAAGCCAGACCAACACTGTGGAATAATTTTCCACATAAACTATGAGCTGCCCCAGCTTTACCTTTTAGGTTTCTGCACTTGAATTTTGTAGTGCATCTCCTTTCTTGTGCGATAGTTGGTTATCTACTGATTGCCAATAATATTGTGTACATTTAGTAGCTCATTTCAATGGTCATGGTTTTAAAGCAACCTTCGAATCGTCTTGCGTGACCAAGAAATTAATTTCAAAGCATGTTTGATAACTGATAAATATTTTTCATAGAAGTAGCAAGTTCTGAACGCAGATTTAACCGTGGAGTATGTGTCGATATAAAAATACTGATTGTTTTTTCAGTTGTAGTTTCAACATTTACCAGATTAAGTAAGTAGTAAGTTAAGTAGTAAGTTTATTAATATCGTAGCATATAACAATGCTAGATTTCAATTTAAAAAAAAACAAGAAAAAAGCTGTGATGTTTATAGGCATGTGATTAATTATGGACTTCAGTTGAAAACTTCATCTTTGTTAGTATATAAATATCTACACTCTAATTTTCAAACAGATTATTCCTCAGCAGTTAGACCCTGGCTATGCTGGTAATTATTTAAGCCCAGCGTGCATTCTGTTGAGCCACGGGGACAACCAAGAGTGTCTGTGTGTGTTGCATGTCAGGCTGATTCACGTTCATCGCTGGTCAAGGTACATTTTGATCAGTTGTCAACGAGCGACTTCTGGTGCTGTCTATGCAGTCGGATTCTGCGTCAGCCGCAGGGCAGTACATCCAATCTGCGCAAGCATTTGCAGGCGCGGCATCCAAAGGAATTTGCAAGCATGGCGGAGATGATGTCAGATGATTCATTTGTGAAAGTTGAGGACTCGAATGGTATGCTGCTATTTAATGGTTAGTTTTTTTGTGGGCAGCTAATGAAAATGTTTTTCTGTTTTTTTTCTTCGTTATACACTGTGTTTTACAACAATGTGGTGTTGAACTTCTTGCAATAACTTCATCAACTGTTTAATTCATTGTTGGTAACAGCAGTCAGTTATCTACAATATAAATATAATAGTTCTCGCCATTTCTTCAACCTTGTTGCACATTTTTAAATGTGCAGTTGACAGCTTTGTCATCAAGGAGTGGTAGAGCAATTGCAACGTTTTTAAACGTTTGTGTTTCACACGGTAGTACAATGCGGTTTTTAAGAGGCGGCAAAAATGTTATATTTATTTTACAGATAATTCATTGCTGTTTCCAACAGTGAAAAGAATTTCCTAAATCCGTTTACAGTTGATGAAGTTATTGCAGAAAGTTTGATACCATGTTTTTTTTGAAACAGTGCATCTGCAGTAATGTTTTCCGGCTATCTGTAACATCTGTTGTGTGCAAAAACTGTTTATGTATTCTGTATGTAGTATTTTTGTACAGGAGCAATGAAGTGCTTGAAATTTAATAAAGTAGAGCAATTTAAACCTGATTTATGGAATGTTTGTGGAAGTAGTTATTAGTTAATTGTCATTTTTTAAAAACTGACGAATATGTTTTCAGTGGGAAGTAGGAAGTTTAAATTGTGCTAAAAGCAGCTTTAACTGGGTAGTATCTGCCAATTTTAAAATACTGGTTTACGTGTAAACAATTGTTTTTTTTTGTTTCAGTATTTACCAAATTAATCTGTACATACGGTACTCACTGCCTACCTATGGTACTTGTAGGCCTCTAATGTATTTACTAATATGTTAATTGTGGACTTATGTTGAAAACTTTATCTAAATTGTTTGTATATAAATATCCACACTCTAAATAACAAAGAGTATAACAGTTTGAGCACTGACCAAAACCAATTTTCTTAACTTGCTTTGTGATGCTTTTTGTAGCTTTGGAGTGTTCTCAGAAGGAGGTGTGTATTGTTTCATAATATTCTGTGATATGCTAACGTAATTTTTAATTTTGTGTTGGTTGATGATTAGCGACAAAAAGTAAATGATAGGTGACAAATTTATACAAGTCTGGTGCAATATTGGTAATTTTTTACAGAAAAAAATTCACTTTTTTAAAGCCGCAGACACTTAGT
>Ga0209562_1000564_pt1 | contig 12749 bp, 7 predicted proteins | sample WorMetvacBELIZE2_FD_187399 | JGI IMG/M metagenome (GOLD analysis project Ga0209562, IMG submission 187399) | Marine gutless worms symbiont microbial communities from Max Planck institute for Marine Microbiology, Germany - Olavius vacuus BELIZE.2... | ecosystem: Host-associated > Annelida >...
GTGTGAGGCGGTGTGCGTGCATGGTGCATACTGCTCAACATGTGAGGTGGTTTCAGTCAGCCGTGTGATGTGAAATGCGTTTATAAACAATCAGACCTTGAGTCAACTAAACGTTCACAGCACAGAAATACCCATAGTAGTCTGCTGCAGAAACTGTAGCCATCGTGCCCTGTAACTAGCAGTCAAAGTACTGCATAATCACTGACTGTCAGAGAGCCTTTTGTTTACACGGTTACGCCACCTCTGTATCCAGCCTCCTCAGTTTATTTTTGCAATAATTAAGCTCGTGCAGATTGCGTAATTCACAGAGCAACAACCGTCAGCTGTTAAGTGTAGCTGCTAGAGATGATGAGTCGAGACCGCTCGTGCAGACCACGCAGACGTATGATATTAACAGTCAGGACCGAGCAGTCGACACTACAGACCACCAACGAAACTGCCGCTACTGCCACCTCCACTGGTTCGATGATGACAACAGGACCAGGGCAGAGCTTCATGGGTGGTCTGCATCCACTATGTGGAGGGGAGGTAGGCAACGCCAGCGAGAAGCAGCGACACGGGCGACGCTGTCTGCGTCCGTGCTATTGGTCCTTGCTGTGTCGTGTCGATAGGATCGCCCGTCTCTCTCGCTGTCGAGCGAAAACCATCAAAGTACGATCGGAAGAAAAAGCTACTTATTTCATTAACGAACAGAAAGTCCGAAAGTGATTTAAAATGTGTTAGCATTCTGCTAAAAACGGAATGGTTGGCGGACGTTTGTTACTGTACGCAACTGTTTCATAGACTGTGTTGCAATACATTCCGAAAGACTGGCATATACGCAAATATACACAGCCGTTAGCGTAGTAGAACCTAGACGTCTCTTATTTTCAGCCGGTAAAATTGAACATTTATATGATCATCTGATGTTACAGTACAAAGAAATTTTCACTTGTATTTGTCGATTTTGCAGTGTTAGGCTATTAGTGCAGTGCCATAAAATGTCGACCGCTAACAACTGTCACAGGCTGCCGATCGTAATTACACAGATGATCGCTCAGTTGTTCTGTCACCCCACCACGGCTAATGCTTAAAATTATTTGAAGCATGAGACGAAGTTGTGACAGTGATTGCCGCCTGCCGCGGGCGGTGGCTGCCGCCAGGACAGGTTCACACCTGTCCTGGCGGCAGCCACTGCCGGCGGCAGGCGGCTATGTCGCAACATCGAGAGAGAGGGAGACAGACAGTCGGCCGTGCCGAGGCGGGTTTGTCTGAATCTCTCTCAGGGTCATTATGCTCATTATTGGCGGCCACACACAGTGCTGTACGGACACCAGTGATGGGCAAATCCTATATCAAATGCAGGTGTAGGTTTGTGGTGGAACTGCTAGTGACATCATCGTGCAAAAGGTAAAAGATAATAGATGTAATGCACGCTCATATAAACGTTCAATTTTACCGGCTAGTAAAAAAATCAAAACGCACAAGCACCGTACCGTTTTAGGCCTAAAACGTCACGATGACGACGACGCCTAACGGTAGCAAAACACCGCGGTTTCGGTTTCGGTTCGGTTCACCGTAACAACACTACTTTGTCGGGTAACTTTACAGAAATTTTCTACAGCTTTTTTAAAATTAAAAATGTTGGCTATTTGAACCATTTAACATTTTTAGAGCTTCAGATTTGTGTCATGGTCAGTTTGGAAATGAATGTCTGTCAGGAAATGCTATTTTGTAATTAGAATTTATTCTTGTGAAGCTATGTTATGGAAACGTTGCATCCTGTGTAGTTATGATGTTGATACATAGCCATGTCAAAAACAACATTAACAGGATCGCCATTGCAAATGTCTTTCTGTTTATCAGTTTAGACAGATTTGTCTCTGCTTTGGACAGACAGTCACGCAATATTCTGTGATAAGTTGACTGGATCTGATATTCAGCACCACACACATTCTCTGACAAGTTACTTGTGGAATAACAGTTGTGCCATGTAAAGATGCAGTCACTAGTCTTCTTCGTCTCTTAGTGACCCACTCATTGATATGCCAGGATTATATTCAGCTCTGGTGCCGTGCACTATACTGATTATTTGGTTACTTTCACATTTAATAACTTGCATCTTTCTGTCACACTGTAAGGTTGTAACTGGAACTCAGAAATGATTTTTTAATTGCATTAATGTATGCATTAATATTTGCATTAATGTATGCGTTAATATTTTTAATCCTGTGTTAACGCATTATTAATGCACATTTTGTCTGTGTCAACCAACAACTGTATGGCTGAGCTGGTTCCTACTGAATGTGGGTTATATATGATAGTGCCGCTGTGAAATTTGATCAAGTTGAGCTTGACAGTTGACGTTAAATACACATTCTTTTGTCAGTTGCTATTAATTCCGCAGTCAAACATTGCAGTGCTGAGACATGAACTAATTTAGACGACTAAAAGAGTTTTTTGTTGCGACATTGTGCTGTTATATTATAGCACTGCGTTAAAATTCGTAACAGCATTAATTTTTCTAATCGCGATTAATTCCTTAATGCATTTATTAACGCATTAATTTTTCAGCTCCGGTTGTAACTTTATTACAAAACTGACTGTGTCTTACCTTGAACTTGTAGAATAAATGAGGCCTAACTGTCCTCAAACTGTTCAGGATCATGCCTGATTGACCCCACCTGCAGTAATGCAATATGAGAAAAAAATCCTGGAAATGTTCATTGGTTCAGTCTGGTCTTTCATGATATTGGTCTTGGAATCCTTGCATGCTTGCTTGCTTTAACTGAGATGTCTGTTTACTGTGTGTCACTGCAGACGCCGCTACTCAACGAGATCTTGGTGCCATTGATCAAAAACAACACATCCGTGGACAGGAGTTATCCATCTGGAAGTCCGTCTCGTCGGACCATCGCCTGCAAGTTGTCTGATATCTTGTACATTATTGCTCAGCGAATCGGCGTCGATCTGCTGCGGCTGTATCTCACCGAACCACTTCGGCTCTTCTTTGCTGTGTTCACAGTCAGCTCGGCAAGTTCAGATCAAACGGCTGCAGAAGCAGCTAGTAGCAGTGAAGTTGTGAAGAGTGACAACAGATGTCGACAAACTGTCACTGATCACAAAGGTATTGTTGTTCAGTTGAATTTAATCAGTCTTTCAGTCAGAATGTGATCAGTGCCAGACCTTCATTGAGCCAGGCTGGCCAGACAGTACAACATCAATGAAATATCGCAAAGAAAGTTCTGATGAATACAAATAAAATATGCATTTACTGCATGCACATACGTTTGACTTATACTTAATAATGCCAAAGAGATTTGATAGAAATAATGCAAAATTAGGTAGAACTACTTTCCTTAAATATGTGTATGTTAGTTCTTCTTCAAAAAAGACAAATATGTTTGGAGTATGTAATATCTTTGCATTCGTTGGAAGAATGCTGCAGCATGATAGTTTCTGCTGTGCCTGCTAGATGAAACAACAGGAGCGACCAACAACAGGTCCCCTGAGGTTTCCATGGGAGTAACGCATTGTAGACTATGGTCAGCAAAATTGTGACCATCCTGACACTAAATGTGGATATCAGGTAGCATGAACAAAATCTGGACTGTGCTTTGATGTTAAGCATTAGGGTGGGAATCGGGCCCATAAAAGTGTGCTTCAGCAATTTCCAAAGAGACTTTTCAAGGAGACTTCTGGGGACTGTTAGCTAACCTACAAAAATCTGGAAAATGGCTCATTATATTGGTTGAGTGTTAATACTGAATTATTTGTCAGACTGAGCTAATGTTGACGTTGGTTTCCTTGCAGACTCTGTCAGTAGCGAAGTGAAGTTACATTAATCTGTGCAAGTCATGTGTATTTGTTGTAGATGATGCTGGTGTGAGTGAAGCTGATGCTGACGGTATGCCTCCAAAGAATGCGGCAGTTGATGACGTCAGGAGGACACATCGTCGCCAGTCATCACTCTCCAACTTTCGACATCACAGTCTATCGCCAACAAAACAGGGTTTGTGATATATGCTCGCATGCTGTGATTAGTGTTTATATGGACCCTGGAAAGTCCTGGAATTTGAAATTGAAATTTTGAGGCACATAAAGTCGTGAGACAAAACGGAGTCCTGGAAAGCACCAGAAAAGTCCAATTCTGTGTGTTATGAGTTATCAGATTTCATTTTTTTCAGATATTTGTGGTCAAAATGCAGACGGAAGCCAGCGTAGTCTGACACGACAGCAGAATAAAAAAAACTGAAGTGACAACACTAACAAACAGAACCAACGAACGAAATAAATCTGTAGCATAGTTGTAGAGTCTGTGAAATCAGTTCAGTAATTTTGCTATAATTGTAATTCACTTAGATGAGACCTCTAATCAGTTCACTCATCAGCTGATCAAAGTATGATATGGTTATGAAGTAAACTGGATGTTTTTACAGTAAAGTTTGACAAGAACAAATTACAGTGCTGTCTGAACAGCAGACTACACGTGTGCAGTGTATTAGTTGACATGTTGCAGATGAAGTTGGTGGCAGCAGTGATGTTGAAAATGCGACAACTTGTCGAGACGAAAAGAAAATTGTGGAGGAATTGCGAGAAACTTTTACAGCCAAGATGGCACACTGTGTTTACATTCCTTTTCTGCAGCTTGTTGGCAGGTAACTTTTGCACGTGTTTGCTGTATCATGTATGTCCTGTTGACTGTACTAACGAAGCTTCAGTTTCCTGAGTAAATGTATGAGAAGTGTGCTATTGTATAACCAGAACTTTGCTTTAAATTTGAGTGAAGGAACAACCTTGACTGCTGACAGTGGTATACTGTATATTATGGAATGGGTCCATCCAGTAGGAGGCCCTAGTGTGTTTTGTATCTCCAGCTGTCTGTCACACATGAGCTTGCAATGTGAGAACAAAATGTTGTGGAAAAGTTCTAACTTGGTGGAAATATCCCTTGCAGCATGATGCTGTCTCGAGTTCAAAAAGTCAATGGTGGATGTCACCAGATCACACAAAGTTCGTAAGCAAATTTATCGGTAGAATGAAAAGTTGTAGAAAGTGCAAATTCCGTGAAAATATTCCTTATGGCTTGTGTAACTGGCATTGCAATGCTGTGTTGAGATCAAAATGTTTCGTGTCACTTCACTAGGTTGCATAAAGCTCATGTGTGGAATGTCTTGTAAGTTGAGAATGGAAAGTTGTAGGAAGTCAAAATTTCATAGAATCTTATTGTTAGTGTTTACTGGTGTGGTTTTCTACTGACCAGCTGCTAACTGCTTTTATTCAGTGCATATATGAGTGAGCAACTACCGAACGATAGTCTGCTGCGAGGCCTTTGTGCTCAGCAGCATCGTCCCAGTTCGTCGTCTACAAGCTCTTCATCAGGTTAATTAGAAGGCTTTGTGATATCCTAATATAATGTACCGAGTGGCCCAAAATAAATGGCACAAATTTTTATGTACGCCTTAACTTTATCAAATATTAACTGATTTTCAAAATTATTTCACTGTCAGAATCAGGAGAAAATTTGTAGTAGTACTATCACTAAAGATCCTACCACACCTCAAGTGTGTCGCTACACTACCTTGTGAAATGTCAAGTGTCTTAAAAGCAACAATTGAAAACAAGACGACTTCTGTAACAACACATTTTAAAGAAATTAACAACAGGGAATAACGTGTTTATTGTCTCACTTATTGTCTAAAGTAACTCACATTCTGAATTTTTTTACATCAAATGTTCAATTGTTCGCCTTGCTGCGGGACGACCTACTCAAGCCGGCAACGCCACTGACCAATGGCGCGATTGATAAAATGCTCCAACAGTTTGCCCCACTCAGTGACCATTGCTATGCTTCAGCTGGTTGATTGTCTTGAATCGTCGACATTGATAGACCATCCAAGCAGCGCAATCGACTGGATGCAAGTCCGGGATGTTTGGGCCTTGGGGGCCACATGAAGGCTCGATGAACGTGACGTTCTCACGCCGCAGGTACGTCGGTGTGTTCCTGGCTGTGTGTGACGGCGCGCTGTTCTGCTGCAGACATGCATGCAAGATGCCAGCGCTACTCCTGCAGGATGTGACAGTTACTTTGGACAATAACTGAGACAATAAACACGTTGTTCCTTGTTGTTAATTTATTAACATGTGTAATGTGTTGTTACAGAAGTCATCTCATGTTCAATTGTTGCTTTTAATTGACATTTCACAAGGTAGTGTAGCGACACACTTGAGGTGTGGTGGGACCTTTAGTGATAGTATTGTTACAAATTTTCTCCTGATTCTGACAGTAAAATAATTTTGAAAATCGGTTAATATTTGATAAAGTTAAGGGGTACACAAAAAATGTGCCATTTATTTTGGGCCACCCTGTATGTAGCTAGAAAAAATAGCATGATGTGTTGTTTATATAGGCAGCAGAAGTTACCGGGCCATGCACGCTGTGTCCTGCCCACTTTGTTGCCACTCAAGGGCTTGAAATCTGTACTTGCATCTTCCTGGCCAGTAATGTGATAATTGGCTTGTAGGTTGCGATTCTTGATATGTAACATTTGGATTAGAGAACATTATTAGTCAATTAAGTCAAGTACAGAAGAGCTGACCAGAGAGGCTATTACTGTCCTAAATCTGTGGGGTCTATGGAAGTCTAAGAATGCCAATGAGTACAGTGGGTTATCAAGTTTGGTTTCAGTTACTGATAATATATGGTAGAGCATGTTGTACTATTGACTTTTTTGCTAGCTGTGATGAATTACGAAGTCACTGAATTTCAGTTGTGTTGTTGCTCAGTTTTCACAGCTCTGTTGTTGTATCATGGAGAATAAATCTTGTCTTGTCTTTCTCGCTCAGTTACTTGAAGTGTATGTAAACTAATAATGATGTATAGTCTAATCGTTATCATTTCACCTAAGGTTCTGTCTGTTGGTAGATATTTTATGCCAAATTTGATTGTCATTAGGATTGTGCGTGTCGTTACTGGTGAAAGAGTGAACTTCTCTTGCATTTTACATATATCATGTTATGTATGGAGTGGCACATGCTGATCACAGTTAGTGAAGATGTATGTAGTAATTGCCAGGGATGTGATTGGTAGCTGATGATGTAATGACGAGCAGGTAAGCTGGACAAAGGTGCGTTGACTGACAGTGGCCTGAGCACCACCAGTGACGCCGACAGTCATGATGACAGCATTGCTGTTGAAGGTGACAAACTCGTCATTCGACAACAGGTGTTGCCTGCTGCTGCTGCTGCTGCTACTGCCGAGCCACCTACTAATGACAGAGTCAGGTAGTACTGTGCAGGTTGTATATTATGCATTGACTTAGTTAGTTAACTGACATTGCTTAAATTAAAATTAGTTGAGTGGTGTGTTTGTGTGTGTGTGTTGCTGTTTTAAACAATATTGCACTGCGTATTTGCTTGTGTTTGTTTACTGAATTTTGATTGTTGTGAATATGATACAATGTGTAGATATTTAATGTGCATTCAGAAACCAGTTTAGCTTATTATTTGTGAGGTCAAAACTAAAAATTAATGAAGAATAAGAACTAAAGCAACAAAAACTGATGAACATAGTCCGTGAAGTCAGTCCATTGGGTGAGGTACCAGCAGTCAGTTTGTCTAACAGCTGAGTGACACAGCAAAGGAGTGATCGATGGTGATAATGACAATGATGAACTGGGATGTGTGATTGAAGTGTGATGAAAGTGGAGAATTTTTGACTGATCAGCAAAAATCTGGCAAACTGAACTGGAAAGTTGATTGCAGAGACAGGGCGATGCATATCGAACTTGCAGTTACTCGAGAACGTTGCATCGATTTGTATTCAATAACGAAACTGCTATCACAGTGTGTTTCTCACAATGCTGTGGTTGCTAATAACATAGGACGGAAATGTCTGATGCGAAGACTTGGAGGCATCTGCGAGGCAACTGGCTTGCTTACTGGGAGCATGAAGTTGGTCGAAGTGACCGCGACACAGCATTCCATGTGAAACAAATTGCCCTGCAACGCTTCATTGGTATGTTGAGAATGTCCACATGGTAGTAATGATGTGTTCATATGGCCTGTAGTCCACTATATATCATGTTTGTCCATTTATTGTGGTATTTTTTTCTATTTGTTTTATTAATATTTTATTTCTCTTTATACACTGTTTCCCTCGTGATTCTGCTTCTGTTCTAAACTGAAATATCAGTACTTAATATGCTGAGTACATTATTAAATGCTGCCAGAAAATGCTTGCTGCCAAATAGTTGATAGATTTGCACTATGTAATAATGTTGAGTTAAGCTGATGGCAGATTTTTCTTTTAACTTATTTCATATATTCACTGTGCTTAGTGCTTTTTCACTCTTTATGTCTGGTCGTAGTTTTGGTAAAGATTGTTGAATACATTATCAGCATTAAAGTGTAGCCATAACATAAAACGTACGACCTGGAGCATTCTGTGCATATATTATAAACATTATATATTATATTATACCACATTAAATTTATAACATTCTGTTATATTACTGTGCAAATGCAGGTCATAAGGCCGCCATCCGGGCCATATGTGTGCTGGACAGTGAGAATTCATTCATCACGGCCAGCAAAGACCGTACTGTACGACTGTGGTCTTTGCGTAATTGCTCCGATGGCTCTGCAAGGTCCGTTGCATATAGTATATTGTGTTGTTACATTAATGTTTACATAATTCGACCGAAGCTGCAGTTACTTGAGCTCAGTATGCAAACATTTAGTCCAGTGGAACAAGCAGTGCCTTGCTTACCATGTCTAGTAGTCAGAATGGGTCATCATTTCTGGTAAAAACCTGAGAATCCCAGAACTAACTATGTTTGCATCACCTTGGGTCACAGAAGCTTTGTGAATCATTTACAGCCTACAGTCTGACAGTCTCGTGGAGAGCAAGTAGTTCTTCTAGAAGTTAGATGCATCTAAATTATATTGTTTACTTTTGTGAGTAATTGCAAATTATGATAATTACAGAGAAATTTGATAGCTGTTTTCCTAATATGATTGAATTCTCGTTGTTGAAATGGTAGGAAACAGTTAAAATTTATAGAAACAGCCACCCTTGCAAAAAGATTTGGCTGCCAAATCTTCACACCATACTGTTTGTTTTAATGCTTCAGTTATTGCAAAAGAGAACACTGCTTTCAACAGCTAACAAATACGGATAGCACCTTAAGGACTACAGCGACTACTGTATTCTGTCACATGCAGTAAAATGTCCTACTTCAAAATCGTAGTGATATGTGATTCTAGTAGTTACAGGATGAAATAATGTATTATTGCAGGCGGCCATATTTTCTCAGAAAGAATCATTTCTGTGTCAGTCAGTAGTTGTAATGTTACTGCTGTGCAGTGTTGGGTCGCAGTGGACATACACACATCATAAGAAGCCGCTGCAGAGCATTGGCTTTGTAGAATCAGTGCGCCTGGTATCATCAACGGATGGATCATTGCATGTACGTTTCACTGAGCTGATCAACCATTTATTCTACCAGCTGTAGCGGACAGCAAGTAGTTACTAGTTTTGCTGTAGATGTAAGAAACTGGGGCCCAATTTACAAAGAATCTCACGATAATCTTACGATAAACTTACTACAAATTGTAAGTTACGAACATCTTACGACAAACATCTAATTTACAAAGAAACTTACGACAAAGATACGATGTCGTAAGACAGCGTTCGTTAATCGACTTACGACGTTCGTAAGAAAAACTAGATATCATAACTCGCTGACATACGAACATCTTACGACATGTCTTACGATTAACTTAAGATTAGTCGTAAGATTCTTTGTAAATTGGGCCCTGGCTATTAAACTGAGTATTATTTTGTCTTGTCATCTGCACTGGAGTGGTACTTATTTAATTTAGCCTCCACTAGTGTTCAATAGTTGAGGTTGTGGACATTGTCTGGGACACACATAGCCTCTCCAAGCAGTATTCAGCTGTGTATGCAGTGGTTGTTCTACACAGTGAACCATAAAAAACGTGACATTTTGTTTTCGACTATAACTTTGGCTAATCTTAACCGATCTGTATAGTTTTGATATATATTTTGATAGTCAGAAATAAAATGTCACGTTTTTATGGTTCACTGTGTATATGGGGTGCGGTGTTATCCCGGCAGTGTTCGTTGCCTCAACAAAAAGCGTTTTGTGGGGAATAGAAGTCAATTTGTATTAGTTTGTCTGCCTACAATGATAGACCCAGTTACCTCCTCCCCAATTATTTTGTCCTGAAACTGCTGCTGGTACTGCATGATGATATCTAACAAGTTCTAACTCCCATTGCAGAGCTTGGTGATTTGGGTTGATATAATATTCAAGCAGGGACACTGATCACTGATCAGTGTAGGGGCCCCAAGGCCCACCAGTACTTTGGGTTGGGGCCCAACAACAAATGATCTGTGAAGACAACCTTTGAATGTTCGCCTAGATATGTAATGTAATGTAAAACGTGAATTTATATAGTGCATTGCGTGAAAACACCTCTAATGCACTTTGTTATGTGTTTTTGCCCTCCCAAGGTATTTGCAGCAGATCATTGCTACTGCAATGTGACTTTATCACAGATAGCTGGTGATAGGAGATAGATGATGGCCACTTGTTATAGCAGCTTTTTTTATTACGTCGTTTCACAGCCACAGTTGTAGAACTTGCCATGATTAGTCCGTACTCTACTACATTTGTATTTCTGTTACAGCTTCTACTGCTGTGTGTAACTGTTTATGTGTAGATATGGGATCCGTTTGTACCATGCAACACACGAGTGGTGAACATGCAGAAAGTAGTGAATGTTGGCAACAGTCAGAACGCCAACGTTACTATTGTGCATCCATTGCCGGCTCCGAGTTGTTCACTTGTAACGGCTACAGCTAGTGACACCATTCTCAGGTAGTTAGCCACCCATTAGAACAAAATCCTGTATGACTAAAACCATTTTCAGTCTGATAGGACAGCTACCTTTTGTTCTTACCAGGTTACGACTAGGATTTGATGCGATGAGATTTCCTTCTGAGGAAAAAATTCTTCTCAGATTTCATTCTGATGGGCCCATGCCCTCAGTACCATGCATAACCATACAATAGCAGCTAGAAATTTGTGTTGCTGAACGGTTAGCTGACCATTGTAGTTCGCATGTTAACCGTTAAAATTCCGTAGGTGCCAGTGTTGTTGGCAGAAATAAAACTAAGTTTGCCTAGTAAGCTTATGCGTGTAATTGATGTGTCAAATTTATGCTAATTTATAATGGAATTCTGGTGAGTATGGTGGCGTCTGTACATAATTATTATCCTATTATACCTCTGCCCTGTTTGGTTGTGCCTATTCGGTTCATTGCCATATGCAGTGGCAGCTTGTTTGATTCGGTTGTCAGTTATTGCATTTTTCATTAGTGAGAAAAAATGCATTATTAATACGGATATTAAATTCATTATTTTTCAAATCTGGACTTTGTTTATCCGAATTCAAATAATTGTATTCAGACTGCATTGGGCTGAGCTTTTACGTATAAATGTGTAAGTGCAGTTTAACTTCAGAAACTTGTGCTCCTAGTTGGCACTGTGTATTTTCAGTTTACTTTCATTTTCCGATTGTCTGTTTGCAGGCTTGTTGATGTCAGGACTGGAAAATTTGCCCATGATCTGCAGTCCACCATATCATCAACTGGTGATCCTTTTCCTTATGTCTAAATGCAGTTATTTACATGTTGAAGTGTGAGTGAACATGTTACCTGTGTAGAGAGTACACTCAAAAACGTGTCCATCTGTACCGGGTACTTGACTGCAACTGTGAATACTCTTAACCGATCTTTATGATTTTTGCATTGTTTTAATCGTGAACAAATTACGCATGCATCGTAGCAAAATTGCCTGCATCACCGTAAATTAGTGCACACAACACTAGGTAAAGAGAAAATTCTGAAAGCTCGTAATCATCGTCAGAACAAAAAACTTTGTCAATGTCATTAGCAAGATGCTATTAAAATAATAAGTAAGCAAATGCATATTTTATTTTTCTCATTCATTGTCAGTTACAGTAGTTCGGTGCAACTGTTAAGACAAAAACAGTCAGTCAAGTTTGACACAATTACACAGTACATTTACAAGTTTTAGTGGCAAACTTTCAAATTCCTACTATACATTTTGTTCCAACAGTTTTTTAGACCCGTGTTATATCGGATTACCAGTAGCCCACTGCAGTGTAAATGGTCAAAGGTATAAGATTTTAACAAGATGTGTTAATAGAGACATTAAACTGCTCACTCACTAACTTCGTGAATGGAATAGACTGTGTAATATCTTGTGTAGATCTAACGATGGTAGCTTGTTGAGACTTGGCCTGTGTGCAGCTGAGGCAGTTATCAGTTGTCAAACGTGTGGCTATGTTGCTGCTAGGTACAATACACTGCATAACAACCAGTCCAGATGGTAATGTCATCGGTCTCGGATATACATCAGGTGTGATGACGACGCTCGACCTGCGGACTGGAATGTCACTAGCATCATGGAAAGCACATGAAGCCGACATTCTAGATGTACTGCACTGCATTTAGTCTGTTACTGTAAAACATTGTTAATTTTGTGGTATCCTTATGCATAAAATTCGCTGCATTTTAATTTTGCGAATATTCCAGTTAATTTTATCAAGCGGGTTTTGTCACACTGGGCCCATTTCACTGTGCGTAGATTTACTTCTGCTTGCATGTATTTGTGTTTTTATGTTTCATACTGCATAGTTGTTGTATCATTGTGAGCA
>Ga0209562_1000565_pt1 | contig 12740 bp, 12 predicted proteins | sample WorMetvacBELIZE2_FD_187399 | JGI IMG/M metagenome (GOLD analysis project Ga0209562, IMG submission 187399) | Marine gutless worms symbiont microbial communities from Max Planck institute for Marine Microbiology, Germany - Olavius vacuus BELIZE.2... | ecosystem: Host-associated > Annelida >...
GTTCATGACACGTTATGCTCGATACAATAGTTACTGAACAGCCGTGACAGTCGTATTTTACCGGATTACCTAATGGATCACTGCTAGATTACCTGCTCCAATTACTGATTACTTCTGGACTATGGAGTACATATTGTCCGGCGTGGATTACTGACTGTTTCGTTTCTGTATATACTCGTTCACTATGGTCTACAAGTGCTGCGCGTACGGTTGTAAAAGTAGCTACAAAAGCACTACGAATAACACTGGCATCAGCTTTCATGCGTTTCCACTTGATCTGCAGCAGCAGCTGAGATGGAACAGAGCCAACAACCAAAAAGATTTTCCCCCACAAAGTATTCCAGAATGTGTTCACTGCACTTTCAGCCGAGTGATTTCGTCGACGTTCGCCAAGACATGAACAAAAAGTCACAGTTGCAAGAAGTGTGAGATGCCGCTCAAACAACGTCTGAATGACAGAGCTGTGCCGTCAGTGTTTCCAGAGGCTCACAAGTATCTGTCGACATCGGCTCCAGTTCCACGACCCACGACCAAGACTTCGTCTGTGAGCCCGAGTAGAGCAGAAGCTCAGTAGATGAAAGCACTGGACGAGTCGTTCCGGGTCATAGACAACATCACTGATTCACCGCTGAATGACGTAATGGACAAGCTAGCTGCAGAAGCCACGTGTCCTGCTGGGTTTATTGTTTCTGTAGTCGCCATCTATCTGATGGACAGATTGTCGGCCTCCAAGTAGAATGACTGCTATATTGAATGTCATCACCATGTTGTGCAGAACAGAAGTAAATGTCGTGATATCTGTCAACAACGCAGTCACAAACCGCAAGTTCTACATGGTCGTGGACAGTGTCACGGGGCAGCCAATCTTTCAACAACCGTCTGTCAGGCTGTGTTAGCTGTCATACAGATGAGTACTAAACAATCACGTGAAAGAAACAATGTGACAACAGGTCTCTGTCACAGCACCACACTTCTGGACAAGGATGTCGTGCCACAATGGGGATCCTGTCTACATCGCTGGCAATCACAGTGACAGTTGCTGGTAGCAACCGTTGCCCAGGATGACGTAGTGGCAACTACGTTGGTGGCAATGCCGACCAATGCAAGTGACGCTATCACTGAAGCACATGCTAGTGTACTTTGTACTTCCCGGCGTGACTGTTGTTTTGATGTTTACTTTTTGATGACGGCATTGTCTGTGGTGTTTTGATCAAACAAAGGATGTGTGAAAGCTGGTCGAAGACTTTGATGATCAGCTGTTCCACCGGGTCCAGCACGTCAGCGGCCACATTCTGCAGCCATTTCTTCCCAATCACCGCTCTAACTCTTATGTTCTGCGCAATCGGCGTCATGACTTTGTATTACCTCAGAGGCTCAATTCACTAACTAACTAACTTTTTGAAGACTCCTATTGGTGTTATTTTCTACTTTTCAATGTATTTCAGGTTGTCACAGTATGTATGACTACCTTAATAAACAAATAAATATGTATGTATGTATGGAACGATGTGTCGCTGAACATTCTTCAACGCCCAACAGCAATATGTACTTTGACATTCTAAATGACGTAATGGTGTCTTGATGCATTGCCAGCGGCTGGCATAGGCTGCCCACAGCATCACGTAGCTCTGACTTCACGGTGCATTCACTTCTACATCTGCACACAACTGCACTTTCTGAAGAAGTCTGTTAATCAAAACAGGGCTAGTCGAGAAACAAAGCACAAGTTAAGCAAAATTTCTAAACTGATGTGCCTGATTGGCTTGCACTGAACTGCCTAGAATGATATCATCAGTGAGCGCCGAGACCAACACAACATGGATAAAGCAGCACATTGAACGATTCAGTTTTTACATACTGGGTACTTTGTCGTCACATTAGCCGTAGTCTACTAGCACGACTTTCGTTGCATGGCGTCTCTAAAAATTGGAATTGTGTAGCAATTTTTTGACATGAGATACAGTGTGTCATTTTTCTCAGTGCGTTACTGTATGGTGATATTGCCGATTGTTGAAACTAGGCCCTGTAACTGATTGGTTTGAAAAATGCACGGTAAACTAACTATGTCAAAACTAATATAATATAGAAATAAAAATGATTAATGAAAAAACTTATAAAAACTAAAAATAAAATGAATTTCATAACTAAAATAACACTGTAGGTGACTGTCATTAAATAAGTTTCCAAATACCACATAATGCACTGCAGTATCATCACAGCGGAGTGGTTGCGACCGCAGTGTTATAGACACTGCCTGCTGTCTGAAAGCCCACTACGCTGTGACATAGTGTGTAGTCAGTTGTGACAGTTCACTGAGTAAGTCGTGCTGCTATCGTATGATTGTGTAGATTTGTGTTGTTATCATACTACTGTTCTTTGTTGTCTCACTGAGGTCAGGAATTCCTACACAATCTGCGCGTGAGCAAGATCCATGTCCAGAACTAGCCAGGAACCCAAAGGATCCGCCGCCCATCCTCTTTTGTAGGGTAATGCAGACCACAACAAACACAAATCTCATCTTTCTCCTCTCACTCTCCCAGTTTCCAGGCTCCATTCAGTCGGCTTGCTAACAGTTCACATGCCTATCCTATACTCCATCTGCTCTCTTCTTCACCACTACTTGTCCACATATCTCACACTGTTACCTCGCTCTTCTCCTGTCCGGCAACAGTAAGTAAATTCCTGGCCAAAGCAAGCTCAGTGCATACGGTGATATGATACGTGAAATGACATTCCCTGTGACGTCATCAACCAGTGAATCTCAAAGTTGATCCGGGCTACTAGTACCTCAACAGTTTTAAGCATCTTTTCCACTTTGTCACCGCCATGATTTTGTACAAGTGATCTAGTGCTTTTTCTCGCAGGACAATTTCATCAGGATAAAGCAAGCTAAGTCGCTTGTTGGTCATGTTCCATGTTTTACATATTACGCCTGCTGTGTATTGCATACTTTCAGATTTAATTATATGTGCATGCTGTTAGCATTGCCACAGCTACTTACGTGGAAGGAATTTTGTTGCAAGACAGAATAGTAGTGTAATTTTGCCGATACTTTAATACAAGTTCTGAGTCAGCAACTAATAGTGAGGACTCGAGCAGGAATTAACATATGAATGGCAGACACTCGAAAAACTACACAATCAAAATCAAAAAGGTGTAATTGCATTAGATATACTCTCACTCTTTCTCACTGCAATTGACATATTCTAACAGTCTGTTGTGTATGTGTAGGATGAAGCATCATGTTCACTTTAATCTCACTGTGGTCGTGTATGAACTTGATGACGCACTAGAAAATTGACATTCTAGTCAAGACTGTTACCTGTTCATGATGGACTTGCGAACTTTCCAGCAAACACCGTGTGCATGTGAATTTCGTTTAGAAACATTAGATCCATGTTGTGTTCAATGCTGAGGACTTTTTCTGAACTTTCTGATGGACACTCGTTGTAGAGACATTACAGCAATGTTGCTAAAGTTGATGTGTGTAAAATAAGTCATATTTTTTCAGATAACGTGTTTTATTGACTTATTATTCACTCTGTAACTGTTTGTCATAAAATTTCCACAACACACACACAATATCTCTTCAGATTAACATTACATGAACGTCCAAATAAAGAGAAGGTATTCCCGACTTATCTAAAAAGAGGCTGCGAACTACTTAAACGCTATAATTGCAATACCCTTGCTGCATCAATTAACTACGACGAGTGGTTGAATGTGCCTTTGAGATCCACAGTATTGCAAAACTTGCTGGTAAGAGGTCTGACACCTGGAAAGAATTTATTGAAACACACATCGGTATACGAGATTCATATGCAAGGAAACTGCGTGAAATTGCAACCCTGTTCAAAATTATCCACAGTTCAAAACTTCCATTTGCTTAGATTTATTCTAGGAGAAAACAAATAAGTAGCATGTTGGTAGTGCACAGAGATGTAGCTGAATATTGTAAACAACAATAACCGACCATGCTTCACTCGTACTGTACTCTTATTGGGCCTATACTTCGCACTCACTTTACTTGTCAGTATTAAAAAATTGCCAATTTTTCTCAGTTACAGTTAGTTTTTTTTATTTCTGAATATGAAATATGGCATATGAGATAAAAACAAAGTACATGTAAAACGTTTGGTGTTCACTTTCATGCAGCAGTTGTGCTGGCATGTTATACTGTCGCTGGTGTTCACAATTTTGAACTGCCGTTGACCGCTGCCAATAGTACCAGCCTGTTAAATAATACTGTTGATATATCCACACTGTCGCCATCAGATACAAACCCCACATTGTGGTGTCTGTGTCGAACGTTCGATATCATCAGCCTGTCGAAAATATTGAACCACAATCTATTCAAACAAGGACATCTAAATACTGCCCACGTTTCCAAACAAGCTGGTATGATCAGTAGCCATCGGTACATTATGACACCATTCACACCAACATCAAAGGAGTTATGGTTGTTACCGGCGCTACGTCGCATTCCACGGTTCACACTGGGCCGTCGATTGCCTCTTCAACGCAGTTCCTCGGGGCAACAAGTTCGCGTGTTGGAGGAGACGATGATAACATTATCAGTGATCCGTCGCATTCCATGACTCATGCTGAGTCGTCGATTGCACAGTCGGCACAGTTAGTAGAATCAGGAGTACAGCAGAGAGATGACAGTAGTAATAATCGTGTGGACCCCTCGGATCCTGCTTATTCGAATCCAATCTCGGGTCCTACAGCGATGGGTGCAGAACCGGAAGTGAAGTGCAGTCAAGACTTGGTGTCGGACACTCAGTCGTCGGCAGAATCCCAAGTCGGATCAGAGCAGTTTGCAGACTTAACTCAAGTCCCTGCAATTGAGCAGGCTGATGTGGAGCAGTCAGAGATGGAGGAATCGCAGTTCCAGGAACCGGGATGCGCTGGCACATCCCAACACCATTCCAGTCGGAAGCGTAGAAGTTCAAGCAGATCAGGAGACAGAACAGTTGAGATGTCAGTGGAAGAATATGCAGACCTTGAACAATACCGGAAGTCGCGACGACTTGAGCGTCGCTAGCGAAGTGGAAGAGTCATATATTTTTCTATTTTTCTTACTTAGAATAGTTTTGATGTTGAGTTAGGCCAGTGCTTCGCACTCGTAACATGTGTAGATGTTGTATTAATCGTAGTATGGCCACTCTGTAGGCATAATTTGCATTCGCGCGTTTGAACTTTTACGGTAAGCTACATTTTTGCAGTAAGACCCAAGCGTGTATTCAATGTTTTCGTAGAATCGTAGGTCTGTCGGTTTGATCGTCAGTATCCGATAATTTCCGCGCTCGTTTCAGCGACGAACTTTGTATCATACGGATATGTGGGTCTGAACCCTACATTTTGATACACAATCTTTAGTTACGTATTATCAGTAGATGTAAACTGAGGGTACCTCGACCTTACCTTTCTGTCGTTTGGTCTTTACCCATTCCAATCTGTACATTTGTGATTATTGTAACTTTTGTGATGTCGTGGTCTAGTTGACGCACGTCCACGAATGAGGACATCCGTGTTGTAGGGAAGGGATGATGTAGAAAGTGTGAATACTGCCCCTCACTAGACGTGTTGATGTCTAGGCGGATCGCGTTTCAAGGCCACACCGTCTGCGCCCAGCGCGCATGCGCAGCAACTTGCCGCGCCGACAGTTTTTCATTGATATGTGTGATGATGATGTCAAGCACGTTTCTGTCGATTTTATATGTGCAATATTAGACATGATTTGAGTATTAATTGCGATCGAAAGTGTTGGTAATCGACTCGACACGAGTCCTGGTAGAGTCCGGTAAAGGTGTAAGGTCGATTAGGCGTGTATTGCTGGCTTTTCGAGCCGTGGGAAGGATACTGATTGTCCAGTCATCATGGCCGCGGCATTTGGCAAGCGTGCTGAGTGAACTCAGTTGTTGCTAATAATTAGTAAAACTTTGATAATCGTCCTATAATCCTAATACAGTGCCGTAGTTGTCGCTAAATCCCGGCCTAGCATTTGGATTTCATTGTCGATGATAAAACTACGGCGTTGATTGCATTTCATGAGCTTTTAATGGCAAGTACAACAGTTAAATTTCAGGCGCACTACAAATATGATCTTTTAGCTGTTTGCCAGCTCGCATGAGTATTATGAGTAGATTGCAGTAACTTCGGTGTGATAATACGCGTTGTGAGACCGTCTAGGAGCATTTGAGTGCTAAAGGTCAAGGTTGTAAATAGCTGTGTACTGCATTAATTTCATAGTCAAAACCTGTGAAGCGTATTGAAATAGTTTCAGCGTGATAATTGCAATTAAGTTACGACGCGTGAGACCTGCGTGCAGTGATGAACCTTCCAATAATTAATTAATAGTGTGTTACCTTAATGAAAGTGGTACCAGTTGTTCAAGGGTGTGATGTAATGAATGCCTAGTCACTCAGATTAGTCAGTTGATGTACGTGGTCCAGTTTGCGGTTTGGGGAGTGATATTTGCCGTGTCTTGCGTGAATTGGTTTCGGTTTGATGTCGATTCTGTCTATCACTTTAGAGTGCCAGATAAGGAAGCCAGTTGTAAACTGAGTGATAACAGAGTGGTCTTAAATTGTTATGACACGTGGAAGTGTATTTTGAACAAGTGTAGAGAGTTTACAGGTGATTTGGCTGTGAACACGCTTGTACATGGTAAACTGCATTGCATTGACATGGAGTCAAGACCCGTTTCAACAGTAGACTGTGACGTAGAAATGAATGATGACGGTAATGGTGCCACAGCCCAGCAGAGTGTACGTCCTGAACTTCAGGTCCCAGCTTCATTGTCGGAGCGAGGTCAAGGTCGTTCTGGCAGTGAAGTTAGGGCGAGCAGACCGCCGCCCCAAACCACGCACCCACCTGAGATGTTAAGTACAGAATTAGGATTTGTAGGACAAGCTGACCACCTTGACTCTAAATCCGGTCAGTTTGAAAGGTCATTTGCCGCAGGATCTCAGAGCTCTCCGGCTGTTAAGCTAGCCAGGCACATGCAGCAACAGCAGAGCTTAAAGAATGTAGTGACTGCAAGTCCATCTGCCAACCCCTCACTTATCCAACACTTTGCCAACTTACAGAGCAATGAGGACGAGGGAAGGCATTTATTTTCCGTAGACAAGAATCCACACATTTCACCCATAGCAATCAGTAACGAAGGCCAATGTCAGGACCGTTTTCCTACAGTTGGCGGCCCTGGAACGTGGGGCAGAAATACAAGCCTACCCGCGGCTAGCACCAGTTTTCCTACAGCTTAATCTTATTAGGTACCAGATTTGGCATGTGGGTTCTGGGGCATAGCCAGGATTTTACACTAGGGGAGGGGCAGAGAAGCTGAGCGCCAAAGGCGCCAGAATGGAAGTGCCGAGGGGCAGGGGTGAGGATTAGGGAGAGTGTCCTCTCCTTAACCGACTTGTGGGTCTGGGGGAGCGTCTTGAGCTCCCGCAGCGGGGTCCGGGATGGGGCCCCGGCCGTCAACGCATTTTGGCATATTTGAGGTCCACAGAACAGTTCTGGCAGAGAGAACAGTGTTACTTTACTGAATGATGAACATGTTGCATAGTCAAAATTCAAACCATTATCATTGTGCTTCAAGTACACATAAGAAAAATGTCAGTCAGATAAGCGGCATGGCCTGATTGACCTCTCCCCTCTGTCTTTGGCTACGCCCTTGCAGGTTTACAGTGGAGCAAGCTAGCTATCAGTCGGCCAGTTGTGCATAGTTGTGAATATGACTGGTATGCGTGTACTGTTTCGTTTTGTTAAGTATGCTTGTTTTTCATAATGCCGCGTTGTGCGGCTATTAGGCCTAATAATTGCTTGAACTCTACTCTCACCAGTCAGGCCACAACGTGCATCGATTGCATCATGTATTAATTCTTGAGATGACTTGCTCAATTCGTTCTGTCACCATGGGGAAGTTGGTTCGATTCCAACTGTGCTCAATCATAGCCTCAGTGTATGGGCATATAGTTCATTGGCTAGAACACCATGGTCAGTGGCTAATTGTGCAGCTCACTGCAAGTGTTTGAAAGTAGCCTACATTTCGAGTTTCTTAAACTTCGTTCCAACAGATTTGATGCGGAGGAAGTTCTACTAACACGATAGCAGTTGTCGATTACGATTAAACATTTTTTAGTGTCACGTTAGCTCGTGTTGCTTACAGATGAACTACCGATAAAGTATTGTTGCAGTCAGTGCACTGCTCAGTGCAGTGTTATAGGCCTATCAAATTACTGGTATGATATATAGAATGTACCGGGTGGTCCAATAAAAAGTAAAGCACAATTAACTTAATCCATAAGTTCAAAAATAATGAATAACTCGTATTAAAACTGCAGGCCTTACGTCCCAACAAAGCCAGTTTTTTGGTAAAAAATCCACTTAATTGACGATTGGGAGTATGGGTTGGGTTGTTTTTCCCAAGGGGCCAACGAACGGCACCTGCATATGATATGCGCATGGCGTGAATGGAGCTAGTCCGTGGTGACCGAGCTGTACTTGTTCTGAATTGTTATTGGTCATTTGTGTCTCGTGCACCTCGCAAGTACAACCAATAAAATCCGGCGTTGACTACGTTGAGTGGGCGTGTTCACCGTAGATGGCAAGACGACGCGTCAATAACGCTGACACTCAGTACAGTTAGTTTCTAATACTGATCGATACAAGTGCTGTGTACCAATTCTTGAGGGGTGAGTGAGTAGTTTCTTAACGGCACATCAGCACATAATATGCTATTTCAGTGCCTTACAATGGTGCGAGTATCATCAACGGACAAGTACAAGTACAAGTACAAGTAATTACATCAGAAGGTACTCTCTTTCTGTTGTATCCAGGCATATGACGTAAGAAATGGAGTAGGTCCGAGTGGATACCAGTGGGTGAAGAGAGAAATTTCGCTGTGTGATGAGACTCTGACTGCCACCGTACTCGTAAAGCTGTGGGATGCTTTATCCAGAAGCATGTTTTTATTGTAACCTAAGCCTACTGCTCATTTTACATGTATATTTGTCGTATTTTACTAATCCACATATTGAAATAAACGCTTGTTGTACCTCACGTGTGTTGCTGAGAACAGTCGGATTCTTATACAGAAATAGAAAAGTTTCAGGGACGAGTGACATTAACAATGGACGAGAGCACATGCGAGGTAGGTACATGAATGTGTTTTAAATTTTTACATGCAGCATTTACATATACATATAAGTGACTCGGAATCCAGAATTCAATTACTTTGCCAGCCTTCATGAGGCTTGTGTAGTCTTTGATAATTTTCAATACCAGATCCACTTCAATTTTGAAGAAAAGTGAGGGCTTCAAGGTTTGACATGGAATCAGAAAAGACGATAAATTTAGTGTCTTTGCTGTGACGAATGAAATCCATGGCAAGAGTAATTGCGTATAGTTCCGCTCTGAAGATTTATCTGGTAAGCGGACCATTTTAGAACGATTCCTAGCAATGGCAGCTGAGGCAACCTGATCACCTATCTTCGAACCGTCTGTGTATAAACGGTGAAAACCATCGTAATGGAAACATATCTCGTGAAATCTGCTTCTGTAAATCTCTGGAGGAGTGTCTTCCTTATGGAAGCAGCGTAAATCAAGGTTCACGCGAGGGTGATCAAGAAGCCACGGTGGAGTGACAGAAATGGAACTCTGAACGATATCTTTCAGCTTAAAGCCAATAGCATGCAAGTCCGGTTCAACTCGATTGCCTAAAGGAGGGATCTGGTTAGGTTTGCGATCAAAGGCTGATTTGAATTTACCATTAAAGACTCCACTGTATGCTGGATTTTGGGAAGTGGAGGATAGCTTTAAAGAGTACTGCATAGATAGCCTCTTCTGACGTCCGTAGAGGGGAGGTTCATTGGCGAGGACAAAGTTTAGAAGAGGCAGTGGACAGTCTCAATTCTGCTTCCTGTCAGACATGTGCCAGTATCCACAACTGCGTGGGTTAACTTGTGTGTATGTGTTACAAAGCTAAATGTGCTGATAATACTAAAATTTCAGAGTAGTGAGTGAGTAGTTTCTTAACGACACAACAGCATATATTAGGCTATTCAGTGCCTGGGAATGGTGTGCAAGATGTATTACAGTCATAAAATATAATCAAGGCTATTTAGCTACGATAAAAATGGAGTAATAAAACAGTAATTCTTGTGGTCTGTTGATTTCTTCATATTCTCAAAAAGCAATTTTCGTTGGGTTTACGTCATTATAAATTGTAATTGTTTATTCATTTTATGTAAACACTCAATTACAGGCCTACATTTTATTACAGGCCTATAAAAAGTAAATTTTAAAATTTTAGGCCTATGGCAAATCTTTGTTCTGACAGGATGGTGTCTGTTTTAATTTTGGTTCGCTGACGGGAAGTAAATAATTTAGATAATTATTAATTTTGTTCCTGGATGTATCCAGTAGCACATGTAAATGTGCAGGTGGCGAGAGACATACAACAGAACATTACGGGAATAGAAGCCCTGTTAACTGTGGATTCTATAGAGCAAGCTGCTATCAGAGCTCACTGTCGCATCATCCGGTCTCAGGCAGCGCAAGAAGAAGCAAACACTGGCCGCTCGGCGCAACGGCTGCATGCCGGGGTGGCGAAAAATAAGGATCTGCAGAAAATCATCAATAAGCTGAAAGTAAGTATAGGCGTATTTCGAGTTGTTATATTTGCACTTGTCTGTCTAACGATATTGTAAACGAATCGGCTATGCTGTGTTAGTATTTTCTAGGTAGGGCAGCAGATTTTCAGCGCGCACGTAACGCTACCATAGGCGTAGCTGAGGGGTGCAGTGGGTGCATCTGCCCCCCCCCAGGCGGTGCAAAAAAATTTTAGGCATAATTTACAGGGAAAATTTGTAAGTGCACCCCCAGCAAACCAAGTGCACCCCCTGAGGCAGAACAAGAGTCAATTTTTAGGACACTTTTTGCTGGTGGCCCACACTGAGTAGACTGCGGTGTGTGATAAACTTACTGATACAAAGCAAGAACACACACCATACGCATGACATATGTCTCTACTGAGCCAAAATTTGTACTTCCCCAACGCTCAATCCCGACTCCGATCACGCTGAGTGCGACTAGTAAGCGGATATGTGCTGTTCGTCTGGATAGTGAGCAGTGGAGGGTGTTGCTTATTTGTGCTTATTTACCTTATGAGGATGGTTATGCCAACGCCGATATTTTTAGTGAGGAGCTCAGTAAGCTAGAGAGTTTAATTGATGATAATCAGGATTGTCATGTTACTATCTGTGGAGACTTTAATGTTGACTTTTCTAGGAATTGATTGCACACTGAACTGCTGAGGAGTTTCTGTGACAGTATGAATGTTAGGCCTGTATGTGATCACCCCGCCTGTACTGTAGATTACACTTTTAATTTTGATATGCGTAGGTTTAACATTTTAGATCACTTCATACTCTCTGGCACCTTGCATGAGAAGTGTGTTGGTAGGGAGTATGTTTTGCATGATGTTGATAATTACTCTGACCATGATCCTATTATGCTCGAGCTTGTGCTAGATGTACAGTATGTCGGTTTTCTCAAAATGTGTATACGCCTCGTGCTGCATGGAAGAAGGCTAGTGAATCAGACTTGCTTAATTATAGGTCATCGCTGGCGAGTAATTTATGCAGTTTGACTTTACAGCCTGAGGTCCTTGCATGTCGTGATGTGGACTGCAAGAATAGCCATCACTTGCATGCTCTTAGTGAGTGAGTGAGTGAGTAGTTTCTTAACGGCACATCAGCACATAATAGGCTATTTCAGTGCTATAGATTATTTAGCTAATTCTTAGTTTATCTTTTCTGTCATTTCTTTGTACCCGTGTACGATTTCGTTACAAATAAATAACTACAGTTGATGATAAAAATTAGCGTCTTTAATAAAATCAATGACAGTTTGATTGTCGACGCTTTCAAAAATGTCTTTCAAAGAAGAAGCAGTAAAGTATTTCAGCCGGACTGTCAATACAGCGCGTCGCAGTATCAACATGTTGGTTGGTCATCTCCAGAAAATAAGTAACACCTAGTGAAAAAAGTTCAATTAACACTAATAGGAAGTCCAGTACGCGCGTTCCAATGAGCCTAAGATGATCATCCATTTCGCACGTTGTACACTGTAACGTTGTGATTGTTAGCAAGTGTATTGTTGCCGGTTCTGTGAAAATGGCATTTCGCTGCGCAGTGTGAGAGAACATTTAATTCACGCAACTGGCGGCGCTGCCATATGATTGTCGAACACCGGGTGCGTTACGACCGAAGCGGCAGGAACTTAGAACCGGCCGACGATGAAGACCTCGAGGCGGTGAGACGTACGCAGCAGCACCAACGCCATCACCATAGGGGTGCAACCGGTCTGCAGCACTTCCCGATGGAAACAAACCAGATCATTTGACCCAGATATCACTGCAGTCCCACAGAATGTTGACGATGATGATCGATGCGGTTGGGCACCAGTTGATTATATGAAAGCTTACTTGGATAAAGAGTTCTTTAAGTTGATGTCTTTGTGCACTAATGTTAATTCAGTTGCACGATGTGGCAAGAGTATCAACACGTCCGCAGCCGAAATTGAACGTTTTCTTGGTGCAACAATCTTTATGGCTTGTGTTGGATATCCACGAATAAGGATGTACTGGCAGCGTGGTCTTCAGATACCGCTTGTGTGTGGTACGATGACCCGTGAGTTTGAGTTTAGTAATATTTAACGTCGCACTC
>Ga0209562_1000566_pt1 | contig 12735 bp, 5 predicted proteins | sample WorMetvacBELIZE2_FD_187399 | JGI IMG/M metagenome (GOLD analysis project Ga0209562, IMG submission 187399) | Marine gutless worms symbiont microbial communities from Max Planck institute for Marine Microbiology, Germany - Olavius vacuus BELIZE.2... | ecosystem: Host-associated > Annelida >...
TCAGATTACTTCGATAGTTAGGTGCATCTAGGTCTATTATACTTCCACAGAACAAACTTGTAAGCATTACCGAAGTGTCTTGGGACACTTCGGCAGCATTACCGAAGTGTCTTGCTGCCGAAATGTCTTACTGCCGAAGTATCCGGTAACCGCGCAAAGACAGGTTTGTTAGGAAATACATGTCCAGTAGCAGTGTCGTCTGCGAGCTATGTGTTATTTGTAGTTAAGTTTCTTTTCTTTCTTTTTTTTTCTTTCTCATTTCAGTTGTGTATTCATGTTATTTCATGTGCTACCGGATTTCGGTGAATAAAGATGTGTGTATTAGTAGTTCCGGCGAAGACCTGTGTCACTGTGTTGAGAGTGACGACTAAAGAAAGGTCGTCCACTTTTCTCCAGTAAAAAAGTGCATCCCTATAATAAGAAAAACATGTGTTCTGAAGGCGACGACTAAAAAAGATAAGCTTTTTGCGGGCGCCCATAACTGCTGCTGATGGCACAGCCCCTAAAACACCGCCAGTCAGACTCTGGTCGGTGGGTTGTAAGCACCGGTCTCTGCGGGAAGAAGCGTTCCTCGGAACTTGAAGACCGTGTTTGCAGGGACATGCAACGGCCAATGAGAATCCAGTCTAACATTTCGCTGTATAGTTGCTTACGTCATCGTAACAGGACAGGACTCACAGGAGGCCGCGTTATTCATGGACACTAAATTGTTCACCGATTTAAAACAATCGGTGGGTATTTGTGGACATTTTGCAGCAGAAGACAGTCTCACGAAGTGGAGTGTATGTAGGCACATAATGCAGTGGATTCTGGTTTGTTTTTTTTCATCGTACATAATGCACATGCGTCCGACGTACGTGCCTGAATAAGGCCCTGCTGCCAGTATCGGACAGCATCGGAAGCAGATCAGATACGACCACATCAGGATCCCAGATTGGACCACGTTACCTAACTCAACATACTGCATGCGTATTGTGTTCATATCATCTGCAGTCGACACAGTCAGTGTCATGCTGCGTGCCGTAACTCGAGCTTATAATAACGCACGCATAATATTGCAGATTTTCACATGATTGATCGGCGCTATGCAGCGTACCGCCGCCTCTCTGCCTCCCTCCCTCCCACACCGGTCCTCGTCTTGTCGTAACGGATGCTTGCATGCTTAGTTTATTGATCTTTCCTCTGCATGCCTTACTCATCCTGTCTGTCTGTCTGTCTGTGTATGCGTCGCCACGTCTCTGCTCCCACGTGTAACATCTCCATGCTGTAGCCATATCCCGTGATAAAACGACGTTATAATTCGTCATCTGTGCGGACGGCAACGACTGCCGCCGGCAACCAAACATCTATTTCTCGCTTATCACCTACCTTATTTCCCATTCCCATCCTACCAACGAAACCCAACTGGTTTATGAGGTTGTCAAATATCCTTCAAATTCTAGACCCAGTTCACGATTTACTTCTCAAGACGTCACAAGACCAAACACAGAACTGAAAACCCAATGCTAACATAATGACACGTTTATACGTTGTTAATTCTTGTCAGTTTTTTCTTCTCAATTGTTGCCTGCAAATTACTTATCGAGACCAAGACTGATGACTGAAGAGTTAACACTCGGGACTCGGGAGTTCCACCACCACCACCATCATCATCATCATATTTTCGTTTAATCTGTAGTTGTCATACGCAACTCATCACATAAAGATAAAAAATGCACAAAAACCAGGATAAAGATTGTTGGACTGTGGGGGAGGGGTGAGCACAGCCAATAGGTTGGGTGCTCGTTACATTGCATGCAGATTTACAAGACCACCCGCGAAGTGAATGGAAGATTAACGCCATAGGCGTATATACCCGGTCGAGTCAGGAGAAGATCAAAGACTGCGGAAATGAAAGCGGCCTTGCCAACAAACGTTTTCGTTTACACAGAAGAAAGAAAGCATGCTGATAATCTATATCTAATCTATGCGTCGTTGAGGCTGACGACAGAAATGCACTCGGCAACAATGCATGGCCGGTACTCGCTGCTGCCCGGCGTATATACATACGTACTGCAGTGAATACAACGCGACAGTCGACGCTGAATGCCCGCTCATAATGACTGGCTATTGGGCGCGCGATGCCGTGTTTATTCGACACGTCAATCAAACACATTCACAGGTGCGCCGGGCGGGCGGGCGGCGGCCGTATACACGACTGCAGCCTATACACTGCAACGTCGCTGACTTCTACCGCGGTCTACTGCATGAGTATAGCAAGTAACACTCGTGACAGCTTTCTAGACGATTTCCGACAACGGCACTGCCAACATCCGGCGTTTCCCGCTTCGTAACAGAAAGAAAGGCACGCCCATCACCGATGAACAGAAGTACTCGCGCGAGTTTCGAATGCAGCAGTGAACGCGATGCACAAACCACAGATGTAAACGTTAAATTTAAAAAAATCTGGACTAAATGCCCGCAGTCGCACACATCCTCATCACAACCCCATTCTAAAATATCTAGCTTCGTCTCTGCTTGTAATTCACCTCTGTGTACACAGTTAATTCGCTTCGTATGTTGCCCCTCTCCTCCGACAGACAACATCTGAGCTATGATGTTTGTCTGGATCGTAGGGAAGATTATCAGAACTGTTCTGTGTTGTATTGTGTACTGAAGCCGTACACAGTCATATATATACTTAGATGAGTAGTTTCAGTTCTCTGGATTGGTTTTTGTCTCAATGTACCCATTTCACAAGTGGTTTGTAAGACGCAGACCTGACAAACTTTCAGTATATGGTTACACATGAACGGACGAACGCACGGACAGCTCACAAACAGAATGCCTCATGCAGTTTATCAACAGCAAAGACATATAACGCTGTCGACCTAAAATCGCATTTACGTTCTTTCTTATATGTAGGCCAGTGATCACGTTCAAGAAGATAATCAATTATATACTAGTTACTTCCTTACTTCGGGTGTTCTTTCATTCGCCTCCTTCATTCTCTTCATTCACCTGAACTACGTTACAGCAGAGTTTGCACTGGTATAAACGTTCGTTTGCTACTAACAGAAACATACGCTGATCCCGGGGTGTAGCTAATCGTCTCCGGTCACATCGGGCGTCCACATGTATCCACACTGTCCACCGACTTCACCGACACTCCCATCCGAAAGCCGTCGACGATCACGATGTCGATTTAATACGATCCACAACTCCGCAGCTCGATCATGCAGTTAGTTAAGTGAATCTGTACGCCGCTCACACGGCTGCCCCGTATGCTCTGTATGCCACAGTCAGACTGTGCAACTACAGGCACTTTGCGACCTTTGAGTAATGGAGTTATGTTTACTGTTTAGGCCAGGGTCTGGCTTAATCCAACCTCAATTCTCAGGTTAGAGTGGGTTAGAGTTACGTAATCTTGCAGAGGATTTTGCGAAATTTCCATTTACACATTAGAACACATCGTGCAGACATTTCGCCAGTAGCACGTCACGTAGGCTATCGGTTGGAAGCCGACTCCGCCATCCACCTAATGCCATTGGAAACGCTTTCGCTTCTATCCACGCATCAGGCACACACGCAAGACAAGCTCACACACACACGCACACAAACGACTCGTCTGTACATTATACCTCAGTAGCACGTCACCGCCGTTGTTCTGCTCGTGTTTCGTCTAGTTCTTCTACAGATCTTCGTCGACGACCGTCATCAACCAACTTCGCCTTGCTCGTTCGTCGAGTACCACACTTGGTTTGGTCTGCAGCACAACTCGGCCTGCCCGCATACACAATGTGTGGCCGGGCGGGCACTGCGGCCAGCTGTAGCACGGCGTCGGCTGCTGGGTGGACTCTGCCCCTCGGGCCCGACCGCATGCAGCCGGCGCGGCGCAGCATGTGCGCTGGCGGGGTGGGAGAGAGAGCGCTGTGGGTGTGTGCGTGCGTGTGTGCCGTGCCATGCCATGCCGCGCACAAAGAGGCGGCGGCGGCGGGGTGATGGTGGCTGTGCAGTCACGTGATCACAACCCCCTTTCCCATCTCTCCCCATTTTCCTCCCCTTTCTCCATCACCGCTGGACTGGTCCATGCCACCAGCAGCCGGGCGTCCTCTGCAGCATGCTCTACGCTGCCTCCGCGCATGCCGCTCCGCCGTTTCGAATTACGAAAACGTTGACGCCACACCACTGACATCCAGCGGGCCCATCAATCTTCCCAGCTCACGGGATTAAGCCTGTGCCAGCTGATGGAGCCCTGTATAATAGCACCATGGTCAGATGCATAATGTCTGTCCCGACTGACGTGTTATCAGAGTACCACCACACCCCGATCCCGCCGCCATGTTCAGTGCTCGCGACCCGCACGTCGTTTGTCATTTATTTTTACGCGTCGACATCACATCTCACACGGCGCGTCCCACAGTCAGTTCATTGTTTGCGCTCGATAAAAATACGCCGCAGTGCACTGCAGTGCGATCTGTCAAACTGCTGTCGGCATTGCGACGTGCATGCATGGTAGTTTTTATAGGTCAATGACACGTTTGATTGATTTCTTCTTTATACAGCCTCAAACAGTATGAACGGCTGTTATTTATACAGCGATGTCATGGGCTCAATGCATATAGGCCTAGCCCGGGTGGCGAACATCCAGTCCTGATTATAAATAGCCTATAATATAAATATGACTTCCAATATATGACCCTCATGGCTATTTCCTTGTCCCCTCTTTGTTTGTTCGGTTATATTTGAAGACCCAATTCGAATTTCTGGACGAAACAAAATATCAAATATAGGGGCCTAGGGGCCCATGCGAGCTTTAGATAGCCTAATTCTAGTCTACATCAACGGTTCAATATCCAGGTGCATGTCTTGATCTTTAAAATGTAGTTAAATGTACATCAAACTGCAATATCTTCGTCTTTCGCGTATTCCGCACTGATTTATAAATCTAGCGACGGAGTTGTGCAGGATTTACATTTTACAACGGCACTCGTGAATGTGTTGTCACGACTTGCGAACAAACGTTTTGTCAATGCGAAACACAACAGCGTCATCACGGGCTGCAACTACAGGCCCAAGCTTTTTGGGTCCACCGTATAGCGTGCCTATGCATCGATAAGCAGTTGCCTTTAACAAACGTCAATCCATGCTGTATGGCCTATTGCCTATAGGGTCCAAGACTCCAAGGCATTGCATAAGGAACATGAATAGATTTCATTGGTTCGTCACTGCTGCGGGCTATAAATCCATGAGTCGAATTAGCTACATGTATTTCAGACCAGACTCGGCTCTGGACTGCAGAAATACATATAACTTAATAAACCGTTAGGTATATATAAATTTAGAAATGCGATATAGGTCAACCGATCTGCCGTGGGAGACTATTAACGTATTGTGCAAGTTATTAATGAACGGTCTTTGTAGTCGTGTCGCGCACAGACAGACAAAGGTCTGCACGAAAGCTCGACGTCCTTCGAGTCTCAGACGACATCTGCAAGTCGTCAGCTATACACTGAACCTGCAGGCGTGCGTGGCACTTTGATGTGAGGTTGACAGATCTCCAGAGAACCGTACATGGCGTTTTTCTGTCATCGGCGGCGGCGGCAGAGATAAGTCGAAGTTATCGTGCGTGCACGTATCAACTTACGACTATATATACGGCATAGACAGACATAATAAACAGGCTTCGAACACACAGAGGAACCGAGCCTCGGTGAACTGCATTGGCCTGTCACGTTGTTGCCTGTTTTTAATGAACGATGACTGATTAGTCTGATCTCGTCGAATATGCCATACGCATGGCATAGCCTACATGTAGATTGAAGACAGATCTCTGTGCGTATATGCTCACGTGACCGGTATACATGACATTTTAACTAACCCCCCCCCCTGCTACCACCACTTAAACATAGGCGTAGCCAGGATTTTTGCTGGAGTATACACTCTATTGTTGCATGAAATACTGACGATCTTTTGTCGTCGTCATCTTTTTCGCTGCATGAAATACCACTAAACACTCTAAATTAAACGCAGCTCCCTCCTCCGCCCAATAAAAATGTGACCTCTCCCCTCCGAGGGGTGCACTCTCGCCCTTGGGGGAGGTGCACTTACAACTTACCCCATAAATTCAGCCAAAAATTATTTCTCCCCTGGGGTTAACTTGCACCTGCTGCACCGGATGGCTTCGCCTATGCACTTAAACGAAAAACACTTACCAACCTTTTTCTTGCTAACCCAACCCCTATTCGAACAAGTTTTTTTTCACATTTAAGTAATGGTGCTCATAGGGAAAGATGTCGGAGGGAAATTCAAGGGGGGATGTCCGTATTCTCACGTGACATTTCCACCTGGCATAATTAAACTGTGTTAACGATGAAAAATTATTAAAATGCAGCCTCAGTTCGACGTGCTATGGTCATCGCATTGAGGCTGCACTGTCTGCATCAGGGGCGCCGCTCGTCATAGTGCATGAAAAATCAATTTCATGCACGTATTGATCGACGGACGCAGGCACACATTGCCAGGCGCTCGTGCAGCGAGTCATGTGACACCAATATGGCGGCGCGACATCCGGGTGACCAGTTAGCGATGACGTCAGCAGTAGGCTATAACTCGCGCTGCAGCAGCAGCAGATAAACACTGCCTGCATCTCCAGATATCAGCGTCGATGAAAGCCATCCAAGCATTCCGTTAGAGTGTACAGTTCAATTGCATTGTGCGACATTCCGTCGATACTTTATTCCCGTCTCTCAATGTTGCGTGTTTTTACATTTTCTCAGCCAAAATTTTGAACTGTAACACACTTAGTTTGCTGTCATATCTGCAGAAGTTATATAACATAGTCCTTCGCAAACGGTACCTGTCAAGGCTGTCATGTGATTCTGTAATATTTTATTATAATAGTCTTAATAGAAATAGCAGTGATATCCACTTGGTTCTGAAGAAAGAACTCTTGAGACTTGGACTGCACATTCGCTATTTTTCCTTTATGTTTCCTGCTTCATTCCGATATCTTTCCGTTGCCTATGCTATTCTAGACAAAATATAGGCCATACGTTATGCCTATGCAGTTGCAATAAAGCACTAAATAAAAATGTACATGTATGTTCTAACCGTTTGTATATAATATAGAGCTTGCAGTGTGATGGGCCATAACAATAAATGCACGGTATTCTGAATTATATTAATTTCTTGGAGATTAACTAAAGGGCTTATTCTCATATACGACAAGTACATATTGATTTCGTATACAACGCTGATAAATTTACTGCAATCAATTACTGAGATTCACTACAGTCCAACTCCAACAGAGAGCAAGGCTGATGCCATTATCACGGGGCATGCATGCAGCTGCTAAGGCGCGAACGTTTGGCGCGAAAGTGACCGAGAAGATCTTTGTGTCGACTGTGGAGATGCCGAATTCAAGTGGCGGTGCTCGGGTTGCCGTGGTGGACGGCTGTAGGCGGCTCAGTGGGCTGGCGGTGGCGGTGCATGGTCACAGTGGCTTGGGAGCAGTCGACCGTCCATGTTAATTAAGTTGCCACATGGCATCGACAACGCGTCCCGTCGATCATGGCAGCGCACCGTCCTGTATAATGACTTTGCGTTGCGACTATTTATAGATCATCGCTCGACAGGCCGCCAGATGGAGCCACTGAATGTCACGTGATCGACTGCAGAAGTCTGCACCGCGCATGCGATAACCGCGCGAAAAATGCGGTATGGCTGTAGTTAATTTAATTATACCTAAATTTCTGGTATTTATATTGGAAATTTGCAATAAAAACGTTTATACACTGCACAATGGCCCTCGTCATGATGGGTAATTTTTATGATTTTTAAATATTATGAATTATTATGAATTATGAGTTTACTTACTTACTTACTTTACTTAATTCGCCATTGCATATGGCCTATTTATGCAGTTTGTTCTAATTCAGTCTAATCTGAATTTATAGAGTGGCCTATATAGCAAATATTACCTCAAGCTCACCTGGTTATCGAATGCCACATGTTTGATTTATAAAAATAACTTTGACTTTGTTTATAGTCATAATTTGATTTCATAGGCCTACAAGTATAGGATTTTCCGTCAAAGAATAATGTTATACAATGTTCACTCCTTTCGCGACGTTTACTGGTTAAATATTTTGAAGATAGTCAAGTCAATCGGGTTGAGTTTGGTCAGGTCTCGTCGTCGTCTATTGCTTATTTAAGTTAAATTTAAGTGCAGACTATAGCCTAGGCCTAATGCATAGGCTAATTAGCGAGCAACGCGTCGGAGATGCATGATATATTTCATAGTTAATTACAAATTAATGGTGTGTGTGTGTGTCAAATTGTCAATTGTACGTATATAAAATGCTATTATACGGTGCACATGATGTTGTGAATTGGATCGTTTCAGGTCGGCTTAAGATGTAGGCTACTCACGGCCAACTGTCGGTTCTTCGTGTCCATTACAGTTGAAAAGTGGAATTCGGCGTAATAAACGATAATAATAAAGAAAATGTTTTGTGCGAGAGGGAAAAATTGGCCTAACAATTTTCCGTGGAAACAGTCCATTCTATTCTATTTCACTCTTTTACGGTGGCCTCGCAAATACGTCATTGCAAGTGAAGTGTCACTCACTACAAAACAGTAAGAAGAAAATAATGTAATGTAGGAAATGATCGACGAGAAAGAATTGTTTTCAGTAGCCGGCGAAGAAAGGCAGTGCATGTATTTGTTGAAAAAATATCGCCTGGCAAACCTTTCCTATAGGCCTATACACTTTGCATGAAAGTTTGTATTTGAAATGTAATAACAAGAAACAATTGCACCCAATGCATACATCGTCTCATTGTATAGAGCTAATACGATCGGTATATGATATTGCTAGTCTGATAAATGAATAAATAAATAAATAAAGCGGGCATAGCCAGCACTAGAACTCTTCTTACTTACTTACTTACTTACATAGTCGACGCATTGTGGTTTCACGTGGAATTAACGCGAAATTCAGCACTCGCCGAGTTATGATCATCTTTATTCACCAGAAAGGTAGAAAAACACATAAAAATAAGTAGTAACGAAAATAACCTTAACTATAACAATGCAGAACATGCTGACACACATTAAGTGCTAATAATACATACATAGAAGTATTATGAATATGGACCTACCGAACTTGAATATCCCAGTAGAAGTACAAGTATATCAGTAGGCCTACTTAAGTTTTACTTAAGTATACAAGCAAAGTACTTACCCATAAACTTACTCAACTATAAAAGTAAAAATTATTTGCACGTCAGAAGTACTTTCATAATAAAACGTAAAAGTATTTTACATGTTGACGAAGCCCCATTGCAAAACAAGCTATGTCAGTTAAGAATGCAATTTTTATTCAGTTTACTTTTCAATTTATCAATTTCTTATACAATGCAGTCCACTCTCGGACCATATACAGATGTTTGTTGACTTTCAACATGACTAAATCCTCAAAGAGCGTGCCACATATTTTAGTATCCGTGAAAAGAAAAGTAACGAAGTATGAACGTATCCCTGTAAAATGTGTATTTTCGTTTACGATTAAAAATAAGTTTACTTATATTTTATGTGTGTCAAATCAGAAATGATTTTCACAAAGTAATATAACACGTTATCCTTTTATTTCGTTACTAAACGGCGATGACATTGACTAACAGTGATACAACGTCCATTTTTAAATGAATAGTGGCCTGGACATTTTTATTTAATAGCACATTATAAAACGTCGTAGGAAATAGTAAAAATGTTATAAGCTTATTCGTTGCAAAAGAAGTCAGTAAAACATTAAACGATAAATGAAACGGGGAGGAGCAGTAAGATTGGTGAAAACTTCAAAGCTCCGTGTAAATGATGCTATACATTTTCTCATTATATTGATGTTTACGTCTTAATGGGTATTTTTTGTTCATGCTTAACAATGGAATGCGTCGAGTTCTGCTGTGAAATGAGCTGTAAAACGTGCCGGCAAACGTGCGTGCATGTCTCTGATTAAAACGTGTATACAAAAGCAAAGCAGATTGCATCACGTAAATTTTAACTGTTCACAAATTTTAGCGACAAATTTCCGAAGCTATTTTGTTGTCCTATGTACACCACGTGTCAAAAGTGGATTACCATTGCAATTACTTACGGCGCGGATGGCGGTATGTGTCAAATCATAAATGATTTTCAAAATTTTTGGCCGATGGAGAGAGTATTAATCTGCAACGAAATATGCATCATATTTCCGTCTTAAGAGTGTTACTGAATGCATCTCGGAAGTTAAAAAGTAGACCTATACTTACCTAGACAGGGCAGGATTAACCATTTGGGGCCCCATCCCAACGTAAGGCGGGGGCCCCTTTCTCATACGAGTAGCCAGGATTTTCTCTGAGGGTGCACTTTTTTCTCTGTGAATGCTGTTTTCTTCCTCCAAAAAGTTGACGACCTTTTTTTCAGTCGTCGTCGTTACGTTTAAGCCTACACTGAACGTTCAAACGTCAAAACAGCGTGGTAGAGATTTTAGCAGTTAATCGGGGGCCCCTGGCGGCGGGGCCCCTTTCCAAGGTACAACCGGCACAATGGTTAATCGGGCCCATACATTAACGTCGACGGTGAACCGCCGTTGTTAATTGTTTCACCAGATATCGCGCTCATAAGGCGGCATGTGGCGTAGCCATACAAGTGGCGTAGCCATGGCTTTCTGTCAAGAAAATACGTAATATTTTTTATTTTTCGGTATGTGATTTCTCAGTGATCCGCCACATGCTCGAATACGTCCGCACACCATCTGTGTCAGATTCGCTCGGTGAAAGCCATGGTGTAAGAAAAACCATGGTGAAAGCAGGTGCTGCCCGTTCGCGAAGTCATACAGATTGGTAGCGTGATTGCGAAGAAGTCCACTGTGAGCTTTCCAATGAGCCTAAGATGAACAGTGTACATTGCTCCTAAGCCCCCTCACCGAATGGGTCTCAAAACGCAAAGTGTCCACAATTTTAACAATAATCTGCGATAACGTCGAAACTGTACGCGATATGGCAGTTTGTATTAATCACTAATACGAAGTCGCATACGGGCTTTAGATTGGTACTGACACCGGTGACCTTAAATGACCTTGAACGGCGTAACACTATGATCGGATCGTCGTGAGACTTCGCATGTTAGTGGACAGGTTAGGTCACGAGCATGAAAATAGTCAAGGTCCGATGTCGACTGCACTTTGGTAATTAAAGTTACACGCGAAAATAGTGTAATGTTTACCTTTAATCACAGGCCAGGCCAGGCCAGCAACAGCAGCAGCAGTAGGCTTACGCCGCATTTCCTATACGGTATCATGGCGACTGGCAAGGGGCGTCCAGCACTCTACGGCTCTGCTTCAACAATAACATGGTCATGCTTTATATGTTTTTATCTAAGCCATATGACATGGTACTCATCATCTACGGAATGTAGCGGCGTAAATCGCGAGCGGAGCGAGCGCGTGCGCCGCTAGTATATACACTGTGCCACAAAAATGTCCACCTTTTTATTTTTCCATTAACTCTGTCAAAAATTAACCGACTTTGATGATTTTTGGTGTGTTAAATCCTGTGAAAATTTGACATCGATAGCTTGTACATTTGCTCACCTTACCTACGTACTGAGCCACTTTACCGTAGGATATCCAAAAAAGTCATTTTCAGCAGTGAATGCAGAGTTAAGATGGCGGACGTTTCAGTCGTGGTGTCTAACCTGTTGTGCTTTCTGACTAATAAGTACGGCAAATGTGCTGTTAGGCAGCTGAAAAGCATGGTCGTTGATTTCTATGATGTCAGCGATGTGTGCAGTGCTAAGCGACAGCTTATTGATGACATTAAAGGTATGAATTTGGATGTTAACATGCCGCATGTGCCTGAACGTCGTGAAAACCATAATAAGGCCGTGTTGGTGGTCGATGATATATTTACATTGTTTGCTTTCCTGGATGAGAATCTGAAGCTCACGATGCTACCTCGTTATGTTGCGGATAACCCAGACTTAATGCCATCATCCAGATTGTATGAGGGCGATCTGCATATTTTAATGAAATTAATTGAGAAAATGGGGGAGGAGATGAAGGATCTAAAAATAGCCATGGCTGATCTTGCCAGACGAGCACAGGGTCCAAAGAGCTCTACCCCCCTGCGGTCACTAGAGCTGAGAAGTGATATATACAATGGCAGGTCTAGTCGTCAGCCGGCTCAACAGGCACGCTCATCGCACGCTGCAGTTGACAGTGAGCCTGTACAGTCACGTGCTAGCACTAGCACAGACGATTGTGAAACTACTGTCAAGTCTGGGTTTTCCCAGGATCAGTGTATGATGAAACAAGCACAGACACAGGCAGCAGGTACTAGTCACTCGGCTCAGGTACGCGATTGGTCTGCTGTTGTAGTCTCTCCACCTGCGCTTCATAACCGCTACTCTGTACTTCAGAACAGAGACGATGATGATGACGATGTCGATAGCGATGATCCGTATGTTAGTGAGTCCAGACAATTACGGAAACGTCTCCGTCGTGAATCTAGGCGGCAGCAGCGTCTGCAGCAGTCTCGAGCTGATGATGCGAATCGGTCACGCGATGGGAATCAGCAAGGGCAACAACAACAACAACAGCAACGTCAACGTGCAAGACGAGTTCTGGTGGGTAGCAAGTCACCGTCGTCGGACAGTCGTGGAATTGGTGCTGCCAAACAGCTAGTGAGGAAGGCTGTTTTCTGTGTGGATAAT
>Ga0209562_1000567_pt1 | contig 12728 bp, 15 predicted proteins | sample WorMetvacBELIZE2_FD_187399 | JGI IMG/M metagenome (GOLD analysis project Ga0209562, IMG submission 187399) | Marine gutless worms symbiont microbial communities from Max Planck institute for Marine Microbiology, Germany - Olavius vacuus BELIZE.2... | ecosystem: Host-associated > Annelida >...
TCTCAAGGATTGGACACAATTGAGAAATTACAGTGAATTGAAAAGAACTGCAGAGGACAGGACAATTTGGAACGCCTTGGCTCGTCAACCTTCTACTTAAGAAGAAGACACAAGAAGAAGAAGAAGATACATGGATTATACTGAGTTCAGTAGTCATTTATATTAATATTTGGAAGATGGGAACATTTGGTGCTGAACACGTACAGAGATAAACGGAAATGATTATCATATGGGGTGTGATTGTTAGCATTTTCCTGCTATGTGAAGTCATTTGAGATCGGGATTCAATAACTTGAACATGAAACCTTTCAAATTAGAATATAGCAAACTACTTTATTGGAAGCCATTTAGCTGCAGAAATTTCTGTATTTAGGTATTCAGGTTTGAATTTGGAGCAATTGTACGCCGTACAGTAACTTGTGCCCGGTGAGCTTACCAGAGTCGGCTGATATCACTGTTGGGTTTGTCTGGATATGTCTGTTTGATACATTATTTGTGCAGTTCACTTTCGGCGCAAGGAGATCGATGTGTACCCAAATGATGACAGCAAGCCGCCAGTTGGCGAAGGATTGAATAAGAAGGCTCAAGTGACGCTGGACTTTGTGTGGCCAAGAGATAAGACAACTGGCCGGACCATAAAGGTACAAGACTGTTATATATTTATTTGCTTTAGAGTCTTTTTTGCAGTTTTGTTACTTTAACAGTCTTTGAACATCGTATATCCTTATGCAAAAAGCCCTCGAATTTGTTTTGTTTTATAATAGATTAGGAACCCTGGTGACAAATATGCAGGTCTGTCATTGATATAGCCATGTGGTATCAATGAAATGAAATGTAAAAAGTGGCATGGCTTCACAATTTTAGACATATCAACAGAGAGCAAGTAGACAAATATTTATAGAAACACATTGTAAATACATACTTGTTGCTTGTCATTAACATGCTGGCTACGTTACGAGGGACGTCAGAATGGATGCTTGAATGCTTGATATGACCTGGCTAGACGTCTTCCGCAGGCAGAGTCAGTAGACATAGCAACATACTGGAGAAGCTGTAAGCTGTGCACATTCAGCATACTGCACGATAATACTGAATGTTATGTAGCATAGGTCAGTAGAATAACCATGCAGGAGCTCAGTGGCCAATGTGTTAATGAATGTTGAATGTTGAAAACATGCTGCATACTGCATACAGCGGTAGTTTCTGCTCAGCAATTTTACCACTTTACTTTAGAAATTTACTAAAAATAATTCTGCTGTTTTCATTATATTTTGTGTGTCATTCATATTTGCAAAAATAGGATTGCGACCGCCTGAAGGACATGCGTTATATGGAATATTTGGAGCGGGCATCTGCGAAGATTGGTGCAAAATTTATAGAGTATCGACCGGAGACAGGATCGTGGGTGTTTGAGGTAATAGTCTTTGCTTTTTTGTTCCATTTTAGGTAATCTCATCATTATCTCATTGCCTGTCTTATGTCAGTGAATTGGACAGTGTTTCAATTCTTGCATACCGATAACAGTTATTCAGTTCTTTTGTGTATTGGTTTGTTTAATGCAGAAACCTTGAATTATCTTACTTTATTTCTCACACTGTTTGCTAACGTGGCTTGCAGTGTTTCGGTTTTTCTGTGTAGGCATTGTTTGTCTGGCAGTGACAGTTAAAGACAGGATCACGACTGTACCTGTAGTTACAGTTTTCTGTTGTTGCGGTCCACTTCAGATTTAAGACAGCGTCGTGTTTATGTGGCTTATTAGCATGTATTTACTTCAGTACATGTGAATGTATTTATTGGCTTTCCACAGGTGCATCCAGGATTCTTTAGTTCAAAACATAGGCAGTTTTTTAATAAACCAGGTTCTTGAAAGTACTTGAATTAAGTTCCTGAAAGTTTTTGAAAGTACTGAAGTCAGTATTTTGAAGTCTTTGAACATGTCAATGATTTATGCTTCATACACTATGATTCTTAGCAAATGCTTGTTTGTCAATGTGCTGTATTGTTGCGATTGCTGTGTTTTTCGTGTTAATGGTTAATTAGTTTTGTTCTTGCTAAAATTGCCAGATGTGTGTGGTGAAGCATGATTTTGCGGACATACTTAGTTACTTGCAGTAGTGCAGTCTTGTGATACTTTGATGGTCCTTAAAGTTCAATTTGCTTCTTTCTATAGAATAGGAATACCTGTTAGTAGCATGAGAAATTAGCCTAATATTTAATCCATTATACATATGTCAACAGTTCCTGCAGATCTTAGCATAGATTGTATTACTGTTTTAGGTGAAGCATTTCTCCAAGTATGGTCTGCCTGATGACTCGGATGATGATGATGTTGATATGGTCCCGAAACAGCCTCCTCCTGTTGCAAGGCAACCTTTAGAGGGGCTCATGCAGCAGCAGCAGCAGCAGGCTGTTAGTCAAGCTGCTGCACAGCAGGTTTAATATGTTTTGAAATTTGTTATCCATTTCTGATCACAGTAACAAAAGTTTTAAAAATTTTCGTTTATTCAGTGTTTTACTTGCTGTTTCTTGCCTATCTTAGTGTATTACTGAAGCAAACAACTGAATGGTTTCATTGTGAAATTTCGTAGGTTATCACTTGTTGGCTGATATTGTAACTTGCTGAGATTCTGTTGATGTTGCTGTTTCTGTTAATCATGTTTTATGTGTTCTGCTGTGTTAATGCAATACATTAGATTTGTTTGTGGTTTAAACTGCAAACATATTTGCCTTCAGTGATGTGTAGTGCATCAGGAAGAGTATCTAGTCTCTGAAGATTTTGTTGGACATTTTTGTAGGTTGTCAGGTAAACTTACAGGCTGGCTGTTACAATGGTTGTGTGTACGTTGTGATAATATAGATAGGTGAAGAATTGCAGCAAGACAAAGCACACGGTGCAGTAAGTGAGGTACCTGTGAGACGTCAGCACATAGGACTTGGTGGATATGTTCCCAACGAAGAGGACACGGAAATGCCGGATATTATGCGTGAAAAATTCCCAGATGGAGTGGCCCTGACCGGTATGCTTTTGTTTCAGTGCAATAACTCTGATGTATTGCTGTACTGTGCATCGCATGTCTTCAATACTAAACTGTCTGCAACTCACTAGTTTATTGTGTTTTTAAAGTTTTAAGTAGAGCTGTGCAGCACTGACCCTCAGTTCATCAGCGAACCACTCTAGTTTTAAGCATTGTTTATATAATGATGCAGTCAACAACTCGACATGTATGCTGTTATTTTGATATGAAACATATTTTGATAAAAAATATAAGTATAAGTAATTAAGTAATATACTGCGTGTCTTACCTGTCTTGTTTTCAGTGGCTGATGATGTGGAAGACAGCGACGACAGTTCTATGGATGTTGTGCCTTCGTCACTATCAATTGCCAAGAACCTTGGAGTAGAGGCGCCACAGATTCAGCTGCAGAAAGCATCGTTTTTTGCTGTTGATGATGATGACGATGATGACAGTTACTTTGGCTGTATTAAACAGAAAGGTGAGTTGTAGGTTGTGTTAGTAAAGGCGATAAGTGTGTTGCTCTGTGTGTTATATGTAATTGCTAGTAAGGGTAGCGAGAACATTCAGCAATGCATGTGCTTGTTCACAAAGCTGTGTAGAATGCATTTTAACTCATTTATTTTTCGTATGCTTTTTTCGAGTATGCAGTAAGGTGTATTGTGTGAACATAGATTTTTTGGTGCTGCTTTATAATTTTCTTTCCTGTGTATATTCGCTACATTGCAGGATGGAACATATCAGCTGTTGGCCATCAATTTCAGTCTGGTAAAAAGCAGTCTTCGTCGTTGTTTGACGTCTCGTCTTTGCCTTGGTCACATCGTAAGTCAATGTCGCCTGGACTGTTTGGTGCTGGCGATGACAGTACTCTATCTAAATCTGGTAAGTTTTACATTCGTACATTCTTGAGTTGATTTTGTTCCATATTTCTGTCCATCCACAGTTGTGTATGTGATAGAGCAGTTCTAAGTTTGTTGCTCAGAAATGTTTTTACTGATTACTTCATTGTAAGTAAGTAAGAAGATTGTCTCTGTTTCTCATAAAATTCTTTTTGAGTGGGCAAATTAATAATCAATCATTAAAACATGTCAACGATTAAAAAGACATTAATTCATTAAATTTCAGTTATTAAGGTCACATCACTAAGAAAACATTGTAAAGTGAACATCTCCTCAGCTCAGTCGGGAATATGTGGTCAATAGACAATGATCATCTCTTTCTCCGGAGACTGTCAGCATTTTAGTTTGTTTAAGAGTCAGGATGAAAAGCAGTGTGATTTTTGTTTTGATTTATGTTTTAGTTTTAGTTTTTCAATTAGTTTCGTTTTAGTTTTTATCATTTTTTCGTTTTAATTTTAGTTTTGCCAGTTATTTGTTAGTTTTAGTTTTAGCATCTTGGGGCAGTCGCCCTACGGATGAAACGACAGTATGACATTAGAGTCAGACAACAGCAGTATCGTAAAGGACAGTGGGTCCTCTACAACAACCCACGTAGATATCAATAGGAAGTGGCAGCGAAAGTTCTCACCTTATCTTACAAGACTTACAGTGTGATTTTTGTTTTGATTTTTGCTTTAGTTTTAGTGTTTCAATTATTTTTTTATATTTTTTGTCATTTTTCGTTTTAGTTTTAATTTTTTAAACAAATTTGTCATTTCCTTTTTTGCACCGTTTTTGTTAACGAAAATCACACTGATGAAAAGTCCCCAATAATTGTGTCTTGTTGGGGAGCTGTTAACTGATGAACAAAAACCCTTTTCTTGGTTGGTTGTTAATGCTGTGTTTTGGTCGAAGTTAACGATTAATTAATAAATTTCATAATTGTTAACAGAAATATTTCATTGCAGTTGGCAGAAGGGAGACACTCTCCGAATTTCCAAGTCGTGTTCCAAAGCCAAAGTCATCGGGATTGATGGAGGCCGAACATATGAAGATACCGAGTGGTTTGGTGGACAGGAAGCTGTCAATGCCGCCAGTCATTGGTACTCAAGTACAGCGCAGTGTTGTACCTCTTGCATCCTCTCTGCTTGCTAACAGAACGTCGATGATAATGGACGACGGACTTGTCAAATCTCGTCGATTCCGAGTCGGCTGGGCTCCAAACTGGGTTACTGCAAGTCTTGCTCGACAGACATCGTGTGACAAAGGTACGGTATTGTTTATAGCTCTGTATTAGTGTTGCATGGTAATGGTAATTGTACACTTCCAGATTTCTGCGAAGCTTATTAGTTATTATGTTAACTTTGCTTTGTTGGACTGTCTAAAGGTACCTGAAACTTGCACAGCTTTATGGAGTGTTACATTTATATTTGTGGTTGCTGGGATAGGTATTTTTCTCCACACAGAAAGAGTTGGAAATGGGAACACTAATTGTGGGAATGCGGGGATGAGTCGGAAGGGGATAGGTACAACATTTTGTCCTGTTCATCTCTCCACACTTTGTTTTAGACTCTTTATGAAATATTGTCGTTATTCAAAGTACACTGAACATGATATTAAAATAGAAAAAGTTGGGAGTGATTCGATACCGGATACATTTTGTGCAGACACATCAAGCCTGATGGAGACTGGTTACAGTTTGCTGATGGATTCTCGATCAGCTCTGAATGCAAAGAAGTTGTTGGCATCTTGGGACTTTCAAGTTCACATCCAGCCTGTTATTAGTTTTGGTTCAGGATCAGTGGAGTCTCAAACTACCATTGCGGTAATACTGCATTTTGTATTTTATAATGGTCAGGTCAACTTGTATGGTTAAGAATCATGCTGATCATATAAGTTTTCATGTGCTGCAGCTTACACAATTACTTGAAATCAGTTTGGATATTTAATGTAGATTTGTCGAGTGTAATGGGATAATCTGCAGCTTTTCCGTAACCAGTTGTTTCGAATATTTCTGTTTGCTTTGAAGATTATAACAGCTGGGCTTAGAGAAAGTTTGGCTAGTTTGATGCCAGAATGGAAGTAGATATAGATTTCATTTAGTCGTTACACTTAACATGTTATACCACTTTCTAAGCATAGTTTACAATGACTGACTTCTTGGCATTTATAACTTTATTGTTACGACTGCTGATAGTGGTTGTTAAGCTGATGATATTTGTACTTTGTGTCAGGCTGATGTACTTGAACCTCGGCTACGAGTTGCACTGCAGAACTCCAAGCACAGTTTTGACAGCGCGTGTCCTTTGTTTGCACCTGATAATGCCCAGAATTTACTGCAGGGCTATGCAGAGGAGGCTCGCGGTGAAAATCCGTCAACAGGTAACTGCAATGATGTTGAGAGGATGAGATGGAAGTAGCGCTAAGGACGTGTGTGAAGTGTATGAATATGCAAACAGTTGTGTGTTATTTCTGTCTTTGAAGAACATGTGATATATTTATTGTTGCTTATTTCATTTATTACATGCCCAGAGTTGTATCTTTAGGCAGTTTGCATTTTGAGTGAGCATCATGTTTGTTTGTGAACACTGGAGTGGTGGTCAAATGTTTTGTGACAGATTCGTTGTGTGTCGAAGCAGTGACATTGTGGGACCTGTGTAATGCTCTATGGGGCTCTAACCTGCCTGATGATTCCTTGACATCGGAGACAAATTATGCGTGTCAGCTAGCAAGACGTGAAGCCGTGTCTCAGTGGCTGACATCATGTTCTGACACTCACATTAACACTGAGATCCAGTCTGCAGACATGATGGTAGTGTTTCTCTTTTGTGTTGTATTTTGCTAGATTACAATGCATTGTGTATTTGTGAGAATTTGTCGTTGTTATCAGTTATGTGGAAATAAAAAGTAGGCACCTAGCTATGGGAATAAAGTGGAAGGGGGGCAACTGTCCCCAAAGTCATGTTTTGCCCCCTGCCTTTGTCATATGTACACTTGACTCACCTAGTCTACCTGGTTGTCTACTACTTGCTACTGCAGATCGACCAGGAAAACACCATGAATTTTACAGAGTGTTTGCTATGACTTAATATTGGTTTCAGGTGGGTAATGGCTGTAGGTTTATTATGATATGATGGAGTCTGTGATGTCATGTTATACAGACCATATGTGATGTACACACTGCAGCAGTTGCATAGTATTGGTAGCTGGTGTTCGTATTATGTATATAAAGGGCGATGATGGTGCTGCGGGTGTACTGAGCTACCTCACCAGCCATCTGATGAAAGATGCCGCTGAGCATGCCATTGCTCATGGTGATATCCATATGGCATATCTCATATGTCACGCCTTCGGTTCAGAAGACCTAAGGCACTCCATGCTGAAACAGCTTGCTGCTTGGTCCACAACTCAGGTATCTTGAGTTTATTCTTGTATTTCCAGCATCCGATGCAGTTGAGTGTTATCATTCAATCTGCTGCTTCCACTAAATTTCCAGCGCTGTCCAGCATTGTATCATGTTAACATCTGTCCAGGTTTGTTGTAAGATTATTCTAATTTAATCCTGTCATAAAATTTTTACTGCAGTTATATTAGCAAACGCTATCACGTGGTCAGCTGAACGTCATAAATTTTTTTTTAAAAATTGATGTATTGCATCAGTGTTAAGGTAAAGTTTAATACCAATGAGTTACAGACTTTGAAAAGTGGTCCAGTTTTTTTGGTGCACTCTGTAGAGTATCTGATTGTGTTTATTTTGTGTAGTGAGAATCTAACAAGTTTTGCGTTAATACTTACCGTACATAAGTTTGTAAGTGAAAGTCTCCTGATGGTTTTGGATGTACACTGTGAACCATTAAAAAAGGTGGCAGTACATTTGTAATCATAACTCTGAAAAATCTTAATGGATTTTAATAACTTTTACATATCTGGAAACAGGAATAAATACTCTCTGTAAATAAGCTGTTTACTTTTTTATTCATGACATAAACATGATGTCATTGTCATGCAAACTTAAGTAGATAACTGGTAAATATTTCAAACTAATACTAAAGAAAACACAATTTTGATTTGAAACTTACGGGAATCAAAAGGCTATGGTGCTCGGCGACTGATACACAAATTTTCTGATAAGAACTGGAAACGAACAGGAATAAAAAAAATTGTCAAGAAACGTGCACGAAACCAGTTTACTTGATCTTACAGGAAGTGGCAGACCACGCATATCTCGCAGCTGTGTGGTGCAGCCTGGAGCAGTCGCTGATTGATGATACAGTTGACCAATGGCCAGCACACTTGCTAGCTTGTGTTTAAACCCAAGGTGGACATTTTGAACATACGTTTTGACTATCAATTTGTTTTCTCTCTACTTGATGAACTTCGTTTCACGCCATGCTTGATGCAGCAGGTGTTGTTCTAAGAGCACATTATAAAAGTATCAAATGCGATGTTTTATTTTCACAAGGTAGCGTACGTACAATATTTAGGTGAGATGGACATATTTTCATAGATGAGTAAAACATTTCTTCGTCTTTACAACAGTGCAAAAATTATAAAAAATCTATTGAGATTTTCCAAAGTGACGATCACAAATGTACTGCTGCCACCTTTTTTATGGTTCACCGTGTAGTTATTGTATCTGATATCACATCGATGGCTATTGGTGGTCTTGTAACACATAGTATGTAATCATTGTAATGTATATTTACCTGCAGAGTTTGTTGTCGTGAACTTAATTGTGTCTCATAAGTGGTTGTTATTGGTGTTTTTAGAATACTTCTGTCGTACCAGTTGTCCAGTATGTTGCCTTGTACATGCAAAGCAGTATGTATGCTTGGGTGTGTACATGTAGTTGGTTTGTTGTGAACAGCATGATCAACACATTGATGAAACGAGGCTCTGTATATATGTGCTGCTGGCCGGCCGCCTCGTGTGGAAAACTTCAGATGTGTTTATTAACACGTGTCGGATGCTGGACTGGAAACGCTGCTTTGCTTTGCACTTGTGGTGAGACCTGACATATAATGTTCGTTTTGATAAACTGACGAGTATTGTAAGTTTCAGTCCTATTTTAAAAACAAGCAACTTTCCATAGATATAGCATATGTAAAAACATTAAATAAATTATTTACTGGCAAAAACAGGCAGGATAATTCTCAGGCATAAGAAATACTGGTGGGGCTGTATTAAGATTGAGCTCAAAATAAAATCTATTGAAGCTCGTAAAGTGTTGAAAGAATGGGAAACTACGTGTCTTCTTTGGTCAAATTAAGTTCATGTAAGAAAGTGTGGTGCTTCTGTTGATATTGAGATGCATTTGCCGATGAAGTGATAGCCCCCGGCATCATTGGTACTTGCTGATACGAGCTATATGTGATAATGCATTTGAATTATAGTGTATCAGCAGGCTTGGCTCATTGGTGAAGATGAACTCTCTCTCAGGGGACCTGCACTTTGATTCCTTTGACGTTCTAATGAGTCATTGGTAATGTCACGATGGTCATCCAGCCATAATTGCTTATTGCTTTAGAAAATGTCAGAGAATGCAGTTGTATTATCTAAGCTGTCTGATGAGGCAAATACGTACAATGTTAAAAGGTTTATGCATTCAAATTGTGCTTATGTTCACCTTTTGGTTTCCTGGTGAGTCTGCTCACTGAGTTTTTAAGCCGAGAATAATGATCTGACCTTACCTGCACTACCACCACCGCTGAAGTTACAACATTGTGGTGGGATTGAAATGTGCATATTATTTATCATCATTATCATCATCTGAGCTGATTCGTTACTTACTACCTTTTTGCCTTGTTAGGTACTCCTGCTCGCCTAGTGCAACAATAGCCGATGCCATGGCTGCATATGACCAGTCTTACAGTGCCCGGTCGGCTTATGCTTCATGTCCACTGCCTCATTACCTGGAGAAGTTGGGTGCTGACAACGACGCAGCAGATGGCGTTCAGGACGTCTGTTATCACTTGATTAAACTCTACTGTGATCGTACTCACCCACTGCATGTCCTGCTAAGTACATCGGCTATAACTGACAACGCACTTGACTACAGTCTGAGGTCTGTAGACTTTGTCATATGTGCTTCATTGCTTAGTGTTCATGTGAGCGCTAAGTATCTGTAGAAGTATTGTTATGAATGTGTATGGTTTTAGGCAGACTGTTGTCAGAAGTAATAAAAATGACAACATTCTGTTTCGTTAGTGTTGTTAAGAAATTTATCAATTATCGTCTGACAGCTGTGTAATGTATGCAGTAGTTTGAAATGTTGAACAACACCATGCGTAATTACACTTATGCATAGTGTTGTTTACTGGGAAAACAGTTGCGGCAGTATCAGTTTGGAACAGCCTACCGTCGTTTGTCAGATTTGCTTTCTGGCGTAGAATGTTTTGCCGTGTCTTGAAATTGTGTGTTTCTTCCACATGGTATTTGTAAAGTGTTCCAACATCAGACTTTATCAGTGTGTGTGCCACTGTAGTCAGTTCACTTCTAACTAATCTGTTTTCTGCCATATGCTGTGACGCCCACAGTGGAAGGGTCCACAATCTAGCAGTCTGTTTCCTGTGAAGTTGTTCAGGTCCACTTCATTATTCACAGCTTTTTGACTAATTGTTTGTTATGTGCATTTAGTAGTGTGGACTTGCAGTCCCAAAATATGTACCAATTTGTGCACCCGTTGTAGAGATATTGATAGGTTAGCCTAACTATCTGGCGAAATGTACTTAATAATCATAGCACGGATTGTACGCATCTGTAAATGTTTTAAATTCGAGAAAGTGTCTGCATAATGTCAGCGAACAGTTTATTTCTAAAATTACATTTTTAACATTTTGGGGTGTTTGCAAGCAACTGTGTTAAAACAATATGTACAGAAGATATCAGTAGGATGTGAGTGATTGGAAAGGAAAGGCCAAGCAGTTTTCCGGAAATTGGACAGTTCCTGGCATGTGGTGATGTTTTAATCATGCATAATACACAATCATTAAGTAATGTCTCTCTGTTTGCTGTGTATCATTGACACGTGTATTGTAGTTGGCACTTGATGGTAACACTCTCAAGTCTGGGCTACAATAACCTGTCACCTGTTCATCGTACTGCAATCTGCATGTCATATGCCAGTCAGCTGGAGAGCTGTGGTCTGTGGCATTGGGCTGTGTTCGTTTTACTACACCTGTATGATGCTCGCAGGTAATGAGGAACATTAGTTTGATTTTCTGATCACCACATTTGCATATGATGATAAAGATGACGATTATTATCAGGTGTATACTATATACTGTATAGGTGTGAATGTTGAAGCTAAGCAAAGTGTATTATTACCGCACTGCATGGAATGCAGACGCAGTCTTACGATTAGAATTCTGTTGTCTTTCTGTCCATCAAACGCGTGCATTGTGCAAAACAGAAGAATGATTTGTTTAGATTTTTTATACCGTACGAAAATAATTTATCCTAGTTTTCTGAGAAGAAGAATGGTTGGTGGGGCGACCCTCTCTACCCTAAATTTTGGGTCAACCGGCCCCCGTTGGAGCGAAATCACCGATTCTGAACCAATAATCGCTCGTAGCGCCTCAGCCGTAATACCTAGTGAAAAAAGTTCAGTTAACACTAATAGGAAGTCCCCTACGTGCTTTCCAATAAGCCTAAGATGATAATCATACATTGCCTTTAAGTCCCCCAAAGGGTGCTCAAAAACGCAAAACGGCCGTTTTTCCTCTAAAATTGCACTTCACTTGAAGAAAGTCAGCTACAAGTTTATTCGTGTGAAAACTGTCAGAGGCAAAGTTGTAGGGCATTCATTGGCCTAACTATCGATGCAAAAATGATTGGTGGGGAACGTACCCTTCTACCTGAAATTTAGGGTCAAACTGACCGCGTTGGAGCGAAATCGCCGATTTTCGATCTATTTTACTCTTAGCGCCTCAGCCGTAACACCTAGCGAAAAAAGTTCAATTATCACTAATAGGAAGTCCACTACGCGCTTTCCAGTGAGCTCAAGATGAACATCGTACGTTGTTCCTAAGCCCCCAAAGGGTGGCTCAAAAACGCAGTGTCCAAAATTTGAACAAAAAGCTGCGATATCTCGGAAACGGTACGAGATAGGATGTCAGTTACTGTTAATCACTAATAGGAAGTCGCATACAGGCTTTCGATTGGTACCGACCTCGATGACCTTGGATAACCTAGAACGGCGTAATAGCCCTTATTTTGCGTTTTTTTCGCCGATTTCGATTTCTGTGCTGGCCAAATACGTCACAGTTGTTGAATATAGACCTATATTGTCCGTGAAAAATTGTCTACCAGTTCCAGTCTTCAACTTTTGGCCATAACTAACCCACTCTGCAGCACAGTCTCTCTGTGATAGCGGATCTACTTGTTATTATTAAGTATAAACTACAGAAGTAGCCTGTAGGTACCATTTATGTAAGTGCAGAGCTGTAATTATTCATGGTTTTATTAGTCTTGCTGTACAGTTCTTATTGTTACCGGTGCTTTTTATTGAATTGATGCTTACTGAGAAGATAGGCTGTGGCTGTATGGAGATTTTTTTGTTATTGTAAATAAGTAAGTAAACTATTTATACAGTATATACACAGTGCACAAAAAACAACAGTTACAGTGCACCACAGCCTTGTTCAAAAAGAACAATGTTTTCAGGTGTGTCTTGAAAAGTTGCACCCCTCTTCCCCCTTATCCATTTACTTCCTCATCTTTTCCCCCTTTTACTTTTCTCTTTCTTTCATTGGCTTTACCTATTTTCTTCTTTTGTCCATCCCTTCCCTTTCTACCAGAGTAGTCCCACTCCGTTTCCAGGCCGGAGGTCATAGGA
>Ga0209562_1000568_pt1 | contig 12715 bp, 11 predicted proteins | sample WorMetvacBELIZE2_FD_187399 | JGI IMG/M metagenome (GOLD analysis project Ga0209562, IMG submission 187399) | Marine gutless worms symbiont microbial communities from Max Planck institute for Marine Microbiology, Germany - Olavius vacuus BELIZE.2... | ecosystem: Host-associated > Annelida >...
AATATACTTTGTCACTCTGCATGTTCTCATTAGGGAAACGGATGACGACGCCGCCACATTCTTCACTGATCTCACGGATCAAATGACCCTTAGCACCAATCATTGACGTGTGAAACTTCTGTGGAATTTCAACAGTCACTTCAACGATGTTGACCTACAAACACATCACAAACATTGAACCAATGTGTGTGTAGGCTGCCAATATTTCAGTTGTGTTAGCAGCTTTGTGAAGTGTGTACAAGTTACAACTTCGGCTGGAACTAGATAATCTGTGTAAATAAAAAAATTATCTGGCAGGCAATAAGTAAGAATAAAGCAAGTGATGACTGCTCTGAGCAATTTCTCAACCTAATCACAACCAGACCATGGACAATCACAACACCATTAGACAAATATGACAGTACAAGCCACCGCCTATTTACAGTATTAATACTGCTGCGGCAGCACAAATGAAAGCCGGCAAGGGTAAAGATGCCATGCAACAATAGCTTGCAAATTACAAACTAGAAACATTCAAATTATTTGACCAATGCAGTCAAATGCAAATATTAATCATATTTCATAGAACTTGGAATAACTGAGATAAAAATGAAATAAATGAATGAATGAAAAATATGTGGTATAAATTTCTTCTACAAACGGACAGAACTCAACATTCTTTTGATATCATGTAATGACAAATAAATGGCACTGCCACTACAGTTCGTAAATTTAATAGCACACACAAGTTACAACCAAATACTCTTTGAGCCCAAAGTAGAGCTCTGGAGAAGACCTAAATGGCTCAAGATCACTAATGACCTGACTTTCTGTGACATGGGCTGATGGAGGCATGAGTTGCAGCTCAGAACTGTTCTTTCTGGAAGCTGCTGGCTTTGCACAGCACTAACCATTCATACTAGTACATGCTCATCTTAATCGCTAAGCTAACTGGTTATAGTCCCAACAGTTCTTGGTGTGCGATTCAAAAAGTTACAATCCACCCTTTCTCTCAGCATACTTAACCTGCAAGAACATCTCATATTTGTAGCTGCAACTAACAACAAACAAAAAATACCGTCTCCTTTTCAATGGTTTCAATCATGTTCTTTGCTTTTTCGACATTCTCCTTCTTGCCAGTGATTGTGATCACATCACTGTCGCTGTTCTCTCGAGGAAAATCAATCTTTGTATCTGTCTCGTCACGGATCTTGCGGATCTGTGCACCACCCTTACCAATGATCTTTGGATGAACTTCCTTTGACACACGTACTTTGGCTTCGTGACTACTCGCCGCCTACACAGTGTCATGACTATGATTACAGTGGCATCTCTAGGGTAAGTCGGCGAGTGTTAACTAAGCAAATAACAGACAGCGAATAAACAATGGTAAACTAAGAAGTGACCTATGCAAAAACAGCCACGACATCACAACAAAACTGACAAATGTATCAAACCCGTAAATTACACCACTGATCACATTTCTTCTGAAGAAAAGCTGTAATGCAGCAACGGGAACAACTTCAATTGCACCCATGTGAAATATACTAATCCTTCATACAATGAGTTCACTTAGACTAATATTCAAATGTAATGACTGATGCATCAAAATTTCTTCAGAGTGGGATCTTGTGTAACACAAAATATTTGGCATAGTTCCCCTGCAGCTTCTCACAACAGTGTCACTCTAATCAATAGGATGACGACAGTGAGCCAATGACGACAACAAGAACAACAATGAGGGGTTTTCCTTGGATAATTCCTCCCTCTAGTTCCACCCACCTCCACTGTCATACAATGCTTGACCCTAACAGCATAACCGTAACATCTGACACATCAAAACTTTATGCTCCATTTCATCAGCCTCAGTAACATACAACATGATGTTAAATAATACCTTGTCTTGAGCTATCTGGTGCAGGTACTTATAACACTGGTCGACGTCATTCTTTGGACCACGCAATGACACCACATCACTCTGTTTGCTTGGGTCTGGGAACGATATCACCACGCTGTTGAACTTCTCTCGTATGTCACGAATGTTTGCACCCTGTGCACCGATGATCGCCTTATGATACCGATGATCAATCATTATATCACGTGTCTTCTCATTATCCTGAAACATAACAAGTAAGCCGTCTCCACAGATTACAAACTGTAGAAAATATCAGTCACTCACAGTATACAATAAAACCTACAACTCGAATGCACACTAAAACACTAATTCCGTATGCAGTATCTGTGATTACAGCACATTATCATTCTATTCCCCAACATCTGCAGCAACCAGCATGCAATACAAACCATTTTGTCAACCATCTCGATCAACTGCTGCTTGGCACGAGCAACACCCTCTGGTGTTCCTTCAATGCGGACGACACCATTATTGCTGTCATCAGAGGGGATGCGAATCGATACACCAGATTCTTTCTTTATCTTTGCAACTGCAAATTACAAACACACTCCACTCTTGCTGAACATGTTAGAAATATTCTCACAATCTGTAACCAACGTAGTTATTTGTTTAACTGTCCAAGTGGCAAAGACCTTCCCTCTAAAGAGCTCTATACCATTTTTGGCGCCCTGATTGTCTCACAAATTTTACATGCCCTGTCAGCTTAGGGCAGTTTCTTGACGGCAAACTTATCGGCAAACTTAATGTTTATTATCTATTATCATTCGATGGGGTTAAAATGGAAATCTTAAACTGTTGTCTAAATGTCTTCACAAGGCAGATATGAAATTGTTTAGAAGTACGTTATACAACACCCAACGTAGTCACCACTTTACTTCTCCCATAATATGCCAATGAACCTCTGCACCTCTCATTGCGTTTTGCTCTCTTTTACAGCCATTATAACCTCTACAAACATTCATTTGTTCTACGTTGTATACTTGATGGGGCATATTAACTGCTTGTGCTGTTGCTCTTGCTTCTATTCATTGTTTTATTTAAAGTTACATACATTTTCAATTAATTTACTGTATATGATATAGTTACTATGTGTCATTTTCTGTTGCTCCTTGACGGCATTTGACTGTCAAGAAATACAATGATTACCTGCTTACTTACTTTCGTGTAAAACTGCAGCAACACTGTCAATCATCAGTCAGTGAGCACAGTTTAACATCGCACTCAAAATATTACACGTCACTTCAGTGAGGCAGCTGATTGCACTGGTACTGAAAACTAACAACAACCCAGAGAGAATATGCACAAAAACAAACCTCACGAATTGTTTGCATGGTCATTAATTTCATGCTCTGTGCTTACTCACTAGTGTAAACCACATGCTGTATTTCACCCATCATGTGCATTCTTTAGTATAAACCGTTTATAGACTGTTATGTGTGCTAAAATGTACTATTCACCAAGTTAAAACAATTTTGAAAAGGCTGTTTTCATACTACCAAAACCATGACAGTCAATAGATGAATTTCCCTTGTCATTTAGCAGGGTTCACAATTTTCATTCAATTACCAAAAAAGCTACATGTCTGATCATGATAAAACAAGTACACTATATACTGCATTTACTGTAATTGTGAAATAGCCATCACAAACCATTAGCTCCACTTCGTCCAATAATGTGACGATGATATTTTGGATCAATCTTGAGCTCAACGAAAGCCATACGAGATATCTGTGCAAAACACAGTGAAACAGTATTAAAGTCAGCATCATATCCGTTATGTTATGATAAAGACTGCCAGTGACAACTACAACTGGTACTGGCACGCTGTTCCTCATTATGATGATATGGCATGGTACAAGGAATGCAAGTTAGCAACACAATGACATTAATATGTATCTGCATTAGCGTTCAATCTAACTAGCCAATTTTCTGTAATAACTGCAGGTCTGAGAAAACAACTGTCTGCACTGAGTGGAACTGCATTTACAGGCTAAGAGCCCTTGGTGATACCCAACCAACATTGTCAATGCAATCTCTGTAGTGACATGACATGTAATGTACTATGTTGTTTTTACATGCAGACAGGCAGGCAAACAGACAGCAATGCTCAACGTGCCTCCGTATGCCGCAGTACCAAAATACATGGGTACTTCATGTTCAAGATGTTGCTTCAGAAGTTGTGGTGCAACAAAAAAGAACAAAAAAGTTCTAGCACATAAAACAGCCATTGTAAGTTACCAGCTCATCCTTCTGCTGTTTAATTTTCATCTCGACTACTGCAACTTCTTCTGGAGGTCCCTCGATGACAATTTTGTTCTGATCGTCATTAAATTCAATATGAACCTAAATGCATCACAGCAAAAACACATGTACCGGTATAACCAATATGATAAGAACACAAAAAAACAAACATCCTTACGAAAATATCTTTCAGTATTTCTGATCCTATTAACTCAATAGGTACTGTTCAGGAATTGAAAAAAAGAAAACAGAATCCTTAAAATCCTAATAATAATAATAAAATTTAAAAACACACACACACAATCCTAATAACATAAATATATATGTTTTAGCCGAGCATCTTTGCCAGTACAGACCTTCGTGAAGTCCTGGGTTATCTGTTTGATGTTAGCTCCCTTTGGTCCGATGATAAAGCGATGCAGCCAGCGGTCAACAGGCACGTCAATCAGCATAACACTGTTTGCCTACATGCCACAGTATTTAACCATTAAGTCAATAAGATGTATTTATCATGCAGTGGTAACCAACATTTTTGGCAAGTAAAAACATCAAATAATAACAGATGCATAAACAGCACATATAAAATACTATTTATAGTAAAACAGTACCGGTAACTAGTAACAAAGTGATTTATTAAATCACACTGCACAACCACAGAACAAGGTTCGATACGGGCTAGAACACAGTACTTTCGCCAACAAAAAATCTACTTAAGTACATCGTGTACTTAAACAGAACTGTTCTGTAACAGACGTTTCTACACACCACAAGTTGCAAAACCATTTGGTAACTTCCTATGCCGACTGTTGACAAAATTTCACATACAGAAATCAACAACGAATGTGTACAATCCTAACCTTTGTATATACAGCTGTTAGCGCCAAGCCAAGCTTGTCAGAATCTCCCCTCAGCGTTATTGTGTCTGAAGGTGTATCAAGAGGTGGTACTTCAACTGAGACACCAGTTTCTGCAAGAATCTCGTGTAGATTCTGTCCCCTTGTGCCAATAATGTACTTATGCTGAGACTTCTTTACTTCCACGGCCACTGTTTTTGCAGAGCGCCTCTGTTCAAAAACACACAATCTCCAGCAATATATACTCTTTGAAAGTAACGTACAAAAATGCATTACAAAACTACAACAGATTCATTTGTACTGTTGTGTTAAGATGTGTAAGTTACTTTTATTTCTGATGGATTAATTTTGTACTAATTTACTGCTATTTTCACTACATTACTCTCTGAAACATAAGAATACAAGTGAATTTGACTGTCATCGCTGGGTTGTCAACCCAACTTTACATGACACTACTGTCACCGATATCTGTTCACAATTACTACAGCAATACCACTGCAGCTGAGCATCAAAACATAGGTAATGCTGGGCCTACAGCAATTTCTGCTTATAACTGATGTAATGCCGATGGCCTTTTAGATCCAACGTCTTTCTAACACACGTTTGATAAGATTTACGAGTTTTTTCCTCATGATGTTTTTCCAAATTCATTCTACCAATATGAAACCACACAACACTTTCAATTACACTACTGCACACACAAGTGTGCAGTCTTGCATTACAGCTATTCATTACAGACTGGTCTAACCAGTGACAGCTGAAACTATCACAGGTATGAAATAAACAGTTTACCAAACTTAACAGAGTTTTACTACCAAGTTTACTGGCATTTACAGTAGCAGCACAACCTAACCAGCAAAATACTAGCAACACTATGTATACACACAGGCATGTCTCCTAATGTCAACTTTACTACTGTACAGTTTTAACAAACTGAAACTCGGAACATATTCAACAAATCATCAAATGGTGTAGAAAGATTGCAGCCACAGATACTGGCTGATATGTCCAACTTACCCTAGTTTCATAGATGTGTTTAATTTCACATTCAGCGATCATGACTCCTTCCTTCTCACCAGCAATAGTCACTTCATCTTTGACAACAGACAGTGGAGGAATATTGACACGTGTGTTAGTACGCTCCATGATGTCTTTCACAGTCTGGTTGAAGGGACCACAGACAAACGGATGGTACTCCTTCGGAATATTCAAGCGAACAAATGCCAATTTGGCCTACAACAAAAATTATACTAATGAACACCAACTAAAGAAGTTCTGCATATCACTGCACACCAATAAACAAAACAATTATCATGAGGTAAACCAAAATGTGATTAATCAGGCAGCAGAAACATCCAACAGAGTTTTGGGAACAGGCACCCCAACATACCGGTATACAATAAACTGTCAAATAACAACTGCAATCATTTGCGACTATTCTACATAAGGACATGACAAGCAGAAAATGCAACAACGTGACTTCTGTAAGTTACGTTTACTGTGTGTAAGCTTCTGATCTAGTGTAAAACTCAGCATTTATCAACAGAATGTGTACGGCATAAACAACACCTACAGTATCTTACCTGCTCATCAGAGATCAACTGAATTTCATCGACTGCTTTCTCAATTCCATCTCTAGTACCAGTGATTGTTATCACATCTGACGGATCCTCCTGGCGAGGTATTGAGATCTTGGTTGCTGTTAACAGTTCCAACTCGGAAAGACGTTTACCCTTTAGACCAAGTATGAACCGATGATGATCCTTTGGTATTTTAATGTTCCTTGAAGTCTACAAAAAGCAAACACACATTTGTACCTTCATCTCTTCGACTGCATTATGTAAAGTGCAGAGAATTAGTCCATATCATTGTTATACTGGAATTAACATCCTGAAAGTACTTCTAGTAACTCTAGAGCTAATAATATTTGGCCTTGGTCCTGACAAGTAACGCCAATTACTGACTTCATGTACATTGTGAGTCAAAAAAGTAGCCCCCCTAAAACTTTTTGTGATATTTTCACTCAGGTTAAGTATATTTCCGTGAAATTTTGCCAGCATGTTGTCAGTTCATATCTACACATATTTACCAATTTTGGTCGATTTATCTTAATATTTACCAAAATGGCGTTAATTTTTCTAGGAGTACCCATCGTTTTTTAACGTTTTCAGTTTCAAATTTCATCAAGTCAATCGTCCTAAGTTCATCGCCAATAATGAGTGGTCCGCAGTTCACCTCCGACCTCAATCCACTGGATTATCATGCTTGACAGAAATGCTGGAGTCTTATTACAAGCTGCAACCGAAAAACAGTTTCCAAGTTTACAGATGCACTTTAGCTGATTTGGTCTGCTTTGCCGGAGAAAGCCAGTGACAACGCTATGAAAGACAACCGCAATTGACTGCAGGCATGTTTGTCAGCCAGTGGTGGAAATTTTGAACATGTAATGTGTCAGTTCGTATAACAAGATGCTAACTGTTATATTTAATTAAATGTCATTTGATGTGACTTGTGTTTTTACAAATAAAATTCATGAATTCTTAAAATTTGAGGGGTCTCGCTGGTAAAAATGATATATTTCACACAAATATTCAGATAAATGGACCAAAATTGGTGTAGACATAGGAATATGTTTGGGCAACAACCATTATAATTTTCAGTTACACAGGTTCACCAGGAGAGATAATACCACAAAAAGTTTTAGAGGGGCTACTTTTTGACTCACACTGTACATCAATATATACATTGTGACTGCTTGCTTACTTACACCTGAAAAATAAGAAATACTCTTAGTTAATTACATACTTACAGAGTGAAAATACTAGTGACTGGACTGACGACGACATGAAAAGTTAAACGACTGTACTCGAAATTACAAGTAGTGTACTACTGTAAGCAACTGGTAGTAACTTAGTTACTTTTTACTTGGGGACAAGTAACAGTAACTGATCCTTTTGCTGCGAAGATGCCTCGATATAACTAGAGATGTAAATCGATTATCGATTATTCGAAACTCGATCAAAAAAATTGATTATCGACTACGGATTGATGTAATCGATAATCGAAAATTGCCTTTACAGTACGGCGATCCGTCATACGTACTTACTTGATCAGAAAAAAGACATATAATGCGTTATTTATGCGATAAACAAGCAATACCCTTGAGTTGACCCAAAATATAGCGCATTCACGTCAACATGGCAGAAAAACATTACAGTAAGTAAGGATTTAACAGTCGCACTTCATCACGTAACGTATCTGTGATACCAGAAACGCAGTCTGCAGGGTTATTACAGCATTTACGTGCTAACAGTATGATCTACTCATTCGCCAGAATGTCACACTGGCACTATATCTGGCGGACCGGCTCTACTCGTCGGCCGATGTCCAGCTTCAAAGAAGCAGCTCCATCCAGACCTCCGGGCGTCGGGCGACCGTCCATCCATCCAGGCTACTGCTAATGACCTGGGCTTCCAAGAACTGGCAGCTGCTCTCACACCCAGTACGCATATTTATGCGTACTGGGTGTAGGCCTATACTCAGAACTCGCGTTGATAATTACCGTTTTGTTTGCTGTTGAGCCATAAAGCCGTCGTCGGCTCATTGTATGCTCTATTTAGGCGATATATTTGCTTACTTACTGTTGTGATGAATTGCTGTGAATTGCATATATTATATTTCTATGTGTTTACTTTTCACATCTCGTGCTCGTTCGATTAAAAGTTAAAACCAACATTATCTAAGACCTAAGAAAAAGTAGTGTGTGCAACAATAACTGAATGCAGACAGTGTTGTGTTTAATGGACTTTAATCACGTAAAAGCAACAAACAGTACACGGATCGAATCGGCCATTGACGATCAACAACAATACAGTGCAATACGTAATGCAAGTAGTCATATTCGACAAATCGAAACCGACTGTCGATTATAAATCGATTATTACAAACCGATTATCGATTATGTAAAAAATTCGATCTTAACATCCCTACAAAGAATATATAAAAGTCTACAACCTTTACATAATCATGTAGTAACAAAGGAAGTAAACTTTACAAGAAAGTAAGTCTTAAACTTGTACTCTTGCAGTGACAAAGGAAGTAAATTGTCAATTTTTTTGACATGCAACAAGTAAATTTAAGCACTTTTTAAGGACTTTCAAGGACTCTTAAGCACCATCATCATTTTTAAGCACTTTTAAGGGCCTTGAATTTCAATGTGGTAAATTTAAGCACTTTCAAGGACGAGGGGGAACCCTGACATTAAAACACGTCGATCTAGAATTTTAACTAACTGCATGCCATCTTGCATTATACATATCAAGCGAAATACGAAGAGCTATATAAAACCCTAGAGCAATAACTCCTGAAATTATGTGAGTTTTGTATTTAGATGTCGCATATTATTTACACTATTGCCATGGACACAATGTATGACGTTGGGCCCACTGAGTTATATAAAACCCTAGAGCAATAACTCCTGTCAGACAAGCCAAAATTAGCATTGGGCGGTAAAGTGGTGCACGCCGGCATGGGCGCGACATATAAATCCGCAGGTTCTCAACCGGCGATGGTTTCCCATAGACTCCAATAGATCGTGAACGTACGAAATATTGATCATTTGTTCACAATATCGCTGTGCTCCATATTAATGCACCTTTTCCTCTATTTCTGATGCCTTCAATTAATTTAATAGGTTTCGGCACCTGACGGCACCTGACGTTTAGAAGGAACTATCTTCGTGCGAGTTCATTATTTATTTATTGTGAAAATCATACTCAAAGTATAGAGATAAAAAGAAAAGACTAGAAATACATTGGTCAATGCTAAACGCCCACTGGCGGCATGCCGGAAAGCCAATTCGTTCTTTACGGAGTTATACGAGGCCGAGTCGCCTTAGAAACAACAGCTGGAGTCCTTGGTAACGGATGTCCTAAACCTTGTATTATTTAATATGTTTTCCTCGTTCAAAAGGCCTTTCATAGAGTTGTTGGTCTAGTGGTAATAAATATAGGTCTATTTGTTGGGCCACATCGAGACGCCCATAGAGTGTTTTACATTGAACCAATGAGTTGCACATTCTGGTTATTTATTATCCCTGGACGCCACAAGACCTGCTTCAACCAATGAGAACATGCGTAACACATTTGACGTCATTAGTCTAATTTTAGCCCTCCGTTAGCTGACTGAGATTTGACTCAACTGGACATACGTTGGTGAAACGGAAACTAGACTGTAGTTAAGTTGACGCTCGGTTTGTTGACGGCCGAGTTAACTTAACTTTGGAGAAACGCGCCCTTAATATTTACACTGTGTCTTAATATAAAGTTCACCCTTTTTATTTTTTTGTGATAACTTTACAAACTGTAAACCAACTCAAATAATATTTGGCAGAAACATACGAAAAATTTAGAACAAACTGACACATGACAATTTTAATATTTATTCATTAGGTATAGCTAGTTAACATCATAAAGTCACTAAAATGACACCCATTTTTCTCTCAATTCCACAACATAAAAATTATAATGTCGCATTTCAGACAGTTTGCGACAATGATAATGATGCCTTCTGACAATGTGATCCAGCCTACACGCTACAGTGTAGACACGCCTACATGCTCACCACTGCTATGCATAACTCACTGACTCACCACATACACTTGACAAATTACGAAATAAGCATTGTATGATATATAGTAGTGTGCAACGTATGCCTTCACTCACCCAGAACTATGCTGCCATTCAGACAGTGAATGAACCTGTAAGGCCTGATCTCCAAGTTGAGAAAATGCCTCACCAGCAGCTTTAAACAATTCTCCAACCTGACATCATTAAAAAATTAATTATACCGCACTGTATGTGTTCATGCCTGTCATAGTTATGGAACAAATCAACAAAAACATGCAATGCATTTAATCAATTACTGTTTTGGGCTAAGATTTGCAATGCAAATAATTACAGGAAAAACACACAATATGTGAATATTAGCATGATGTGCACAAAAGCTTATCATCACATATAGCACAGTCGTGCTACAGTGTTATAGGCGACAAGCCATTCCTATGGAGCAAGGCAAAATTCGACCCTCCGTAACTTTGTACTCCCTGCACCGATCATTATCATGGAGTGCGCACATGCATTGTGGATAACATTTTCTCCATGCTTATCCACCGTGCACGCGCACGTTGCATAACATTTATGTGCTTTAAACTCACTGTGCGAACATTTTTTGAATACTTATTCACTGTGCGTGCGCACGGTAAATAACACCATGCATGCGTAAAATACGGAAAATAGTGCAATACTTCTGCAAAATAAAATCATACCGTAGACCCTAAGGCTAACCCTAACCTTAACCATGACCCTAACCACTGACCCTAACCCCTAGTATTACTGCCATACCCATTCCGCATCTGCGCAATGCAGTATGCTAAAATTGTAAGAATTTTCGCAATATGGCTGCAAAATACAACCCTGAACCTGACCATAACCGGGTCTAGTCCAAAAGCGCACCTCGCGAGAACGCGAGAATGGCCTAACCCTAACCCTAAACCTAACCCTAATCCTAACCCTCACCATAACCCTAACACCCTAACCCTAAAAACCATTCTCGTGAGGTGCGCTTCTGGACTAGACCCACCATAACCCAGGCCCTAGCCATGACCTAACCCTAACTCCTGACCCTAATCTAACCCTAACTCTATTGCCATTCCGCATTCCGCATTTTACCGTAATGGTGTAGGTTATCACTAACCCTAACCCTAACGTACATGTGGAAGCGTTCACAAGGTGAGGTGCAAAAATCAATGAGAGTGTAAAAGCGATGATAGTGAAAATTTTAAACAGGAAACAGACTTAACCTTGCTTGCAGAACTCATCGTAACATTTTACCGCACGCACAACAATCAAAAAAGTAAACATAAACAAAGCTATGTAACTGCAGTTCCACAAAATAGCACCAATTTCATTTCCCATAAAACTAGCGGACCGCCAATTATGTGCGCGCATTTACGTACATATCCCCGATTATCCCGATACCCCGGTACTTGGATTATTAATAGTTATTTTTAATGACACTGACGTTATTTGCTAATAACTTTCTATAGTGACGTGGTCGACGCCATCTTGTGGTGCAGCTGTATCCGCCCATTTATCGAAATCTCATGCACGTGGCGTCACTAACGTTGGCATCACCAGGTGCCGTAACTGATGGGTGTAACCATTTTTGTTACCTAAAAAAAGTGATTCCCTTTTTTGCCTTCTAAATCTAAAGCATGACCATCCGCAAATGAGTTTACATTCTGCAGTCACTATAAGATTGTAAAGAAAACTTTCATCTGTAGGAAATCAAAGCTGAACGACTTGTACAAGAACACCATTAGACCACCGCAGAGTAGAGGTGGCATAAAATTTCAGTAGTGTTTGTCTGTATGTACATTACATATACATTATTGAACGGAATTCATTGCCGATCGAAGTTTTTTTATTGCTGGAATAGGCAGTGTTGTCAAGTAACGAAGTAGATCTACTTCGTTACTTTACTTAAGTAGATTTTTTTGGTATCTACTTTCTAACAAGAAACTCATCAGGAGATGAGATAGCGAACGTGAACTTTCTTTACGACGACATTGTACACGCAGTAAAAATACAATAGATTCTTGCACAAATTCCGCCACAGATCGTTTTCTGCAACACAAGTTTACCAAATTCAGTGAAATAACGCAATG
>Ga0209562_1000569_pt1 | contig 12704 bp, 13 predicted proteins | sample WorMetvacBELIZE2_FD_187399 | JGI IMG/M metagenome (GOLD analysis project Ga0209562, IMG submission 187399) | Marine gutless worms symbiont microbial communities from Max Planck institute for Marine Microbiology, Germany - Olavius vacuus BELIZE.2... | ecosystem: Host-associated > Annelida >...
GATCGGGTGTTGGGACAACAGGAAATGTCAGCTCCCGAATGATTTCGGACTTTCAGTCCAAGAGCAACCTATGCACTTTCAGTGCATAGTGGTTGAGTCTTGGACTTTTTAGCCTGCCGCTTGTTGGCTTTGTTGCGCTCGCGTTTCAGCGTTCCTCCTAAACTGAATAGGGAGAACAGATGGCGGGATACGGCTTTGATAGCGACTAGCCCCTTCCAGGTGCCATCAGGCAGGCGTTTTCGGGGTTGGGCAACGGTTACTAGGCCGGCGGCTTTCAGATCGGCCAGGGCACGCTCTGCGCGCCGTGGGGCCATGCCGGTTTGCCCGATTAAATAGTCCACGGTAAGGCTCAGAAATCCGTTCTCGGTGGGGATGCCGACTCGCAAGCTGGCAAGGTCGGTATATTTCAGGAGGACCGTCAGCATGAGTATGCAGGCTTCTCGCCGTTCGCTGCGTTGCTGCCGATTGCTGCCGTTGGCTAGGTCCAGGGTGGGGATGATCTGGCGCGGGTTGTCGAAGTAGCTCTTGAGCCGAGCCATGAGATGCGAGAGCACAAAGGGGATTCCGCCCTTGCCGGTCTTAGACGGCTTGGTCAGCGTGAGCCTGGGGCGTTGCGGATCGTGCCCGCAGCAGTTCCCGCCTTGGTTAGCGCGCGGTGTGTAGGGCCTGCCCACGTGCGATCCCCAGCTTGGCAAGCGGGGAGCGGGCAGTAGTCACTTTCCAAATCCCCGTGATTGAGGTCTTGCAACAGAGGACTTGAACGGGTAGGATTTTCATCGACCGTTTCTGCTACACTTTCTGCTACACTGTTACGGTTATCTAACCCGCGATGGGGTTGTGGCTCCCATCGCGGGTTTCTATTTTGTGCGCCTTGTTTCGGTTGTCTCTGGCTTATCGCCGACAACCGAGTTTCAAATATGCCGTGAGGGCCATGAAGAGCCTCTCTAAGGTGTTCCTGGCCCGACCCTATATTGTCCCTTGTCCTTGCCGGGGTAAATCCCTCTACGCGCCGCTCCGGGCCTCCGCGCGCGATCAATGGCCTAAATTGATCTGGCGCAACGAAGCCGCGCTCCGTTCCGGTTGTGCCTGGATTCGTTCAACCGCCAGGGCCGTTTGCCGCTTGGGGGTCTTGGTGAAGAAATCGGACGGCCCATAGCTTTTGCCGTCGGCAGGGAACACCAGCAAAATCTTGCCTTTCAGCTCGACATTTTCCTGCCCGGCGGTTCGAGTATCCCACATATCCAAGAATTGCCACCGGCTGTAGCTTCGGTTCCCTAGCGAGGGATCGGCAAGCCAGACCGTCTTTTCGTCAACACCCCGCAGCACAGAGAAATGCTCGGTCTTGCGATGTTTCAAGTACACGACTACAGGCATTTTGAGTTTAGCCAGTTGATCGTAGCTGGCGGCGAATCCGGTGGCAAGAAACCCGAACTGCGCCAACGCACGGCGCATATCCTCGAACGAAGCCATAAGGTCGCCCGTATCCATAGCGGCTAACAATTGCGCCTCGGTGACGGCCTGTCCGTAGTGCTCATTGAGCACGGTCGCGAGCGATGCTGCTCCGCAGGAATAATCCAGGTCTTGCTTCACTATTCGCTCGTCGCGTAGCGCTTTCCAGCTTTTGACCTTGACCGCACCGGATAGCGAATGCGCGGTCAGATAGGCGCGCCCATCTTCCGCTTGTGCGTTAATTGCTAAGAACAACAGTTGGCAGGCCGCGAGCCACACAAAGAAGAATCGGAGGTTGCCGCTACGGGTTGCCATATGGCGCAAACCTGTTTATAACACTTCATTTTGCATTAATGTGTTCGTTCCTCAATTTGCGCTCACTGGTTAAATATCATTTTGAATAAATACACCGCTAAATCATTAGACAACAAAACAACGAACGCAATAGACAAAGCCACGGGGAAGCCTAATAAAAAATCTATAGGATCAGACGATCTTGTGATGCGGAAAGGGTCTAAAACATTAATTTTTCTAAGGACAAAGTGAACAAAAGACAGAATTATCGTACCGACAAACGAAAACCTAAAATAGTGTTTGTAAAAATCTTTGTCTACCCGCTCGCCGTATAGATCGTAAATAAACAGCTCGGTCAATAAAGAAAGGGCCATAATAACGAGCAAAGAAGCTATAACGAAAAGGCCAACGAGGTTATTATTTGTTTTGATCTTGCGGTATATTAAATAATAGCCCGCTAGTGTGATAACAAGGGCATAAACTAGTATAAAGATGGAGCTATGCTCTAACATACGTTAATCCCCCGAACGAACATAGAGATAAATCCTAAACGGTAGAGTGGACATTCGGACAGATAGACTTATACGCGACAGACAGCGAAGCGAAGCACCTGTCCAATTATCGTTTAGAACTATCCCGCTAGCGAAACAGCTATCCCAAACCGCAGTCCTTACTGACTTGCTATATGTTGAAACGTTGCCTCTAAACCGCCGTGAGACTGGACATAGGCTTCAAGGGAAATTGCCGCAGCACCAAACCCAGGGCTGACAGAAATAGCTCCAAGTGCCGCACCGCGCAGCATAGACCCCGATATTCCGCCCCATTGGTAGGAGCCGTGGTCTTGAATCGCTAGATATACCCCAGCATGGCCCCACGATCCCCAAAAAGCATTTCTCAGAACGGTTAACCATACGGGCAACACCGCTCCCTTGGTTTTCGCCATTTCCTGATCGGAGAGCAGCGCTAACTCTATAGGCCCCCGTCATTCTCGAAAGCCATTTCGAGCGCTTGAGTAGATAGCGCGTTTGGCGGCGTGGGAGTATGGGGTTGAGCTAGAGTCGGTGCGCCCAATAGCAGGGATAACACCAAAACAAATAGCGTTGACTTGTTCATTTACGTTAAACCTCTGGTTGTGGTTGTGGATTAAAAAGTATGTCGCCAGTTGAACGATATGGTTGACCCATCGTTGCCCGATGTATTCGTTATGAAGGTTGATTGAATAACGTCGTCCACAGAGATGCCATAACTGACGCCGAGCCTTAATTCGGTGCTGGTGCGCACATCGGGCCGTAAGTCTTCGCTGGTGTGGGGGGTTGTTTGTGCGGGTCTATGGTCCGCTTGCCGACGCATCCATCGCCACCCCATGGTGAGCGACACCCGGTCATTCACGGAAAAATCCACGGCTGGGCTTAGGAATAAGAAATTGCCGGGCCGAAAGTCATGATCCCGGGATTTACGCGGTTGGTTGAACCTGTACCCAGCCGTTAGAGAAAACACGACGGGATCAATCGCGCGATACGTCGTGAACCCAGCAGCCCATGACTTGAAATAATTAAGTGTTCCTTGGTGTTCCTCCAAACCCGCCGTTTCGACGAACCCTAGCAAGGCAGGCGTGGCGTCGTCTTCCTTGAATCGATAGTTCACGCCCACCCAAGCATCGAGTAAATGGTTGTCTTTGGCGGTGCCGGTCTCACCAAGACGTTTGCTTCGAGCGTTGCTGCATAAATAGCTGCTGCGCCCGTAGAGTTCGGTGTTACGCATGAGGCCGTAAGCCAAGGACAAAGAGCCGATCAGAAGGTCGCTGTTGTCTTGGCTCGGCACCCAAGCATAGCTTCGCTCGCCTATCAGCACGGCGCGTAACAAGCCCCTTTCGCTATTGGTATAGCTCAAGGACACATCCAGCTTGACGTTTCCTTTGTCGGCGATTAAATCCTCGACGGTCAGCGGCAAATCGGTGTACGTGGCCGTGCCCAGCGAGCAGAGCATCACGGTAGGCATGAGCCGAGAGCCGCAACGGCTGGGTCTCGGATGCTCAGCAGGTCGGACGGGAAACTTCCGGGGGGGGTAGGCGAGCCTGGATCAGGGAAGGTAAGATTGGCGCTAGCCATTGCCAGACCTCCAGCATAGGTCGGGTTGTGGTTAGGTCCAGGGTGCGAATTCCACGCGCGCCTTGGACCGTCTATCATCCGGTGGAGTATCGAATCCCCAACTACCCGTTACTCATGCCCACGGCGGCGTATGTCGCACGAGGGATAGCTGTCGCTCAGCCGGGCCGAGCGAGACGGGCACAGGGGAGATATAATCGGCGTTAGCCATGGCCGAACCTCGTTGTCAGGTTGGTTGTGGTTAGGGCCTTGGTGCGTGTTCTCGACGCATCAAGGCCCGACTGTCTATTGAACAGGCTATCCAATTAACCCCACTGCGTCAACGGTTCCCGGTCAAGCCCTTCCTGTGGTCGTCCGGGTTACGTGCCGGAATCCTTCGCTCCGCGTTACGCCGGGCCAACCACAAGCCCCTTTCTAAAACGCCTTCGTCCGTCTCCGCCTCAAGCCCCGTTAAGGAACGACCGCCGGCGCGTGACGATACGGCGGTCGGGATTCGCCGGAACCGCCAGCCCCCACGATTTCCTTCGCGACCGCCGGTGATGCTCTAACGGGTTTCAAAAACGGACGTTTGTGGTGCTGGATGGCTGATCTCAGAATTGACCAAGCAAAATGCAGGGTGATTGATCGGCTTAGAACTTGTGAATCAATCCGAGCGAGAATCCTTTCCAGCTGCTCCGCCCGGTGCCCAACTCAACCGCCGTAAGCTCATCTAGCCAGACCTTTCCCCACTCTTCACTTGTGGTACCTTTATTGTCTATATCGACATTAGTATAAATAAGATACGCTTTAGTGCGCTTGCCGAAATTGTGATCGAAACCGGCAGCCCAACTTTTTATGTCAGGCTTGCTGTCTGCATTCCGAATGGCCCCGCCGTACATACCTTTAATCATGTTCTTACCAAAGGCATACCCGGCCTGAACTTGCCAAACATCGGCGTCGTTATCCTTGCCATTAATATTTTTTGTGAGATTGATAGATCGTTGATTCTCATAGATTCCGCTTAAACGAAAGCCGTTTAAATCCCGTACCCCTAAGCCAGCGCGCAATTTTTTATAATCATTGCACGTATGCCGATAACGAAGTGCACAAATACGGCCCCCAAGCTGCTCATCCATTACTTCATACGCAATGCTGGCATACCAAGGATCATTCGTATAAGTGGTAGCGAGGGAGTAAGCCTCGGCTAGCCCGATAACGTTGTGGTTTTTCTCTCCGAAGACTGTGCTCCCGGCACCAGGTATGCTGCCAGCAAAGATTTGGAACCCACCCCAACTGGGACTGATATAGGCAAGGATGTTATCGGCGTTGATGTCGTGAAACTCAAGAGTTCCAGCATAATCGGCCATGCTGTCATTGAACAGGTCAAGCGGCTCTGTAGATTGATTAAGAGGAGTATCGTGGCGACCCACGAAAATAGTGCCAAGCTTGCTCTTTAGCCCGATGTAACTATCACGCATTCTGATGGTGCCTGCGATGCCCTGGTCGCCATTGTCAATATCGTAATCACTCTCATTGGTTAAAGGCACCCCGAACTCGATCTGATAGATGATGTTCAGATTATCGTCAAAAGCTTCCGAGCCTTTGAGTCCGATATAGCTGGCACGGTGATTGCCTTTTCCGATCTTGCCTTTGCTCAAAGCCCATCCTGTATAGCCACCGTCTTCTGGTTCTCCGATCATATCGATACTAAACCAATCTATGCTTACATGGGCGTTGCCATATATGCTGATCTCGGATGCGTTCGCCACAGAACTGGCAAACGCTGCGGCACCAATCATCGGAATAAGTCTTTTTTTCATCTCTATGGGCCTCCTAGAGCCTTGTAGCGGAATTCAATGCACCAAGCGCGGAAAGAGCCGCTCATGCCTTTTAACTAGACGCTTTGTGCGATGTCTTGCTCAGATACGGGCACTTTGAAAAATTCAAGGTATCTTTGCAGAACAAGGAAGCCACGTTATGTCCGTGTGCGTAACCCCACGATAATCAAGGCACTGTAAAAGCGCAATTTATGAGCATCACCATGAAAAGTATTGAGCATGGGATTTTTCAAGGTCCCCTATAGATCATGTTGCGAAGCTGAAAACTGCCCAGGATATTCGAGATCGCAAAAAAATACAGGGAGGAGCAATGAAAACACCAGTCTGGGCATCGCACCGTTCGATCGGTGCTGCACTGCTCATTTTGTTCGCAGCTGACGCTCTGGCTGATGACGGGCGCGCCTACCTTCGCGGGCCTTCACTGGCAGGCTCTATCAAGGTCAAGAGCTGGAAAGCGTTACGGGATGAGCGGGTAGTGAAACAAAACCTGGATCATTCCTGCGGGGCAGCTTCTCTGGCTACGCTGCTCAATGGGTACTACGGACAGACCGTCACCGAAGACCAATTGCTAGCCGCCATGGACATCGGCAACTTTACGACTTCGTTTGAGGATATGCAGAAAGCGTTGCTCAAATTCGAGTTTCGATCCGTCGGGGTTTCCACCAGTTACGATCAGCTGGCTAGGCTCACCATGCCGGGAATCGTGTACCTGGAGCATCGCAAGGGCGGCCATTTCTCTGTGCTGCGGGGAGTTGACGAACAGACAGCATGGCTTGCAGATCCTTCGTTGGGGAATCGCACCTACAGCCGCTGGCAATTCTTGGATATGTGGGATACGCGAACCGGCGAACAGGAGGGCACCAAGCTGAAAGGCAAAGTTTTGCTTGTGTTCCCTGCCGACGGCAAAACCCCTAAACCGTCCGATTTCTTCACCAAGGCCCCCAAACGTCAAACTGCCTTGGCGGTGGAACGCATCCAGGCACTGCCTGGTCGGCTCGCGCCTTCATTGCACCATATCAACTTGTGGCCGTAGTCTTGGTCATCAAGCGCAGGCGGAACATCTGAGAGACCGGCAGAAGAATTTACCCGACGAAGGGATACCCTAGGGTGGATCGCGGGAGCGCCTTAGATGTGCTCTCTGTGGCTATCGGGGCCTATTCCGAACCTGACTACCAACGACGAGACGTAGACAAACGAAAATAGGACGCACAAAGTAGAAGCTCGTGCCGGGGTCAAGGTTCCCGGCACGAGCTAAATAACCGTAACAGTATGTAGCAGCAACGGTCGATGAAAATCCTACCTGCTCAAATCCCCTGTTGCAAGACCTTAATCACGGGGACTTGGGAAGTGACTACCGCCCGCTCCCCGCTTGCCAAGCTGGGGATCACACGTGGGCAGACCCTACGCACCGCGTGATTTTTTAGGCGGCAACTCCTGCGGGCACGATCCTCGCAGCCCCAGGCTCACGCTGACCCGGCCCGCCAAAACCGGCAAGGGCGGAATCCCCTTTGTGCTCTCGCGTCTCATGACGCTGCTCAAGGGCTACTACGACAATCCGCGCCAGATCATCCCCTCCCTGGACCTAGCCAATGGCAGCAACCGCCAGCAACGCAGCGAACGGCGGGAAGCCTGCATACTCATGCTGACGGTCCTACTGAAATACACCGACCTAGCCAGCCTGCGAGTTGGCATCCCAACACAGAATGGCTTCCTCGACCTCACCATAGACTTCCTCACCAAGCAAACCGGCATGGCCTTGAGGCGCGCTGAGCGTGCCTTGGCCGATCTGAAAGCCGCAGGCTTAGTGACGATTGCCCAAGCCCGCAAACGCCTTCCTGATGGCTCATGGAAGGGCCTAGTAGCCGTCAAGGCCATATCCCGTCATCTGTTCTCCCTATTCGGCTTGGGAGGTATGCTGAAACGCGAACGTGACAAGGCCAGCAAGCGGCTAGCAAAAAAGCTCAAGACCCAAAAGACCGCCGATCAGTCCCGGTTGGCGTTGGCCCTGAAAACCCTGGTCGGGAAACTGAGCAGCAAGCCAAGTCGCAAGCCACCGAATGACCTGGAATATCGCCGTCGTCTCAACATCAAGCTGGCGGAACTCAAGGCTCAACATTGGGACTGGACCAGAGAACGGCTCATCAATGAGGCCGAACGGTTGCTCCGTACATCACCCTCGATCCGCGGCTGAATCCTCCACCAACTAGAGCTAAAAACGCCCTACCGCAGCGATTCTCAACGTGGGCCACGGACCGGATCACACAAATTTGGACGACCCACCGAACGGTCCGGCCCTTCGGTCAAGATTAAGTGTCGGGCATTAATCAATATAAATAGATTAAAAAGGCGCGGGCAGGACACAACCGTCAGAAAATGCCACTGGCTCATATGAGCCGGTCACTTGCAAAACACAACGAAGCATTTCTTAGCAACTGATCGATTTAAGCATCAAGGGATTCGACCTTTCAACAGCGAGCACAGATCGGAACACCTTAATGTCAGTGATCCAAAGAGCTCGGTGTACAACCAAACGGAATAGGGCATAAAAAAGCCCGCACCTAGGATATACACTAAGCACGGGCCCTTTAACCGAAACGCATAATGCAGTAACGATCAACAAAAATTCCACCTATTCCAATTCCCTGTTACAAGTTCTTATTCACAGGGTTGGGGAGGATTACCGCCCACTCCCCGCTACCCGCTACCCCGAAAACTAAACGTCAGACACTAATCGTTACTCAACCACTATGCACTGAAAGTGCATAGGTTGCCCCCTGGACTGAAAGTCCGAAATCATTCCAGGATAATGTTTCCTGTATCCATGTTGGATGGGTGACGGTGATGCTCCAAGTATTCTTGAACCATTTCGTCCGTTACATTCCCTGTTGTCCAGGCACCATACCCGATCGCCCAAAAATGCTTCCCCCAATATCGTTTTTTTAGCCCCGGACATTCGCTGTGAAGAGACGGTATGATGACCACTTCTTCCACCACTCATGAATGGCTTGAGAGAATATCTGTGTAGCAGCTAAAGCCTTGCACTAAAATGCATAGTTTGGGACTAGCGTGCTGGGACAGTCAACCGGCACGATTTTGGCAAGTTTCCAGCACTTGTCGAACAACTGATTATACGAAAACTCATCGAAACCATCGCCACCTTCCTCTCTGACTTTACAGCTTACCGCAAGGCGAGGGTTTTCGCTCAGATACAGCAGAACGTGCTGGAAGCGGTCGCTGGAAAGCGGTTCACCGTTAATCCTCGTTGACTCTTCATCACCCTCCCACGAACTAACCAGGGAGGAATAGAACTCGCTCATGAGATACGGATTCTCACAGACAGCCCGAAGTTCCGGAAGCGGTCATTCCCTGACAATCTGCCAAAGCAGGTTATTGTCAGTCCCCCAGTCAGTCTCATCAGGTATATCCCAAAAGTCACTCACGAAGAGGGAAGGGTTTGCGCAGGATGTCACCTTTGTTGTGTTGCATTGCCGCGCTGGTAGATTCGCACTGCAATTGGCTTCGAGCGCCCATGCTCCGCAAGAGCGAGGTCGATAAGAGGCAGGTTACGGCGGTAGAGGATGTATTCGAGGACCTTCTGTTCAAACGAATCCGAATATTCAAAAGATCTATTCTTTAACCAATTCAGCACCTCATTCTCGCTACATTGTGAAAGGAAAGCCGCGTCTCGATAAACTGAGGAATGGCTTGGATGTTTGCGCTTGAAAGACACTTTTGTTATCCATGGGGTTTATCTACAGGCACTACCAGCTTTTTCACAGGCGGGCGATTGTTGAACAAGGTTTAAGCCACGACCATCTCCTTTACAACCTTGGCGGTTGGATAAAAGGCGAGGACCTGGCCTAGGGCACTGATCTTTAAGCGTGGCCCAGGCAATAGAAAGTCAGCCCTAACCTGGGGACACCGCCTGAAAAGCCCTCACAGCCGCTCGGTATCGGCTTCTTGGTACCGATTGGTAATTTGGGACTGCCAACGCCGGAAACGCGCTACAGGCGCTCAGAGGACGGCTCCGGGCTATCAGGCTATCAGTCAGGCAAGCGCATGGATGCGCGCGCAGGACAGGATGTCCGAAGCTACAGGGATTGTAGAAAGACGGGATTCCTAGAGCCACTGGGCGATCAGGTTCAGTCAGTCCTGGCTATTCACCTCCCCTCGCATGACACCTCAAAAGTTTCTTTCCTGTAGACCGACCCTCTGATCGATCCGATGGCTTGTGCGTTAGCAGGTACGGCTCCTGATCCTGTGGGCAGAAAACCTCGGTCATTTCAGGAAAACCATAGAAAAAACTTATGACTCTTCCGTAGGAGCTTCCAGTAAATGCCGGGGCTTGCGGGTCGCAGTGTGGTAAACCAGGGGTAAAGTGTGGGGACTTTCCCGGTGTCAAGTCCCGCCAGATTATAGATGCATTTTGGCTCTTTATGGATTCCAGACTGATCGAAGAGGACGGCGGTCCGTAGCACTCTGACCGATGACAGAACAGGCAGTCTTTTCTCAACAACAACAGTAAGTTATACGACGCCCTCTGGCTTTCTGAGAAGGCGAATTTGCGCAAAATATCCTACCAGTCTGGAATCCATAAAGAGCCTACATTTTTTGAATAGCTGGGGCTATTTTGGGGACCAGTTTTTCATCGCCTGAAGGGGAGGAATGTGGCCCAGTGCTTTCTGCGGGATGTGCTGATTGTAGACCTTAACGTAGCGTTTGATGGTATTGGCCAAGTGCTCGGCGGAGTCGAAGCAGGTGGTGGCTAAGACCTCGCGATGCGGCCGTTGAAGCGTTCGATCATGCCATTGGTCTGTGGCGTTCTTGGTTTGGTCAGGCGATGTTCGATGCGGTTGGTGGTGCAGACGCGATCAAACGCGTGGGCACCCGTGGGTTGGCGCTGGCCGGTGGCACAGAAGCGGTCGGTAAATTCCTTACCATTATCAGTGAGGACCTTGGTAATCGTGAAAGTGGCCTTGTCGATCAGGCGCGTGAGGAAACCGCCGGCAGAGGCGGCTGACTCGTCCTGGAGGAGTTCGACGTAGACCCAGCGGGTGGCGCGGTCAATTGCGGCAAAGAGGTACTGCCGGTGATCCTCATCCGGCATTTGGAGCAGATACTTGACGTCCACATGGACGAAGCCGGGATCATACGCCTTGCAGGGCTTCACCGGCGTCTTGGCGCCTTCCTCCTGGTTGAGGTTAGAAACCCCATGGCGGCGCAGACAACGATCCATGCCGGAGCGCGACACTTCGGGATGGATGAACCGCCGGCAGGTCATCCAGGTGCACAGGAGGGTCTCACGCAACGCCACCACCACCGCCTCCTGGGCTGCGCTGAGCGTGGCGTGGAGCCGCTGGGGGCGGTCGAGGCATCTTCCACCCCCTCGCGTTGGCGCCATTTCGCAACCGTGTGGCGGTTGAGGTGGTAAGCCTCGGCCAGTTCCCGGTCGCTCACCGACTCGGGCTGAGACTTGTAATTCCAGGCGGATAGCCGGTGTGGTACGGGCGTTCTTGTGCAACTGGATGTTCATGGTGGGTGATTGCTATACTCAAAGAGTGATGATGTCGGACCTGTCAATCGCCGTCTCCCCGCGGCTCGGCTTCCTTCCCGCTCCCTTCAATTCCCTCCTCGGCCAGTAGGCGTAAGACCTCTTCTCGCTTGCAATAGAGGATGGCTCCTCCTCGGTATATAATCACACAGGACCTGATGCTAGCCCATGTTCCACGGATGGTTAGGGGCCGCTTGGATACTGCCTAGGAAGACACCATGGACTTTATCGCCATGATGTTGACAGAATGAAGGGCCACAGATTGACCGAAGGGAGGTTTTCCTTCTGCAAACCAGTATAAATCCGACCAAACGTTGGGATGGATATTCTGTACATCCTGAAAACCTTCATCCATGTCTTTTTGCCACAGACCCTTCCAGTAAATGATTGTAGCCACAACTCGAACACGTCCATTGTTTGAGCGCGCGCGGGATGTGCTCCCCGCAGTGCAATCACAGAAACGGCTCGTAGAAACCGATATCTTCGAGGAGATCGAATCCAAACAGGTTCGGTGCAAAAACCATCAGGTCGCCCCAAAGAGTGGTATTACATCCCTCCGACTCAAGACTTTGGGCCAGCAACGCCGATTGAAAGTCCGTGACGTCCGCAGGGTCAATGCTCCAAGCCGCGATGGAACGGTCGCCACTGGGTATCCGGAAGACGTTAACAAGAAAGGCCGGGGCTTCCAGTCTCAATATGAAACGGTGCGCAACGAATAGACCAAGAATCTTCCAGAAGCCCGGTGGCCGCCCACGGTGGAAGCCAACCGTCGTCACGGGCCATTCTTGAAGGAGCTACGCATAATCGCTTTTTTTGTGCTCCCAATCCCCGGAAACGAACAGCGCCAGGCCCTCAACCGCTGACAAGGCGGTTGTGAGTTGTTTGAGCACCGAGAACGCCCGGTTGGCTTCGATTTCCGGGGCCATGGACTTCATCTACGATAGTTGAAATCGTGCAGCCACCAATGGGCCTGGATTGTCAGATAAGTAGCATCCGTGCGCGCAGCGCTTAAAGTGGTCGCGCTATCGTGGATTCCGTTGGGTGATAATCCTGACTGTGTTGACCAATAATATATTCCAGTTTCTTCAATCCCAGTTTAGCCAACCGGGCTGCGCGGTCGTTTTTTCTCGGGTTCCTTCCAAAATGGGTGCTCATCCTGAGATGTCCCCAGTTCTCTTTAAGTGGAATATCGATATCCGCGTTGTTTCTCGAGTCTACTATACTACTCTCATATGATTCTTTCGTTGAAGAAACCCAAATAGTCCATTGGAAAATAAGGTATCCTAAGCGCCATGTTGGACTACACCCTGTCATCGGAGCAGCTGGATGAACTGCGTGCGGCACATCGCGGTACGCAGGATAAACGCGAGGCCGACCGATCAAGGCGGTAGTGGCGCTTGCGACCGGCTGGACGGCAGAGGAAGTGGCGGAAATCCTGCAAGTTGACGCCAATACCGTGCGTAACCACTTCAAGCGCTATCGCGTCGA
>Ga0209562_1000570_pt1 | contig 12703 bp, 6 predicted proteins | sample WorMetvacBELIZE2_FD_187399 | JGI IMG/M metagenome (GOLD analysis project Ga0209562, IMG submission 187399) | Marine gutless worms symbiont microbial communities from Max Planck institute for Marine Microbiology, Germany - Olavius vacuus BELIZE.2... | ecosystem: Host-associated > Annelida >...
GAACTAATAGCGCTCCGCAAATCCCTCAGGTGGATTTGAGAGGCCATTTAACAGCAGCGGAAGAGAGAAGAACGGGAAATGGAGATGAAATGGAAAGAAGGGGGTGGAAGGGATGGGATAACCCTCCCCAAATAAATACTGGCCCTGGTCTGGACGCACGGACCCTCTCTTCAGCCCATCAGTACCACTTCCATGGCTGGTCAACAGTCAACTGTACTTTATATCATATCACTCAGGACCGCATTACTCAGTTAGTACACAAAGACAAACTCTGCTATCACACAAGTTAATTCAAACGTCAAAAGCTTTAAACATACCGGGGTAGTTGTCCCTTCTGGGTGTCTTATCTTATTATTTTTTTTGCATATTTCATAAGACATATCTGTAGGCGACAAGCTGTAATGCGGCACTGAGTGGTTAGTAATTCTGAGCTGCTTCCAACTACTGTGATAATTAACGGTCAACTAGTTGCCGAGTATTTGCAGTGAATGCAGTTATCTGTGTTATTGGTCAAGAGGGTACAACAGTGTTATGCTTCAGCTGTGTTGTCTAACACGTCTGTATAGCTGTGCTGTATGTGTTATTAGTCTGCTACTGAAAACTTACAGTCACAGCAGACTGTTGTGAGACAACGTGTATGTCATGAAGTTATTGTGACACCCTATACTCAGGTTCTGTCGATGTCTTCATATCGTGCAAAGTGCAACAAACCGTGCAATAATGTGACTGTATTTGTATTTGTATAGCAGTTAAATGTAAATATATTTATATCATTCAGCAACTGTGTTTCAGTGCGTGTTGTTTGAACTGACAGTAGCGATGTCGATAACGCCACACGTCATAAGGCCAAGGCCAGAGACCTCAAGACCAAGGCCAAGGCTAAGGCCAGAGACCTCAAGGCCAATGATCACACTCAAAGTACTGGACTTCTCCAGGGTTTCCAGGTCAGTGTCCACCCTCAGCAAAGTACTTTTAAAACAGATGTGTCAAAAAAGCCACAAATTAAACATTAGAAAATTATTTACTTCTTGCTTAGAAGAACAACAAATGCAACTTGGAAGAAAGTAAACACTCGCTGATGACTGATAATTAAATTCAACAAATAATTTAAGTGTGGAAAAACTAAAAAGCATCAGAAGTACATCACACGTTGCATGATGACTCAGTTCAACCACGTCAACAATGTAAAGTTCTCTGTGCTATCAACGACGGACTTCAGCAGCAGCAGCTATCAAGTAGCTGTGATACACGTAGCAAGCAAAAGGCACAATCGCAGGGACGCAATGTGTTGACTGCATCTTAGTCTAATGCTAATTCTAATTAACAACAATTCTAAGGCACGCCAAATACTGCACTACTTGGTGCAGAGAATACAGCGTGTTTGTAATTCCATAAATTAATTCTGTAGTCTTTTACCTATGCACTAAAGTGTCACTAATTTTAGTCATATGAATACATAAAAAACACTTCCAATGTCGAGTTGATACCATTCTCCATGACAGCAACAAGTATAACACTACACAGAATGACCATTTTGTTAAAACTCTTTCCTAAACGTAAACTTGCAGTTATAAACATGTAGGCCTACTCAAGTGACTGTTAAAGTAGTTGACAAGTATATGAGTAACAACTCTGTCAGTTGATTGGTACAGCATTAGCTGTTTGTACACAGTATGACATCAACAAGTCGGTCTAGTGACCACACTAGTATTTAGTGCTAGTCTAAACACAGTAACGTCCGCTGCTATTACAACGTCCAGGACGTGATAGGTACAACATGCACTTCAAGAGTTGACAACGGACTCGGAATGATGAATAAATCTCATGTTAACACCAGGACATCATCGCATAACGATTGAACGATTGACGCTGGAAGAATAAAGAAGTAAAATCAAGTGTAAAGATGTCTTGCTAAGTGCATCAAACGGTTTAGTGCTGAAAAACGTTTGTAGTTTGTGGACCGAACTTCACTAATCATTTTACACATACAAACATTCCTCTAGACATCAACTCTATGTTGTCATTTCCGCCGGACTGCAGACATCAACTCTATGCTGTTATTCCCGCCTGACTGCAGCATGTCATCAGGCGACTACGGGCATTCGTCAGAAGGATGCTACAAACACAGTAAATACACAACAATTATTTGCACAATTTGCACAACAATTAAATACACAACAATATTCACAAAATTTTAACCATCTTAACCTTTCACCTACAGGGAGGCCAGCATGCTGTCTAGTGCTGAGGCCGTAAACAGTGTTTGGCCCAATATGCAGAATTGTAATCACAAATGTTGATAAATAAATTGCAATGCACCAAATTAAAACAATAAAAGCAGGAAGTGCGTAACAACACCGCAATAAAAGACGACTATTAACGTGGTTCAGCCCAATTCAATGGCACACAAATCCCAGCTGTGCTCACATGCAAATGTGGAACTTTCAACAAGGAACAATTTGGGCCATACGTCCACATTAATGCTACAGCCGTTAAACATGTTAAAACTTAACCACAACCTGCATCTATAAATAATAGTTCTACAGAACTGATAAATGCTGCAATGCCACATAAACACATGACTAAATGAGTGACTGTGTCATGCTATTAGTCAACTACATGCAACGTGCATAACATCACACCGACATATTGAGCATCAACAAGCCAGTATCAATATTTACCCAGCAGGTGAATCAAGAGACTCATCAGTTGGCAACGACAACGTAGTCTCTCGTCTCCGCAACTCATCAACGCATCTTCTCACATCAGCAGCATTGCAGTATCTCTCTGCAAGCATCTTTACACTTTCAGCTCAAACTCAGCAACTTTTAACTCGCTAAACAAAACACTTCTCAATTATTAAACAATACATTTGTAAAAAATGTATCACAGTTTCGATTGATTGATTGATCGAGTAAGGCTTAACGTCCCACCAACACATTATAGGTCATATGGGGACGGGTTTTTACGGGACAAATGACCCAACCAACAGTGTCAAAGCACTGAAGGAACACACAAAAGTAAAAAAAACACCACAATCCATCTTAACTAAGGAATACAGATAACACAAATTACACACACAAAAAAAACAAAAAAAACTAACTAAACCCAGGTTCGGTCACCTCCTACGACCTCCGGCCTAGAAACGGAGCGGGACTATTCTGGTAGAAAGGGAAGGGATGGACAAAAGAAGAAAATAAGTAAAGCCACTGAAAGAAAGGAAAAAGTAAAAAGGGGAAAAGATGAGGAAGTAAATGGACAAGGGGGGAAGAGGGGTGCCCCGGCCCCACACGGGGCATCACAGTTTCGAGCATCTTTTCAAAACGTATCATGTTAAGTTAACTGATCAGAAAGTGCAAAACATATTCCCTTTCGCACATTCGATTTCAGAACTGAAAAATTCAACAACTCACTAACAACTCCTAAAACTGGTTTACAGTTGCGAAAGTTGTCACAAATATAAAAAGGGTGAAGTTGTTACTGAGAGACAGTGTATATCAGTCAGCAGAGTTGAGTTGAGCTGAGTTTAGTAAGGTTTAACGTCCCACTCGACACATAATAGGTCATTTCAGGGACGAATCTTCCCAGGCAATCAATTACACTGGTACTGATAACGAAAAGGTAACGAACTAAACAAAGCATGCACCCATAAACCGAAAAAATAATACAAAAACATGCCCTATCTAACAACGAGAAAAAACCTGTAGCTACAACTAAGCCCTGGTTTAGTCGCCTCCTATGACATCCAGCCAGGAAATGGAGTGGGTCTATTCTGGTACACAACACACACCCCAGACCCACACGTTCGTACAGAGAAATTCAACTAGCTCCAGTATGCTCAGGTCAACCTCAGTCAGTGGAACAGCACCGGCACACAACACTACTCAAACGCTCCTTGCAGCTGCTGAATGCATCACGTCAGGAACAGCAGTCTGTTTGTGGTTTTGTGAGTGCAGAAGTACTTTGTCCAAATACCATTCACTCTGTGATACGTCCCGTATATGGTGACAAATGTTTTACGAGACCAGCAATACATGTTTGATGTAAGAAGTTTGCTGGTGGGTGAGAAAGTGTTGTTGATAAAAGACGACCCGGCCAATGTAATGTACACATTACGCTACAGGTGGACAATGGCATATGTCCAAGCCCTCAAAAGGTGTCTTGTTTCAATAATAAATAAATCTGTGCGTTTCGACAGAAACTGACCAGTACGGACAGCATTGATGATATGGACACAGGCAGCAAAACCAGCGACAGACTCAACAACAGTTGACTGACACATGATGTTAAACTCCGACATAAACAACCTACACACACAACTGTATTATTACACGTTAATTAACCACTAGTAATTAGTAATTTACAACTAATAGTTGCAATGATAGTGCATCAGCACTTCATCACTGGTTGGTTGTAGACTACAAAACAACAGAGCTGCTATCAACCATATTTTGCGTTATTTCACCGAATTTGATAGCTTTGCTGGCCGATTACATCACACTGGTTAAAGATGGACCTATAATGTCCACAAAATATCATCTTCCAGTTATATTTGGCCACAAATCACCCACGCAGCAGTCACACGGTCTCTTTGCAACAGCTACACTAGTTGTTAATAATTAATTACTATCTTATTGACTGATTTTTTGATTATTACGTCATTTTATTACGGCTGTAGAGATTAAGATATACTGAACGACAATTATGTTTTTTTTTTGTTAACAACTAAAGTATTCTGAATGGTTACAGTGTAATAATGTCACAAAACTAGGGTTTGAGTGAACATCTAAACTAAGTCATGTGGAATGTGGAGAGAATGCATCACAGTCACAGCAACATCAGCAGCACAATAGCACATCAGCACATCGGAGACTGATTTGACAACAGACTAGAAGACAGAATAATGACATTCAGATATACAGGGTGGCCCCACAGACGGCACCATTTTTTGTACACTTTAACTTTACCAAATATTAACCGACTTTTAAAATTATTTCATTGTCAGAATCGGGAGAAAATCTAAAGAAACAAGAAACAGAAACAAAAACCAGCACATACGAAGCTGTTGCTTGTTTCTTGAGAAGAACACTCAGCAGTAACGCGGCCGTGTTGGGCAGATCATGAATGTTGCAACATGCGTCAACGTTGCAGTCCTAACAGTTCACACACAATGTACGATGGGCATTCAAACAGTTCGTAGACCGACATAGTTAACTACGAGATATGCAGATTGTATTTAGTCACTTATTAACATATTCTCCTGCAACCAAAATGCATCTGGTCCAGCATTTCTCCAAAGCTCTGATTCCATTGTAGAAGAATTGTTGTTCTTGGTCTTCCAGCCAGAAGAATTTACGTAAATTTAAATAATTTAAATACCGACAAAAAAACAGTGACGCTGAGCAGTGAACGAAGCCAATGTGAACCTGTTTCATGGCCGACATCACACTCGTGATAATGGCGGCGACAGCTGTCGGCAGAAAGTCGACAGTGTCGGATGTCGATGACTCAGAGATACTGCGACAGTATAAGTCAACGATGTCACACAACGGCTGACGCACTTTACTCACCAGCTAAACACAACATTATCACAATCAACTTGGACGTTGCTGCTACTAATACTGCTAACAGAAACATACCTGTAAGCTATAGCTAAAGGCACTTGTAGGTTAAGCTTATCGGGCCAGGGCTAATCCCAGTGTTAAACATTACAATACGTTAGAGTTATTTAGAGTGACTTAAGTACAAGACTGCTAAACCACTACTATACACGGTGTACAGAACTTAGCCAAAAACAGTTAGGAAGGAAATGATCCGGAAAAGAGATAAGTTTTGAGGCGGTTCCGAAAAATAGTGAGCGTTGGAGCTGAGGTGACGTCTGGCGGCAGACTGTTCCAGAGGTGGCTTCCAGCCAGTGGAAGTGCATGATCATCCGGCTCATGGCTGCATGATCATGTTACTAGCTTGATCTTCAAGCTGAGCAGTCATGAACACGTCACTCGATGCCTGCTACAGTTGCACTGGCTTCCAGTACGCTGGCGCATCCAGTTCAAACTGTGTTGCATCACGCACTTTGTTACATACGGGACGTGTCCAGCGTATCTGACCAACATCGTCAAGCCCGCTGGCGCCGGCCGTACACGTTCCGGTCATCGTTCATCATCGTCGGCCGACTACCGACTACACGCTGCAGCGGCTATGCACTAAGTTCATTAAATGTGCGTTCTCGAACGCAGGACTGTCTGCAAGGAACGGACTGCTTGAAGTCTTGCGTGCCATGGCTAACCCAGTTGAGTTCCGAAAACAGCTGAAAACTCACTTTTTACTGCAGCCCATAATGTTTACTGATATTTTTTTCGTTGTGAATTTTCTGTTTCTTTTATGCTTGTTGTAATGCACCTATGTGCATGTTTGTAATAGGAGCACTAGAAATGTACATATGGTGATGATGATGATGACTTAACTGAACTTTTTTCGCTAGGTGTTACGCAGACGTGCTACGAGCGAATATGGGTTCGAAATCGGCGATTTCGCTCCAATGGGGGCCGGTTGACCCAAAATTTCAGGTAGAAGGGGGTCGCCCCCACTAATCATTCTTCTTCTCAAAAAACTAGGCTAAATGATCTTTCATGTGTTCACGACGAGGCACTATACAAATTCACGTTTACCTTCACCTTACCTTTCGTATGGTATAAAAATCTGGACAGATCTTTCCTCTGTTTTGGCACAATGCATGCATTTGACAAGACTTTCTCCTGACTAGACTGCCCTGCATTCAATGTAGTTGTTGTTGTCGTATGCATTTAGGAGCCATAGCTGGTCAGCCAGGCAACAGCATCATCGTCTGCAGAGTGTAGTTTACACAAGCCACTGTGTAGTCTTGTCTGTGGGCAGGATTTGACAATGTGTGACATCGTTTGGGTCTCACCGCAGGAACACTGATCGGAGTCTGAAAGTTTCCATTTCTTCTTACAGGCACCGCAGTGACCTTGTCCGGTGTGGAAACGGTTCAGGAGAGACCATTGTTGTCGAGGAAGAGCAAAGCCCGGTTGTCGGATTGTGGGGTCGTCCACGAGGTGTGCATTGACCACCAAGGCCGACTTCCAGGATTCTCTCCATTGACTATTGATGTCAACTGGTTCGGACTCACGCCACAAAGGCTTTCGGGATGTCAGGCGGTGGCAGCAGGTCACACCTTTACCTTGTCTTAAGCGACAGAGCAGATGGGATGTGATTTTGCATATACCGTAATGTGCCATCGTGGTGTTGATCTGACTGGTGTTTTAACAACAGTCTTAAAATACACTGTGCATGATCATTAAGGGTAAAGTAAGTAAGTAAGTTTTATTATTTCAAAAGCCATAGCATTACAGCTTGATTACAAGTCTAGGCTACACAACACACGAAAAAAAACAACAAACATAATGAAAATAGCAACAAAAAAAACACCGAACCAATAATTGCAAAGACTACATAGGATCACATCGTTACTATAGAAAATTTAAAAGAGCATAACACACTGCTGAGCAGTATCTTTTTTTCGGAGACTTGGTCTTGGATAAACAGTAGACTTCCTGAGACGGGATGTCACGGCTAGGTGCTGACTAGAAATCTTCTTACTTACTTACTTACAGAGAGGACTGTACAGAAAGTAATGTTGCACATCTTCAGTTACAACTGGCGCAATATGTACCGACAGTCAAAATCTAAAACAACCGAAGTAAACAAGAAAAGCCGCAAACCTTCCAGAACCAGTGGTTCTTTGTCTGGCAGTACTTGGCCTCTCTGTAGTGTCCATACTTGTCTGGGTACTCCTTGTTTTGACAGCCAAGCTTCATTGCTCTGTACAGCATAACAGTTTGAAAACAAACTTGTCAACGCACAGGGGTGAAATATCACGTTCAGATAAACAACACACAGGAGAGGCTGTAGTTAGGGTGTTTCGGGCACCGATATGTACTGATCAGTTTTTATGTTCCAAATGCTATTGTGTATGTTTTTTGTACATATCATGTATTTTCCTCTTTTTTGTTATGTTGTAACGCAAGTGCATTTGTCATTTGTATAATAAAGAATTACTTACTTACTTATTAAAGTGCCAAGGAAATGAAATATCATGTAAAATTAATTGTGAATAAACCGTAAAGTCACTCTAAATGGCTCTAAATACTTGAGGAATGCATTTGCAGCCGAGGTTCTGTCGCCAAACCTACTGGAGGAGCTCAAAGCATTGCCTAAACTCATTAACTGGATTTCAGGGAGGGGGGTCGCTTCATTGTGAAGAAAACTGTGACAAATGAGGGAAGAACAGAAGACAGTAAAGGAGAAAATGGGAGAAAAACAGGAAAGGGAAAGAATGGACTACTAGTGGTACTCATTCCACGAGTCCCACTCGTGCCTTCAGCGTCGCTGGCCCAGTCTGCTGGAACGACTTACCAGATTACTTCAAGTCACCGGAGCTGTCATTTGATTGCACTTTAAACGTCAACTCAAGACATTTCTGTTCTGTGTATACTATAAGCCATATTATGCAACTTTAGCATATTAGAGACTTTCGTAGATACGCTCTACAAATGTAAGTTTTATTTTGATTCGACTTGAAGGGGGATGAATGAAATAAATTTATGGCTACAAGTTACAACACTGCACACAGCTTTCACAGAGGTAAATATCACAACGTAAATGAAGCCCCCTAATCTTCAAAAATGCCTTTTAAGTTTTAACATCAAACGGTATAACTAGAGGGCCCAGACATGTCTGCCTCTAAAGTGGATTTTTAAAAATCTAACTTCAAGACATTTGAGCACATCCAGTCAACATATCAGCACATTTGCAACCTAACACTCTTTACACACAGATGACAAACATCATTTACTTATCTATTCAACTGTTTAAACTAGGGCTGGTAACGATTAAAATTATTTTAATAGTTAACTTTTTGAAAATTAACGATTAATTAATTAATAGTTAATTTTAGTTAAAAGTAAAAACGTCTGGATCGGATGCGCACGTTGCACGTCGTAAATTAACGAAGTGTGAGATCAATGATATGTAACAGTCGTTCTACACAAACTTAACACTACTGCTTTCAGTCAGCTGAAGCCAGAATAATCACTCAAAATGGCCTGAAATAGCCTTATATTTAGCACTGCTATCATCTTTTGACTTCACAGTCACCGTCTTTCATTTACAATATTATGGAAAACAGCGTCAGGTGAAATAACATAAAAAAATAAGCAAATAACAGAACACTGTTGATTAATCTTTAAAAACAATTTTAATCGTTAAAAGTTTTTTAACGATTAATCGCTTAATTAATCGTTAAAATCCGCAGCCCTAGTTTAAACTAAAGGACAAGTAGCACGTGTGATGATACTTACTGATCCTTGTTCACATTTCGTGGACAGTCCAGCGGATCTTCGCCGGGAAAGATATTTGGATACAACTGCATTGAATATGGATAGAATATCTGCAAAACCTGGCAACATACAGTCATACACACACTTCTCACATAAACTGCCTACTTTCGTTATCCAACACATTCAGGCATATCGAGCTGATGACCAAAACTTGGCTAGATGATATTTAATGTATAATAGATGATATGTAATGTATAATTTGCACCAATTAACCAGACTAATCAAATCTGCAGATACTAAGAGCACTGTCTAGCACTGTGTGTGCTGTAAGACGAGAGAAGATCACCCAGGACAGAACAATCAGACATCGCCGGCTACCATAATGTGTCTAAAAAATCAAACCACTGTTACAATTCTAAATAAACTGAATACAGATTAGTGACTCTAAATGGCCCTAATAGGCTAATACTCCAAGAATGCATTTGCATTGTGTCGGATTCTACTGGGAACTCACAGCACTCCCCAAACATGTTAGCTGCTTTTGAGGGGACTACTTCACTGCGAAGAAAACTCTAAAAGGGAAGGGAATGAAACAGAGTAAGGGAAGGAAGGGGCAAAAAGCTGTACCAGTAAGCTTATTGGTGGCAACGCTGACATGATTTAATACGACGTGAATTACTGTATATGGCTGTGGGTGCTACATTGAATTATTTATTCTAAGCTTGGATTAGCCTCCGCTCTGGCTGCCACTGGAAAACCTTGGCTGGTGGTTCTCAATGCCAGTAACAGTGCTAAGCCAAGTGCTGGGACAGGCTAATTAAAAATGTACAGATAAAGGTGACACAGTAGAGGCACTTTACACCGCTCGACAGATAAGCTCGTGATATGAAAGCTTAAACGTAGATCGGTATGTCTAAATCTAAAAGTAATAAAGCTACATCACATCGCATCACAGCATTAACCTTTTTGCCATCTTTCAAGAGACAACTTAAAACATTTTTATTTCCCAAATCCTTCCCATCAGTCTAATTTTTCTCCTTGTAATTTGTGTACCGTGTCCTAGAAGCTACTGTAGCTTATGCCATGTTAATCTGTACGTTCTACTACTACTACTACTACTACTACTACTACATACCGGGCAGAAGTCAATGGAAGCGACAATATCGTTCAATTCATCCGAATAGAAATCGTGACTAAACACAAGCAGAGACTGCTCAATGTCGACTGCCTTCCGCAGCGAGCTCACCAGGTGACGCAGGTATTCCACCCTGTTGTGCACCTGTACGACTATAACGATGGCCGAATCGCTTGCGACTAGATCGAATATGTCTAGGTTTGCAATATTCTGTTGCCGATTTGCCGCCAGCATGGCCGCCCGGATCTCCGAAAGGTTTCCGCTCATGTGCGAGACGCGCGGAAGCCGATTTGTGGGATGAGACGAATTGGTGTGATTCCGGCGGCTTGCGTTTGCCATCTGGTGCAAAAGCCGAGAACGTTCGCGATGTATGAAGTTACCACTGGCACCTACGGAGAAGTTGTGAACGGCCAAATCGAGCTTCTGTTGGATACGTGCATCTACCGCATTAACAATGGTACTGGCAGACACATCGTCTTCGCGTAGTAGAATGCTCACGTCAACCACAATAAAACCGATTGCGGATATGACGAAAATAGCCTTAATAGCTCGCTTCGGTGTCACAAGCGGCATGACTGCACTGAATCTACAACAGACAAATTCTGAAGAGTAAAACTGGACATAAAGGAAGGTTAAACACAATAGTAATAATATTACATATGTAAAACGTATCAATGAGCAGGGGTAGTGGTTAGTGGCTGCGTATAACTCCGCAAATGCAGTACTGGCATTCTGTAATATTCCATCATTGTCTTCAGGACCAAGCTCTGAAGTACCTGGCTCACTACTGTGTGCCAGTCTCCAAAGTTTCTGGTCGCCGGCATCTGCGATCTGCCAGATGTCATCAACTTTCAGTTCTACGAGTTCGCCGCAGCACTTTTGTGACGTATGCATTTTCTGTCGCCGAACCAACAGTCTGGAATTCACTGCCGTCATCTGTGAGATCGAGCTGCTGACTCCAAACAATTTAGGTGGGACCTGAAGACGTATCCGTTCCGTTCGCCAAACATTCGAAGCGTTAGCACATTAGAGGTGTTATGTAATCGTGCTTGCACTACAAGTCGACATTAACTCATTTACCTACTTACTTTACTCACGGCCTGTATTCATTATCAACAACTCTGCATAGCCGACGAGGGCCAGACTGTTGCTCCAGTAACTATCATCATGATGAACCATGTACCTCCAGTCTGACAGGTTGTGAACTGGAGTCTTTGCAAAGTTGGTCCAGATATATATACCAAGAACATCCAGGAAGACGTAGGCCTATGGATGCAGTAGTAGGGTTCATATCAATTACGCAATATCGCGATATCGATCGCGGATTCGTCGACCTTGCAATATCGCGTCGCCCTGAGATGGCACGATACCGAGCCCGAACGCACGTCTCAACATGCGCGCGTTGTGCATGTATGTAAATAATATTGATTTATAGTAGGCCTAATGGCTTCTTGAGCCTAGTATACAGTGATGTGCGGTCGTCAAAAGTGATCTGCGGTCTTCTTAAGGCAAGAATATAGTTATCTGCTGTGATCGGCGGTTTTTAGGCAGACCGTTACTAGGCCTAATTACATTTCTGCATCAACAGATTATGGAACATAGAAAAGTAGCGGTAACAAACACTAGACACGTTACCTTGTTCGGAGTGCTCATGCTAAACTATGCGGGCGAGTACTGCTAGTACTGCGACGCACGCCAGGCGGCAGTAACAGTAATTTGGAGCAGCGACGCAGCCTTGAAGTCCTGTCTGGAGGGATCCTGTCTGGAGTGGCTAACAAAGAATTATAATCAGTGACAGTGACTTGATTTTTAGAGCAGTTTTGCAGACAGACTGACATGGATTGGATAAGCGTGGAAATGTACTCTCTTACAACGCTGCATGACGGCTGACTAAGCTGCACTGTTTCGGCAGTTATTTACGTACTCATTATCGCACGAGCGCACACAACGAAGGCAGTGCTGCTTCATTACGTAACACCCGCGTTGGCACCACACCGGTTTCATGCATCCCGACGTCGCAGTACTCGCCCGCGTAGTTTAGCATAAGCCATTGAGGGTAATACCCAGTAACTAGCAATCGTTGTTTTGGGTATCCAGTAAGAAACTGAAGGCCAACGGACACCAAACATACGTTCCTTACGACCCTCAGTCGGCGCAATCTGACGTTAGTACATAAGCTCCGTCGAGCTTCTTTACCTTATCATCACAT
>Ga0209562_1000571_pt1 | contig 12697 bp, 8 predicted proteins | sample WorMetvacBELIZE2_FD_187399 | JGI IMG/M metagenome (GOLD analysis project Ga0209562, IMG submission 187399) | Marine gutless worms symbiont microbial communities from Max Planck institute for Marine Microbiology, Germany - Olavius vacuus BELIZE.2... | ecosystem: Host-associated > Annelida >...
CTTCAGTTTCTCAGAGATGGGGGACCAAACTACATCAAATATATTTTGGGAGGATATAGAACCGTCGTCAGTGCTCTCAGAATTTGTTTCAGGTATCAGGTACGTTGCTGCGTTTCAAAACTAGAACGCCCTAAAGGGTAGATTTAGACAAAATTCACACTTTTTGACCCCTGTAAAAATTAGGGGAGGGACGGGCAAAATTTCTGTGCTAAAAGAACGATCGATCATAGTCGCTCCAGTCTGATGTTTTAGACTCCAATATCTTGCTCCGTTTCGGAACCAGATCGCGTCAGTGGCGACTGATGTCGAAAATCGAGGCAAAAAGTATACCACTTTTAGGCCGCTTAAAAGTTAGGGAAGGGATTGGCGAAATATCTGAGTGAAGACAGATTTGTCAAGAAATACGTGTCAAATAGTAATGTTGTCTGCGAGATATGTGCTATATGTAGTTAAGTTTTTTTCTCATTTTAATTGTATATTCATGTTATGTGCTACCGATTTCGGTGAACAAAAGATGTGAATGTACACTTTTCACGGGGCGTTTCTCGGCCGTCTGGGAGATTAGAGAGTGAATGCCAGAGAAAGACAGAGGCATAACAGAAAGGTCGTCCGACTATCGTCGTGCGGCCTTAATTAATAGAGCTAATAGCAGCTGCTGCGAAGCGAAGATCACAGAGATAATGAATCATCAAAGAGTAATGCAATCTAGAGCTGTGTACCACAGTACCACGATCACTCTTAAGACCACTAAGCATTCACCTAACGCAACCGAGACACATGAGGAAAGTTGAGAACGATCACAGCCAAAATCCGTTCAAAACAAGACGTATTCGTCGCTACATTCAACAAGAAGCTTAGCTGTCGCAGAGACCGCGCGACTGCCAATGCGTGGGGCAGTTTTGGCTAAACATAAATGGAAGACGATATTTTGCGGATATTATACATCCATCTTCAACCACAGTGACGTAATTCTGCCTGCAAATCTATCGAATTCGGTGAAATAACGCAAAATAAGGGCTATTACGCCGTTCAAGGTCATTGAAGGTCACCGATGTCGGTACCAATCGAAAGCCCGTATGCAACTTCCTATTAGTGATTAATACTGACTGACATCCATCTCGTCCGTTTCGAAGTTATCGCAGATTATTGTTCAAATTTTGGACACATTGCGTTTTTGAGCCCCCTATAGGAAGAGGGCTTAGGGGCACCAATGCACCATACACTGTTCATCTTAGGCTCATTGGAAATCTCGTAGTGGACTTCCTATTCGTGTTAAATGAACTTTTTTGCTAGGCGTTACGGCTGAGGCGCTACTAACGAATATTGATTGAAAATTGGCGTTTTAAAGGGAGTGGGTCAGTTTCGGCCAAATTTTCACGTAGTAGGGGACGTTCCCCGCGAACTATTTTTGCACAGACCAGTGAATACCTTAGAACTTTATCGCTCACAGTATATTCACACAACGAAACTTTGTAGCAGACATTCTTTAAGTGAAGAGCAATTTTACACGGAAAACGGCTGTTTTGCGTTTTTGAGCCCTTTTTGGGGGCTTAGGGGCAACGTGTGATGTTCATCTTAGGCTCACTGGAAAGCGCGTAGTGGACTTCCTATTAGTGTTAATTGAACTTTTTTCGCTATGAGTTATGGCTGAGGTGCTACGAGCGAATATCGATTGAAAATCGGCGTTTTCGCTCCAACAGGGTCAGGTAATCCCAAAATTTTAGGTACAAGAGATCGCCCCACCAACCGTTCTTCTTGTTAGAATATCTTCCATGTGGCATAAGGATGTGGCATCAGTTTCTTTCGTTTTGTCACAAAGCACGCGTTTGAAAGACAGACGGACAGACAGACCGACAGAAAGGCCTTGCAATACCGTGCGGTGCATTATACATGCAGTTGCACAGAAAGCAAGAAGTTCCGCTATCGCGAAGAGCACAGCGCGTCCGTCGTACTTAGGTGGTGTACTTTATGACATTTATAGGGAGACAAACAACAGATCAACAGCTCATCAACCACTTGTACAAAACAGGCCATGAAACCGACCGAATTCCGCGAAATAACGCAAAATAATGACCATTACGCCGTTCAAGGTCGCTTAAGGTCACCGATATTGGTACCAATCGAAAGCCCATATACGACTTCCTATTAGTGATTAATAGTAACTTACCTTGTATCTTGCACCGTTTCCAAGTTACGGCCTATTATATGCAAAATTTTGGCTAGAGATAGTAGGGCGCCACACTTTAACGCCCTCGCTGGGGTGATCCCCTGCGAATATCGCCATAAGTGATATACCGCTAAAAACTACATTCTTCGGGCTACATTTCACTTGTAGAAAGTATTGGTGTATCTTCAACCACTTTTACGTAATACGGCCCCAGGGCTACCGAATTCGGCGAAATAACACAAACTACACGGCCCATTACGCCGTTCAGGGTCATTCAAGGTCACCGATTTTGGTACCAATCGAAAGCCCATATGCGACTTCCTAGTAGTGATTAATAGTAACTAACCTCCTATCTTGCGCCGTTTCCAAGTTATGGCCGATTATTGGTCGAATTTTCGCTATCGATAGAGGGGTGCCTCACTCTAACGCCCCCGCTGCGGGTGATCCCCTGCGAATATCCGGATAAACTTTACCTCTCCAGAAACTAGAGGGATTGGCCTACCAGATGCTAAAAACCGCACGATCGTATCTTCATTCATCTGGACACAGTACCGGAACGTGACGGACAGACAGACAGACAGAATCCCTCTAGCTAATACAGCGCTCTGCATTGCGAGCAATGCGGACGCGCTGTAAAAACTGTCAAGACACGCAGCTATTCAGGCACGCTTGGAGATATGACGGCCACTATCCGACAGTTATGATACATTTGCTCACTTTAGTTGACCTCTTGAACTCAAAACTACGTTCTTGAGTTGCAGACGAACAGACTCTACAGAGGGACTAATGAGGACTGAGGAATGCGATGCTCAAACCGATCTGATGAATCTATATGTCGGGTAGGCCTACGTATCTGAATTACAGCATCTGTAAGCGCATTACTGCGGCTCGGGTGGGTGGCTAGGAGACATGTCGAGACAATGTTAAGCATAGCGAGGTCACGGTGGTAGGCGGCCAGGAACGCTACGCGTGGCCGGTGCGGGCGACGCACGATCAATGAGTGACTGTAGCGCAGACTGCTCGGCGACTCACCGTTGTCCATGCTGTCATGCTGGCCTTTAGCACTCGACGACTGCTGCGCGTTACCCATAGCGATTTAACTGCACGACTGCACGACTGAAATCACAACTCGTACGACGCTGAATTCGGCCTTGGTTCGCTACGATGAGACAAGCGAGCGCCGTTGAGCGGCAACAACACTACAACAACTAAGAGCGCCGTCGCCGCCGCTGCCACTGCCACGCGACCGACAGATATTTACATCAACGCCTAGAGGAACGCCAGCTGCTACTGCGGCTGCTGCTGCTGCAGCCAGCAGTGGCACCACAGTAAGTGTCACATACAGCGACTACTGTAGCTGACCACGCCACCTTGCATGTCAACCAATATTGCCCACAGACTCACCGATACAGGCTCATTGCAATCTCACTCGCCAGATGGCAGGCCGTGCAGAGCGTTCTTACGCATGCAATCGATCAGTGACAGAAATGAACAGTGTCTGCTGTTTGCAATTGCATGCAGTAGCTATCATCATCATCATCGTCATCATCATCATTTTATTTAAATCAGGCAACACGGCCCAATACTCTGTCTCTTTGTCTGTCATCCCGTCTCACACTCGCGATACTACTACTATTATTATTTTTTGCCCAATGGTACTTCATTCCCAGGGGCTTAGAAATTACCAAATTATTATTATGAAAATCGTACACAAAGTACATAAAACAATGCACATCCAACGAATTGACAAATGAGAAATAGCATGAAAAAGCTAATCAGTTTCATGTTCTGCCGTATGCGACTTCCTATTAGTGATTAATAGTAACTGACATCCTATCTCGTACCGTTTCGGAGTTATCGCGCACTTATTGTTCAAATTTTAGACACTTTGCAAATCTGGACACATCATTCTTTCGTTTTGTCACAATTCATGCGTTTGCCAGACGGATGGACAGAGAGACAGACAGAATTCTCATCGCTAGATCGCGTCTGCATTCCATGCAGCGCGGTAAAAAGGTGGTTGTGAACTTGTGAAGCATTGCAACTTAAAGACCGTCCGACGTCGTGTCAGTCGTTCTGTGCTTTAATTACGTCATTACAAGGTCCATTATGCACCAACATGTCAAATTTCAACACTATGAGGCAATGCGCAGCGATGATTTAACAATTTTTTCCAGCTCCTTTTGGGGGAGAAATATCCCTAAACTGATGTTCTCATAGTTGGGCCGAACTATACGTAATTTGGACAGTATATAAAATGATCATCGGCGCTCCAATGCATGATGTAATATTCAGAAATATTCCACATGAGAGCTCGTCAAAGGCGACTGCAGGGGTAAAAAAATTAGGCAAAATTTTGTCATTTTTGGCCGCTGTAAAATTACGAGAGGGGGTGGACGAAATGTCTGAGCCACGGTTTCAAGTTCAGCGTAAGATCCAACCTCTGTACATTATTGGGCGGGGCCGTTACACATGCAGGGAGATTTAAGACATTTTCCGGTTCATTTTTCAGGAGGCAATTTTCTAACGCCTAATTCTCAAAGTTTGGGAACGATCTATATCAAATTTAGGGAAGTGATAGGCAGGGTTGGTAATATCGAATATCGATATCGATGTCGATATTATCGACGATACTTTTGATGTATCGATATCGATATCGACGATACTTTCGTATAAAAGTATCGATCGCGGTATCGACGATACTTTGTTGGGCTTTTTTATCGACATTACATGATCGATACTTCTCAACTGACATGCAAAATGATGCACATAACTTTCTAAGCTTCAGAGCTTTTGTACGCGTTCAGCGTTCTCAGGAAAGTCATTAAAATTGTTGCCACCATATGTCAGATTTTAAGGCTAAAATGCACCAAAATCCAATTTCGCCTGAGGCTCTGCCCCATACCCAACTGGGGGAGCTTACAGTGCTCCCCCAGTCCCCTTAGCTGGATTTAAGGGGGCCTACTTCTAAGGAGAGAGAGGGGACAGGAAGGATCGAAGGGAGGGAGCTTTGAAGCCAATTAGTGCAGCGTTTATTCTTGTTGGCGTTTGTTGCAACTTGTTGAACTTGACCACAGTCAGTCAGATATCCAGCCAACTTTTACGCTTCCTCGTCCTCCATTGCGACTTGACTCGAGAGAGACTCCATTCGCGCGAATCGCGCGCGCCACGAGTGCCGCGACACTAAAAATAATAATAATGAGTTAATGAATGACTGCACAGTAGAAACGAATTGTGTAATTAGTCCGTCTCGAATTACCATGCAGTTACCACTTTGTCCTATTACTCTACAAGTACCACGCCACTCTGCAGTGTTTTCGTACTCCGTAATCCCGCCCATCCATACTGGTCGCTACAGTGTGATCGCTATAAAAGTATCGATATCGAAGTATCGATCTCGATATCGATACTTTTACAGCAAAGTATCGATATCGGTATCGACGATACTTTTAAAGCCGGTATCGATATCGAATATCGGCGATACTTTTGGAAAATATCGATAACAACCCTGGTGATAGGTTCCATACCTCACGTGGGTTTCAGATTCTAGATACACGTTGCTTCCTTTCAAAACTGCAGTGCTTCATAGTCCAAATGTAGGCCAAATTTCGTACTTCTTGCCTTCCTCCCCTAAAAATTGGGGGAGAGATAAAAGAACTGTCTGGCTCAATATAGTCCAATCATCAGCACCCCGGGTTGATGTTTTAGATTTTCGATATGTTGCTCCCCATGACAGTTTGAGTCGACAGAGGGGCAAAAAGTTGAATTTTCTTTTAAAATGGTGCGTTTTGATGAATTCTGAGTAGCTTTCAAAAACATTCCTCTGGTGCTGTTTGGGGTCTTAGTCAAAATTTGTACGACCCAGTGCAGAATGTAGTTTACCTGTTTACAAAGCCACTGCACCATAGTACAGTATACTGCAGCTATTGTGAGTTCCCGTAGCGGCGATGGCAGGTCTGCCTACAACCTGCTATACGCTCACTTTACTTTTCTTTACTTTATTGGTGTGAAGAGAGCGGCTGAATACAGTGTACAGTCAGTTACAGTCACACTGCTGTGCAAAACGGACGCTTTGTTCAGCTGTTGTGCGTACAATGTTCGTTTGCCGTTGAGTGGCGTGAGCAGGAGATCAGACGCAATGATCGAATGCTGTTGCGACACAATGGCGTCAGTGACTGCATCTCGGCGTCAAACTGATGACGTTCTACGTACGCCTACAGTACACGCTGCTGCCGTTGATGCTGTATAGACTCGTTGAATGTCGCTCGGTACTCAGCGGTCCATTAGGTGGCGCTGCTGGTTCTCCCATCAGTACGTGCGTCCAGCTATGAGCCGATCAGCAGCGTGAGTACTGCACTAGTGAGTCGCCAATAGAAGCGATCGCTATTGGCTCTATAGCACGACACTCAGTTACATGACGTCAACATGAAGTCAGCTGTATGTCGCGTGACGTCACATTTCCCCTACAGCAGCAGCAGCAGCAGCTAGCATCACTGTATCACTGCATCTCGTCAGCGTCTTGATTCAGTCGTCCATCTGACTGGTCGTCATCGTCGCGCGACTCACACGCACAAAACCAATCATCACGTCGCCATTCAACGCTTTATATCGTTAACTGCACTTGGTTTGTTTTCTCTCGTGCAGTTAATGTCATCACACACTACATCGTGTGACAGGTTCACGTTACCACTTACCAACTGCAGCTAGGTTCTAGCAGGCCTAAATACTTTACTTTGATCAGACGTGGTTTTCTGCGTAACACACATTGTGAGGCAGTTAAATCGAAAAAAGCACTTTCCAGGTACTGTTTCTGAATCACTGTACTACAGTTTAATACTCACATAGTGTTAGTCACATAAGCTTGCAGACTACATTCTCTACTTATGCTTTTCCCAGTTTACCGGACTAGTTTACGTTAATGTGCTGTCTGCTTTACCGACAGCAGAACTCTGCGAAGTGCGGAACGGCGGATAGACTCACATACACAACAGTGTTTTAGTTGACGATAACGAAAAGTCGAAAACTAAAACTGACGTAAGCTATATATTATATTAAATTTCCTTGAAATGACGATAATAACTCTAACTCGCTAATTTTCGTCAAAGAGACGAAAAAAACTAAAATTCAACTCAGTGACGATGACGACGACTAATGAAACCGGGCGATGAGTCATGTGTCGCATTAGTCAGCTTCAGCCAAGTAACGAAACTCTCTTGTATGTACCAAGTACTAAGAAGATGATTGAAGAAACCTAGTAAGCTCTACAAAGTACGGACGTAGGTTGTTTGCGCACCGAGGCCAGTATTCTCACCAGTATGTCGTCTGCAATTATTCAGTGTGAGTCAAGTAGCCCCCGTAAAACTTTTTGCGATATTTTCACTTTGGCTAAGACTATTTCCGTGAAATTTTGCCCACTTGTTGGCAATTTATATTTACATGATTTGCCAATTTTCGTAGACTATCTTAATATTTGGGTTCGGTCCTTTCCGGTCATTAGACGACACCGATGATAGGCAGCCTATGATTTCCAATTCGTGTGTTGTTCGTTAGAGCGTGCAATACACAACTTTATTCGCCTTTCGGCAGACCAAGCATACATACATACATAACACACATACACACAGATATAACACACGCAACACAATAGCAATAAGGTTGAACAACAACATAATAACCAATGCTAAATTTCGAAGCTTAGACCTTTACACGTCATCAGTTGGAAGAGGAAACATTGGACGGCCGCATTAGCGCTGCAGCACCACTGGCTCTTGCCAATCAGCTGCCACTTCCGATGATTGTAAAGCGCGGCTGGCAAGGTTTCCCGGTAAGACACACTAGTGTGTCCCAAAAACGTCCACCTTTTTAATTTGTCAAATATTTTTCACATACTTCAGATTATTTGCGTTATCTCAGAAGAAACAAACTGCAACTGTTGTACTACAGCTTATCTGTTTACTTACCTTACTTTACTTACTGAATACTTACTGTTGTTTAATCTTCCTATTATCTGCGCAGCCCTATTTTGTAGTCAGTTTTATTATCTTTTTGGTCAGTCATCTGTGTACTTGACTCATGAACGTATGAAGTACAACCCGTCAGTCAGCTACGTACGCAGACGGCCGACTGCGTAGGCACAGTTCCATGAATGCGAAGGCAGTAGTAGGCCTATATACTGACGCTACGTTGCTTTGTACTTGAATAACTGACAGTTGACAGTGCAGTGCAGAGGACAGGCAGATGCGCGTGTCATTGCTTTCGTTCGCATTCGCTAGGCGGCGCTGTTATCAACATGGCGGTGGTTTACGATCATCTCTCTAATCCTCAATTACCGTCGTCGCTATCCACTTTGCACTGCAGTCATTCGTCTGGATTCACTTGGCTGCTCGCACAGACTTGCCTGCTGCTACTGCTACTGCTATTGCTCAACCTTCTGTCCTCACTCAGTAAGCATACTTCCACATGACTGCAGTTGGCCTAGCTAAAAGCTCAGCTCTACGCTATGGATTTGACGCAGCCTATGAATGAATTTATTCAAATGAATGTTACGGTTGTATCTTCGTGGAGAATAAAATTGCACTAATACTGCATGCAGGAGACCCGCATAAACGACAGATGAACGTCGACAATGCCAGTCAGCTGAATAACATGATTATAACTGTTGCACAGAGTGAACAGGCTTCATGGAGCCCTACGTTTGTCATTAGCGAACAATTCACGACACAGATCGGTATGCTTACCAAAGGTCACGTCGATTTATCGCTTTTTCATTCGCTTATTAAAGGTCACACTTATTAACATTCTCAATAGCGTATAAAATAGACATCTTCCTGAGGCACCATCAGTCCATCCTATGAAAGTATCTACAATAACATGAGCTCAGCTGTTACTGAGATGGCTGCGCAGTGTGGCGTCTGTCACTTCCCATTAGTTAATAATATTACATACATACACCGTCCACGTTACCGTGCAGAACTGGTACAATTCTCGCTTTCGAATTTTTGTTGCAGACAGTGTTGGACTGTCTTCAGTTATTTCGACGCAAGTGGTCCCCAAAGGAGGGGCGTAGCCAGGGGGACCCGGGGCCATGCTCCCAAGCATCGATTGAGTTGATTTTTTACGAAAAAAACTGGATTTGTTGGACGTATGGCCTGCTTTATTCAGTAAAGTAACACTGTTTTGTCTACCAGAAGTGTTCTGTGGGCTACTGCAGAGGTCAAGTTTTGAGGGCGACGACTAAAAAAGAGCACCCTAGCAGACCCCAATGTAAAATCCTTGAACACCGTAATGGCCGTTATTTTGCGTTATTTTACCAAATTTGGTAGCCTGCCCAACGCTACCAAATTTGGTAAAATAACGCAAAATAACGGCCATTACGGTGTTCAAGGTCATTCAAGGTTTCACGTCCACTTTCGGTACCAACTGAAAGCTCGTAAGCGACTTCGTATTAGTGAATAATAGTAACCTACATTGCATCCCATCTCGCACTGTTAAGTCTACCGAGATATCGAGCATTATTGTTAATTATCCGTGACACCTATCTTCAACGCACCTGTTTGGGCTAAACCCGTGCCTGCAACATTTGGCCTCAAGACACTAGAAACATCGCTCTGTCGTATGCATGGTGTGAAAAGTATTAGGCTTGACGCACGAGTGTAGCGGACTTCACTATGCTGTACGGCCAAAACGTTGCTGCGAGCCATATGCGCGGATAAGAGGCAGTGTTATCAGTCAGCTCTGATGTATTAGATAGCATCCAAGTTACTTTGCCGCAAGTAATTTGATTAGGTTGCCCGACGCCAGTCGAACGCCGCACATTTTGTTGCTGTGTTTTCTTTTTTATGGACTTCCACAGCGCGGCGCATGCACCCCGCATATATCAGAGGTTCGATCCTAGGTTGTACTTATATATGGCACTCAGCCCACCCCTCCAGAATTTTTACTTTTTACAGAGGGTGAAAAGTCCGAAATGTGGACTCAATTTTTGACTATAGTCAGTCGCCCTCATTTGGAAACGGAGTAACATCTGTAATCTAAAGCAGTCGACGATTAGCCTACGTTAATTCTCTCCAAATCTGGTATAGTTCGGTCCACGCACTCTGTCATCCATATGGGTAAAGCCTCCCCCTTAAAATGTGCCGCACCGAATCAATCAATCGCAACCCAGCCGTGCATTGACCGACTGTGCTACAATTTGGTATAGGGGGGCTGGTTCACTACGGGCCCGCGCAGCCGGTCTCATGGCCGAGAACGACTGGCGGGACGAGCGGCCTCCAGTGTCAATGCAGCAATAATTGTCACCGTTTCTACACTGTGTTCCAAAAAAAGTGACGCCAAAATTCAAATCACTATAACTACGGCACATCTTATCAGAATTAATTATCCTCTTAGCAGCTTTAATTGTCTTTCTGGCACAAACGTTGCAAATTTCAACGAAATCCACCACACGGTTTCTGAGCAACAGCTTTTTAAAAAATGGGACTTAAAAACAGAATTTTCCAATATGGAAAATACCGATTAGCATACTTACTGCAGAAAGTGTTACGAATAATGACATAATGTTGCTTACATTTTTGTGACGCATTTGGTTGACGTAAAAAGCAATGGTTTTTACTCGAGGAGGGAATACTGATCAAAGTTTTAAGGCAGAGTAAGGGTTACAGTGCCAGAAAGTTGTTGGACGAATTTCCTGACAAGGACCTGTCTTGTTTAGCACTGGACCGACTTTTGCGGCAGATTGACGCTACAGAGTCTCAGGGTCTGCAGACAGGAAGTCCGGCAGCAGCAGAGAATGTACGGTCTGCACAAGAGACATACAAATGTCTGTGCAAATGGCGACCATTTTGAGTACAAACTGTAACTGATGGTATTGTGTACGAACTGCTAAGGCGACTTTTCCATATTGGAAACTTCTGTTTTTGAGTTCAATTTTTTTAAACAGCTGTTGCTCAAAAACTTGCAACGTTTGCACCAGAAAGGCGATAATTAAAGCTGCTAAAAGGATATTTAATTCTGATAAGATTTGTGGTAGTTATTGTGATTTCTATTTTAGGGTCACTTTTTTGGAACACAGTGTAGTTTACTATTATCCCGTGCGTTTGTGCATGGACCGCAGCGACAAGACAACCCCTGTAGCCCCGGGACGTATTACAGACAAGACTGATCACATTCGTGTTGAAATGCATGACATTCCGAAGCGACACTTTTAATGCTTAGCTAATCTTTAACCAAAGTCAGCAAGAACGGAGAATAAATTATTAGAAATCAGGCGTCGGCGGATCGAAGCGTTCGTATATCGGCGCATCATGACTGTTGGCTTATTTGCGTCTGAGAAATAATCTCTACTTACTTACACGTTACACCGATAAGAAAAACATAACTCAAAGACTCATTATCCGCTTAATAAATGTGCAGGTAATTTAGTACAGGAAGTTGTTGTGAAAACAATTTAATCTGTAGAAATAAATACAAGATCAAACAAAATCAGGCATTTGAGGCAAGAAAACAGATTTGCGATTTGTAGTTCATTTTCTTGTCAATTTTATTGTTGTAATGGTAATTCTGGCGCATGTATGTGCAAGTGTCATTTTAACCCTCCAAGAAAAAGGTGGGACTTGGTCACAGCTACACAATTGATTGAGAGACTGAAATCTATGAGGACAAAAAGTTTCAGTTAGGAAACCGAAAACATTGCTGAATATACCGCCAATTTCTGTCGTAGCTATTAGTGATCTTGACAACAACATTGTTTTAGGAAGACAGCTGAAATTGCAGGACTGGAAAATGACGGACTGCAAGTTGTTAAATTACATGCAACTTGACTGCGACATGTACATAAAGGAGTTTCTGCATTTAAAGACGACAGTGAGTAGAGCAACGTACATTGCGCAGCATAACATAACGTAAAAGAAGTAAGTCTACACAGTATTACCGACACCATACTGAACAACGCAAGCGTTAACCGCAGTTGTAGTTAAGCCGCGTTCTGTTTTTATGTAACGTCTACGATAACTTGTATGCATTGGTAGACTAACGACTAGTCTCTTTTCATTTTATGTTAACTGCATTTATTTTTATTCTATGTTGTGCTGTTCTTTGAAGAATACGATTGTCGTTATGCAGTCACCCGTTTTGGGAACCATGTACTGTCACTATTGAACATAAAACAGTGTCCAGGCTCTTGGTCTCGAGACCGCCTCAAGACGTACTAACGTCTCGTCTCGGTCTCGGACATTTACCTCTCGTGCCCTAGACCAACTTTCGGCCACTGGCGAATTGTGCAGTTCACATAATAAGATCCGAAAATGTTTAGAGGATAACTAACAGGGCCTTGGCAAGTTGGCGGAGATATGCGCTCACTCGCGAAATGCCCTCTAATTTTCGTTTAAGATGATCATAATTACGCTATTTTAGTTATGCGTGCACTAAGTGACGCTACAGATGAATCAAAGCAAGCACGTAAGTTCATCTTGTCACAAGGCACAACAACACAAGAATGTCATCCTTTATCATGCAATAACTTACCTATGATAC
>Ga0209562_1000572_pt1 | contig 12695 bp, 7 predicted proteins | sample WorMetvacBELIZE2_FD_187399 | JGI IMG/M metagenome (GOLD analysis project Ga0209562, IMG submission 187399) | Marine gutless worms symbiont microbial communities from Max Planck institute for Marine Microbiology, Germany - Olavius vacuus BELIZE.2... | ecosystem: Host-associated > Annelida >...
ACGGTAGGGGAAGGGGAGGGAAGGGAAAAGGGAAAGGGAAGGAAGGGACCCCCAAGGTTTGGTTGACACCCCCCATGTTCGAAATCCTGAAAAATACCCTGATTAAATACTGGCAGAGCTGTAGCATCATTTTAGACGTATTGATGACTGGTGGCCCTTTAGTGACTTTTCGTGGCTGTCTTGGTTCAGAAAAGAGGGCCTTGACACATTTTTCTTAGAGATAGCACACTTCGAATTAGGTGAATTAACACAAAATAACACTAACAGCCATTACGCCTATTAGTGAATAATAAAAACTTTACGTCGTATATTCTCATCGCAGTATCGTATACCTATCGATCAATTTATTACTGACATCGTCTGCCTCTCTTTAACACACTAAACCCACAACTACGAAATTTGGCATCAAGATACTAGACATCTTTCTATCGTGCGATGTGAAACATTTCGATATCTTGAACCGTTTAGGCGTAGATCACTGGTGTGACAGACACACTGACGGACGGACAGACGGACAAAATGGCATTTAGCAATAGTTCCGTCTAACGACGTGCGCTAAAATAAAAAAGTGACTGCGGCCGTAGGCAGGTGATCTCTTGTGCTTGTTATGTATTGCTGACAAAAGACAATATATTAGTCGAACAATGGTGTAAGGTAGATTTGGTTGAAAGTTACACTCGGTGAAGCGCAGTAGAGAATGTTGTTGTGACGGTTTACGATATGTTTGATGTGCTTCATGGCAGCAACGCGAAACTCACGAACTCAGCGTTGTCATTGAACATTTTCCCGCCGCCGACTTCGTCGTCCCCGACTGTGATGTCATCTGCATGAAGACGCACATTGTGAAGCACCTTGCCGACACGGTACACACCTGCGTAGCCACGTGCACACAGTGATGACACAGGGCACTTGTCACGTGTCACACAGTGACGTTGTGTCACGGATGCAGAGCACTTGATGAGTCGAGGAGCTCGACTGTTCACAGTTAAATCAGCAACCAGCTAGGGACGGATCCGACTTCTGTTTGTCGCATGCAGGCATAATGAAACATTTGGGCAAAACCGGAGCTCAGAAGGGAGAGTCCGAGAAGAGAATGGTGCAATTACAAGATCCTTACTTTATCTTCATGGGGTAGCTAGGCTGTTATTTACGTAGCTGCAGAGGCTGTATAGGTTCGGCCCATGTGCACATTTGCAGTGTAACTTATCGGCGTAATTTTAGGGAGAACGAGGGTGTCCGGACCCCACTTTCTGGAGTGGGGGACAAATCCCCACTTTCTGACTCCACCAAGGCCGAAATTTTGCCATGAAAACGACGCGAATAATGTAGAATATAAACTGTGTAATTTGCTGTAACTGAATCACTTTAAAGTTATGACAACTTATTAAGAGGTTTTTGAGAGCATAAAAGAGTTGCTGATTTTACTTCATTTAGCTTCCTAAATTGCAATAACGTATATTCCAAAAATGGAATATCTAGCCATCATATTGTCACAGCATCTCTTCAGAACGTGAAAATTGAGTTTCCCACTTTCCCCCATATGCTGTAAAACTGTTATGTTTCGAATTTGTATTTTAACTCTCAATGTCCTGTTGATCTCAGTGTGGCTTACTTCATAAGCTTATTACGTTGTATCTTGATAGGGCTCAGAAACTATTAAGGCGCTGATTGCAAAAGAACAGAAGAGACAGAAGAAGGCATTCCGAGCTCTGCGAGTGAAGGACAGTTCACTGCAAGGAATGCACATAACAACGAAGTGTCTGTCGGGATTCGAACTATACCAGGACGTCATTTGTGGTCAGCAGCAGTTATTGTTTTCTCGTAAAATATTATATTACTGCCTAAAACGTTATTCTATCACTTTTACATTGTAACAGATGTATTTTTTTGTAGCTAGGCCTATCAAAAGTATCAAACGGCATGTCAAAATGAATGTTTTGTTTGTTTAACTTTCACCAGTAGTTTTTTATATGTACTTAAAAAGTAACTTTCTGATGATACTTTCTGTTTTCTTTTATTTTCAGACAATACCAAAGTTGGGAACGTACTCAGAATCTCTCAATATTATTGTGGGGAGTGCAAGTTTTCGTCAGTCCCATTCGGGAATTATTGCCCTTGTTGTTAAACGGTGTGCAGTGCCATGTTTCCCTGGCTACTTTGTCAAGTACACGACGGGCAGCATGGCGTCGTCGAGCGCCAAGTGTCAAGAGTGTCCTGATGACTACTACCAGGATCGGTTCGGCATGAGCACGTGCTACAGCTGTCCCGGTGTCGCCGAGGAACTCGACCCAAACGTCTCGTTCTCAAAGAGCTTCTGTCTCGGTGAGATTCATATCATACTGGGTGGGCCATGAAAACCCGACCATTTTTAAAAGTTTGTAACTCCACCTCCATCTCCATTTATTTAGTTCAAACATGTGAGAAAATAGAAAGCAAATTAAAATGACTGTAGAACAGGACAATAAGGTATTAAAAATACACTGACAGTTGCCCTAATTAACCTTGACATAATAGTAACACGCGTAAAAAATCAACTGGGCCTTATTAGACACTGAAGTCAAGTTTTGTGTTCATGGCAGATCAAGACACCTTCAAACTATAGCCGCTTGTGTATATGATCATGACGCCACTTATAAGCATTGCTACTGATAGGCCTGTACAAACATTGTGGACCTTTTGGTTATCTTTTATCAGACCGTTATGTTACAGTAACGTGGATTTTGTTTACGACTGCATTTAGATTCTGACGACGATTTTTAATTTTAATTTCATTAAGCCTGTCTTGAAACTGTACTCGCATATATCTAGTTCGTTTTTGTGTGCTGGGATATCTGTGCGTGTTGCTGTGAATTAGCTGAAAGCAAGACGTCAATTCCACCGCTCTATCTGTTTCTGATCGTGCTGTTCTCTGTCGTTATTGGACTGCTCATTGTTACCTGCTTAATGTAAGTATTGGACTATCGTTCCAGACTTGCTTTATCATTACCAGAATTCAGAAGTTTAAGACTGAGACCGACTTGTATAAATTGAGTCTTGGGTTTGAAAATCCCCATGTTAGGTAACACAGTGGGTAACATAATGTATCTTACACAAAAGTTCTTGAAATGACTTACCCTGTTCAACGTAAAGGGCGATTTGTCAAATATATTTTCAGAGTGGTATAATCTTGGACCTTTGCACATGTCAGTTATAATTGCTATTAAGTAAACTGTTGTTCTTGGATGTGGGTTTTCTAGATAATTTGAACTATTTTATAAATCAGTTGTGTACCGTTTCATGCACTGCAAATGCAATGCTTGTGTGCATGTGTTTCCCAGCTTGACGTGTTGGACGAAAGGCAAAGTTTGGTCCAGTAAGCAAGCGGCTATAGTGTGAAGGTGTCTCGATCTGCATGGAACACAAGACTTCTAAGTGCTTTAGCGTCGAGTATAAACAGTACAAACAAAATAGCTCCACAAGAATATTCAACAATAACAATGTCAAATATAAAAGCGTGAGCTAATTACTGCGGGAGTGCCATGCAAATATTTTTGGGCAGTGGCGTACGGTCCAGGAGGCAAGCTGCATTATACTGGCGCCTCTACCACAGCTCCTACCTTCCCGCGTCTAGAGGCTTTGAGGTTGGTTTCCAATATAGAGAAGTAAGTACTTTTGCTAATTAAATGTTTAACTGTCTGCCTCGCTTCATAGTAGTAACGCCACTGTGTTCTTTTTATTTGGGGAGGAGAGAAGGGAAGGAGGCAAAGCAGTCAAAGAGTCAGTACGCCTCTAAAGAAACCACTGATACAGCTAGAAGTTTTTATCAATTAATTTTTTGCTAGAAATCTAGAAATGTGTGCCAGTTATCGATAGGAACAGTTGTGACCCAACCAATAAAATGTTTTTCACCAATTTAAGTGAATATCTTGGTGACTGGGCATGGGAATAGGTAAATGAAATTAGCACCATACTGCATTATTGCTACGACACAAATCTCTGACAGCTTGAAATGTATACGATTCTAAGACTTGCATTATTTTATCGTAGTTAATCGTAGAATCGTACCACTGTAATTTGCATGTCGCCCATTAAATGTTTGAAGTGTCGCACTTATTTTTCTTTTTTTATATTTTAGTTTAATTTTTTACTATTTTTTATTTTGATGTTGTTGTGGTAGACTAAAAAGCTGGCTACCGGGTATGTGTTTGCTGTCGATCGCGTGTTAAATATTGCATATGTGTATGTATTGGTATATCACATTGCATTTTCAACGTTGGCTGCAGAAGATGTAGTTGGGGGTAAATACCCAACCCGTACTGGACATGTAACCCAAATAATTGTTTTACCGCGGGTGGCCCAAAAATGACATTTCACAAGGTAGTGTAGCGACACACTTGAGGTGTGGTGGGATCTTCAGTGATAGTATTATTTCAAATTTTCTCCTGATTCTGACAGTGAAGTAATTTTGAAAATCGGTTAATATTTGATGAAGTTAATTATACAAAAGAAATGGTGCCATTTTTGGGTCACCCTCTATGCCTACTTCATAGAATTCAACCACAGTATGGCTAATTGACACAGAGAGGTTTCAACAGGTTTCTGCAATTGTGCAGTGCAGTTACGATATGGCCAATGGCGAAAGTATAAATTTCGGGGCCCAGGAACGGTTAAAACGACGGGGCCCTTTGTTTTGGTTGGGGGCCCTCGACCCCTATAAATTGTAGGCCCTGCAGGAATGAAACACTTGTTCGTTTTTTACGTAACCCCGGAATGGCGTTCTGGTGCACTCTGGCTTATACTTTCACAATTGGGTATAAGGAGCTTAGCTGTCGCAAAAAGACTGCGACTGCTGTGTGGGTCGGTTTTGACCAAATGTTACTGAGAGACGATATTGTGCAGAAATCTTCAACCACTCGTTTTACGAATTTGGTGAAGCTTTTGATAGGAAATCGTAGTTTTTGAAGGGGTTGGTCGTTTTCGGCTACATTTTCACATACTGTAGTAGAAGACGTCCCCCCGTGAAACATTTTTGTACGGATAGATACCTGGGTAGGCCAGACCAGTGAAAGTCTTACAACTTTGTCTCTGACAGTATTCACACGAATAAACGTTGTAGCAGACATTCTTAAAGTGAAGTGCTATTTTACACGGAAAAGGGCCGAATCTAAGGCGCCCGTGATAGCCTAATTGAACTTTCTTTGCTAAGTGTTACGGCTGAGGGGGGGGGGCTACGAGAGAATATCGATTGAAAGTCAGCGTTTTCGCTCCAACAGGGTGAGTTTGATCTAAAATTTCAGGCACATGGGGGTCCCCCAGCATGGGCCAGCATTGCAATGTACACTTCTTGTCAGAAAACCGGATGAAGAATGACCATTCTTGTGGTATAAGAATGTCAGCGCAAGTTTCTTTCGTTCATGTTTTGTCGCAATGCATGCGTTTGACAGACATAAAGCCAAACAATCAATCAATCAATGCTTTATTATTCAATTGATCAGATTCAGAATGTAACTGAGTACATCGAGGACAGACAGAAAGGGCTTGGCAATACCGTGCGTTGCATTACATGCAATCGTACGGTAAAACCTAGAGTTAGGTAAGGTAAACCGATGACATAAACGAGACTTTTGTTGCGACAAAGTCGCGCAACAGAAGTCTCGTAGTCGTACAGTTTGTCATCGGCCTGAGTTACGTTGGTCACATCCAGTAGTTAGTCAGTTTGGAAATTCCATAATGTGGGTGTGGTCTTTTCGAGAATTTTTTTTGAGTTTTATTTATAGTTGTTTTATACTGAATATGAACAGAATACGAAATTTTGTTAGACGAAAAGTCAGGGATGTTAGTTCTTGACCATGGCCTTGACGTGGCCTTAAGGAATACGGACAGCGTGAAAGTAATTGGCTTGGTACTGAAATAACTGAATGCCAAGTGTCTGTCCTTGGCCTTGGGTTTAGTCCGTGGCTTTATGCCAGGTGTCATCTTTCGTGAAAATTCACGGAAGATTAGTAGGGTTCATATCGATTACATATCGCGATATCATCATCACATCACATTACATCACATCGAGGAAACGGAAGCTGGCCTAAGAGGCCTCTGTATCCGAGAAATATCACTGAAATGACGATGTAATATACATAGGCAATTGTGCAGAAGTGGGTGCCTTATTCACAATGGTACTTATTTAACGCTATCCCTGACACTAACCGTAACGCTAACCCTACTAATCCTAACCGTTACAGTAAGGGTAACCCTAACCCTACCAACCCTACTAACCCTAATACTAGATACCGTTGTGAATAAGGCACCCACTTCTGCACATTAGCCATATACATAATACTACAATATAAAACTACGGTTTCCGATGCCATGCAGATCTGCATTATAGTCATATAACACGTCTTGATCTGACGAAAAATTATCCAAACGGAAGTTAAAATTATTAACAGTTTCAGCAGAATCTAATTTCATATAGGACTCTTTGGATGTATCAAGTCTGGACCTTCAGATTTGTTAATATTTAATTTATTTAAGCGTTCAAGGACATCTTATCAATCACTGATTCGTCGACCTTGAAATATCGCGTCGCCTGGAGATTGGATGATATCGTCCAGGAACGCACGTCTTACACGGACGTTGCTTGCCGGTACAGACGGAACGCACATACCGGTGATTATAACCTCAGGGATGGTCAGTTGGTCATATGAAAGGCCCAGATATACGGCCATTCGGCGGCATTGCACCGCACCACCTTCCAACGCATGCATTGTTTGATCTGTACTTTGCCCACTCCCTATTCAAGCCGATGACGACGAGTTCGCACTTAGGTCTATTACGTTATTTTCGCACCCATAATTTTGATGTTTTTGCTTGCTGAACTAATGCTAATGCTAATATTACTTCCAGTAATAATACTGATAACAATAATATTTGCAACGTGTTATTTTTGTGAAGGCCCCATAGTCATAATATTAGCAAAATAAATGGCACACAAAAATATGGGTTTTGCAGCAGTTTAACTCAAATTATTTAGTCTGCAAATTTAGTCAAGCTTGTGTTTATGCAGTATGGGCTAAAGTAGATTTTGTGACTTCTCAGACCTTTTGTCATTTGAATTATACCGTCAAGTTTTCAGTTATTTGTGCTGATTACCCTCCACTTCTGTTCATATGGAAACCATTGAGATAATTTCACCAGTCCTAGCGTGTTGGCGTTTCAGAATTGATCACTGATGATGACATTGAACTGATAGTTTAGTTAAACTTTTTACACGTGGTTAGAGAAAGAGTTTGACTAATGTTTTTAGTGCAAGAAAGTTTTACTTTAACTAGAAGTACAATATTTTGGTCACTGGTTTGAGATAGCAGAATCTGGTAGCTGATGAATTAGAAGCACTGAGTGTTTAGACACATAATTAAAGCTTGTAAATAAATGTAATATGTTTTGTATAATGGAAGATATCAAGTGATTTGTTAATGTGAATTGTTTTCTGCAGAGAGTCTGTTTAGAGTATGTTTGCTGCCACCATTTGCACGGTTTTTACAATTTGACCAATGAAGTGGACATTGGTTGCCTTTATTGCTTCTGTGCTGGCTGGCTACTGTGTCTATGATGAATTCAACCCAGGTGGACTTTGCTGTGAAATAGCTGAATATTTCTGTAGTATAATGGTTGCATTGAATAATGGCAGGAATATGGATTAGTATTAAGGTAAATGATGCAGCACAATTACAGTATAATTTGATGTTTATTGATATCTTCAAAATTGTCATCATCATTTGTTCTTTAACAGAAGAATAGTCTGACAGATGCAGCATCACATGTTAAGGCTTAGTAGATGACTTTGTGTGGTGCTTTAACTAGAAAATAGCGTTTGTTAAGTTGAGTAGCCATTGAAATGAGGCATTTTATGAGTTTGCGCACCAAGAGAGAACACAAGTTTAGTTTAGGCCAACTATATTTGTGACTTATGCGGACTGGATAAGGGGTATTTTGTCTTTGTCCCATTCCAGCACTGTGCTTTCCTTTTTTAATTGATCTGTACACAGTTAGTGCACTTGTTTATTTTGCTGCAATATGTTACTGTTAAATTTTCATTTTCCACAAAATCTTTTGTGCTGTTAATTTGTGTTGTTAATTTCTATAATGTCTTTTTATACCAGTAGCATTGATTTTAGACAGAATTATAGGTATTGTAACTAACTTTGTTTTTGCCAAGTATTTGCATTCATTGATGTATTATGTATAGGCACATTAACTGGTAAGAATGTTGTAATCACTGGTGGATCTGCTGGCATTGGTGAGCAAATTGCATATCATTATGCACGCATGGGAGCACGAGTTCTCATCACTTCACGTACCGAGGCCGACCTCAAGAAAGTAAAGTCATTTACTCTTGCGTTGTGTGTTAAGTAGGCATAGTGTTCTGTCCGAGAATGGATGGTTACATATTTAATACATATTCAGTTCGTTTGCTTGCTGTTTGTTATGGCTGTTGACTTGTGACTGCGCTTGAGTCACAACTTGTGACTCATGACTGTATCCTTTAGTGACTCCACTCAGCTTGAGACTTAGCGTCACTCACTAGTTTTACAATTGCCATTCCTGATTTATCATTAAGTAAGTAAGTAAGTAAGTAAATGATTTATATAGTGCCAAAGTCTTAGAAGAATCAGGGCGCATGGACAGAGATATTCTATGCAAGGTGGGCAGCTGAAGTGGGGTAGGCTGACTGAAAGTAAAATGTCTTTAGATTGCGTCTAAAAGTAGGAAGCGAGTGAGATTCACGGATGCTGACAGGTAATGGCATTATATTAACTGTGTTTAGTTACATTAAGCTAAGGCAAGGTAAAGTCGCATACTTGTTGGTTGAGCAGTGAGCATAGAGAGCTAAAGCTCATCCCGGTACTAGGCAGTGATATGATTAATAAACCCAGCAGTGGGTTGCCATCATTTTTTGCCAGGCATGCTGTTACCTTTCCATATGTAGGGCATCAGTGCCCGTAAGGCCCAATTATACTGCTTGATGACAGAGGCATGTACCGGGATAGATGGGAATAACTTGCCAAAGGTTACTGCATGATGGTGCCAGCCTGCCGTCGAACCTGCGACCTCTCGATCACAAGTACAACACTCTACTGATAGCACTACCACACCACCTAACTGTATTATATGATGTGACATGCAGATCTGGCCTCACATCAACCAGTCAGTCAAATTTATTTGCCACACACACACATCGTAAACAAACAATAAGTAAATAAATCATGATACGGTATGACAGGTAATACACAAGGAGCATAAGCTCCGCTTGAAACATGCTTTCCATGTACAAACACAATACATGTGTCTATTACATTTACACATAGCATTATACAAAAAGAAAAGGAAGAAAGGAAATCAAAGCAAAGCTAAAAATAGATGTCACAGTGTCACATATCACAGATCATATGGGAATCAGGTGTAAGATTAATATTTTTCTAATAGACCGTATAATAGACACATGTATGGTGTTTGTCGAGCTAATAGCTGCATGCATACTGACAGGTGGTTGAGCATTGCAAGGAAGAAGGAAGTGCCAATGGTGTCTACTTATATCATGTTGCCGATATGTCTACCCCCAGTTCTGCCACAGAATTAATTCAGGTATATGAATCCAGCATTTGTGACTGAGTAGTATTTTATTAACTGTTTTCAACTGGTAGCTGGAATGATAAGACTTTATTGAGAGTTAACTTCTAAAAAATTCTTTTAAACGGTGTCGCTATAAATCTAGTTGAGCACTGTTGAAGAGATGTATCTGTGTTTTAGTGCACATAAAGGATTTGTTAAAATTAACAACTAATTAATTATTGTTTCTGCATTGGTGATGCAGACACCCTGTTGTTAAGTGCTACAGATGCTCTAATCCTTGTCTTTGTTTCTTTGTTTTTCTTCTTATTCCATTTCTTTGCTTCTCCTCTCTGGAAACGAGCACGATCAACTTGAAACTTTAACATGATGTGCAGAGTGGTCTCAGTCTGATGTTGCTTACTTTATTCATCAAAGTGATGTGAGGTAAACAAATCACAGTCCTTTTATTATTTCAGCCCGACATTCTCTTTGAGAGAGACACCAACCGACATTGTAGCAAACACGGTGACAGTAAGTCCATGTATCTCTCAAACAAGCAAGCGGGTTGGTCAGCCGACCATAGCGTGCAGCACAGCCAGCCCTGGACTGGATGATGTCTAGAAATGGTCAACACACTCTCCAATCTAGTTTCGGTTACAATTTTCCACTAAAAATAACAAAATGCAGTTCATGTAAAGCCCATGTTTAGAAATAGCATTGCATAACTGCTTCTGCACAGCACAGCTACTGAGATTTGCTGGCACAGCTAGTTGAATAACATAGAATGTGGGCTTAGCTCACTGGGGCGTTCATTTGTATATTCATTCATTTTTATTTATGTCAGACAATGGAGGTCCATACAATAACCATTCATGCCCAGTGCATTATTTTGTCAATGTTAAAAGCTGACCTGTCACCTGTGACATTGCAAGATTTGTCTCTTAAACGGTTTTTGAAAAAGAGGACAACCATGTTTATACGTGTTTTAAAGGATGTTAAGGTTAGCAGGTTCTGTCGCCTACTAGTTTAAAGTAAAGTAAACAGATGAATATATGTAGTGCTTTGTTATAAGCCGTTTATCTCTAAAGCGCTCAGATGTGGCCCGTGTGTAACAATAGGATCACAAATACATACACATATGAACCATACCTGCTTTTACTCCCCAGATGCAAGGTGTCACCTCCCTTTGGCTGGTACTCATTGCGCCTACCACGAAGGGATGGCCAGGCTGAGTTGACCTGGGTGGCTGTTCACATACTGAGATAAATGTCCCGCACCGGGAATTGAACCCTGACATGGTCACCCATCCCAGTACTGACCAGGCCCAACGTAGGGTAACTTCATTGATGTGCACTATGCTGTTACCGCTAAGCCAGGCTGCCAGCAGCAAGTTTAGTTAAGTCTACTAGCATTTGTCGATGCATTTATATACTTGTCTCTTTTCTGACAGGCAGCAGAGCAGCATCTTGGTGGCATTGACTATCTGGTGCTAAACCACATTGCATATGCCCATATTGGGCCATGGCTGTCAACTGCTGAAAGTATGACAGTCCTCGAGAGACTGATAAACGTCAATTTCATGGCATATGTCCGTTTGGCGTCTAGTGCCATGGAACTGCTGCAGAGAAGCAGTGGCAGTATTGTCGTGGTTTCATCAGTTGCAGGTAAATGTATTTTTAGCTGACAACTCTTAGAAGACTGTATGGATCTAAAGAACTACAGGTCTGTACAGTCTGCTATTATCACAACAGTTCCTGGATGTTTTAGTTCCAACTTCTGTTACCACATCTGACTGCATTCAGTTGATCTGTCGATAATGAAAGCCAGTGTTGTAATGTAATTTAAGTTTGTGGTCGAGTTGGTCGTGTTTCCTTATTGATGTCACAGTTTTCTTCTAAATCAAAAATTGCAGCTTCACACATGTTTGTTATATATCATTGGAATGTTTACGTAATTGTGACTGGTTTCTTATTTAAACTTTGCTTTTCAGGCAAAATAGCACAACCGTATCTTGCTCCATACTCGTCATCAAAGTTTGCACTTGATGGCTTTTTCTCAGCATTGCGACAAGAACTTGACATAGATGAAATTGACATTTCAGTTACAATATGCTACATTGGTCTAACAGGTCAGCAGTTAGTTGTTGTTAGTACATTGAATTAATGTTCTTCAGCCAGAGCACACATTTGTAGTTTTGTAGACATATATCATTGCAATTTAAAAATGCATATACCATAAGGGTCAAAAATTTGGATTTGTGTTGCTTATTTTTTACCGCACTGCATGAAATGCAGACGCAGTCTAGCGATGAGAATTCTGTCTGTCTGTCTGTCCATCCGTCCATGGATTGTGACAAAATGGAAGAAAATTCAGTCCAGATTTTTATACCGTGTGATAGATAATTTAGTCTAGTTATCTGAGAAGAAGAATGGTTGGTGGGTGACAACCCCTACTACCCTAAATTTTGGGTAAAACGGCCCCCATTGGAGCAAAATCACCGATTTTGAACCAATAAATGCTCGTAGCGCCTCAGCCGTAACACCTGACAAAAAAGTTCAGTTAACATTAATAGGAAGTCCCATAAATGCTTTCCGATGAGCCTAAGATGATCATCGTACATTGCCCCTAAGTCCCCCAAAGGGGGGCTCGAAAACGCAATTATATTTCTGGCAATCGTAACTCGCAATGATGTTTAACACTTGGCAAGTAGTGAAAGAATGGGCCAAATACTGCACTAATTGACTGCGTTCTATGTACACGTGACGTCATAATGATGTCATCTTCATAAAAAATTTCAGTATATATGCCCAATACAATTGTGTACAAAACCTGTATTTCGGATTTTTTAAATTTTGAAAATTTACAGAATTATGCCGTTTTGTAACTTATTTATCGGACCACCCTCGTAAGTGAAAACAGTTAAAAATTTGGAAGTAGAATTCAAGTGCTATTTAGTAGCAACTAAACCTGCATTTAAACTAAACTAATTTTATTTAGTTAAAACTTCATGTGTAGCTAAAAAATTAGTTAAACCATTACCCGTAGTTAACTTTTTAGTTAACATTTGCCCATCACTGGATGAAAGTGGTCACAGTCAGTCACCAAGACAT
>Ga0209562_1000573_pt1 | contig 12692 bp, 10 predicted proteins | sample WorMetvacBELIZE2_FD_187399 | JGI IMG/M metagenome (GOLD analysis project Ga0209562, IMG submission 187399) | Marine gutless worms symbiont microbial communities from Max Planck institute for Marine Microbiology, Germany - Olavius vacuus BELIZE.2... | ecosystem: Host-associated > Annelida >...
ACCTTTGGAAATTAGAATTCAATTTGGTGAAAATTACAGTGTGCTCTTACGTGTTTTATTTTGTTAGCTTTAACTCGGTGAAATCTTAACCGATTTTCACAATTCTTTTACTGCTGAAAAAAAGAAGAAAATTATAAACAAAACTACAATCAACTGGAAAAAAACTTCGTCAGAAGTTGCTTAGAGTGCTTCATGCGTGTGGTGCAGTTCGCCTCAGTCAGCTGCTGTGCACGTATGTTGCCTCTTGAAGCTTTTCAGCTGCAGATACTTTTTTATGATGCGGACAGCAGATAACTTAGGAATGCCTGTCCCCATGATATTTAACGGACTGTGCTGTGAGTTTGGGGCTGCTTGTCTTGACTCAGAACCATATTGTTTATCTGTTCAATGTTTTTATCCTTCCATGCACTTCGTGGTATGTCACTGCCCTGACGTCTGTCCACTGTGCCTGTGTCTCTGAACTTCTAGAGCAACCTGTTAATGCTACTTTTCGTCCATCCTTTGTATGGAAATTCTTTCCTCAACAGTCTCACATTATATCCCTTCAGCTGATATGAATTCTTTTATTAGAATCTTAGAATCTTATCTTCGTCTCTGAAAACCATGTTTACAAACAATGCAGTAATGTATGACGTCTGCGATGACGTAGCAGATGATTGCCAAATTAAATATATAAAAAGTCGAAGTCACGTAATTAATTATGGGACAATTCTATCAGGGAACAATTTTAATTTCATGCTCTTTCTAACACTAAAAGAATTTTGAAGATCGGTTAAGTTTTGGCCAAGTTACTGCAAGTTAAACCTGGCCCGTTTTGGGGGAGCACAGTGTAGTACAAGTTGCAGTCATCATTGGCTCACCTAGCTATTTGCTAGATATCAGTGTTGTTGTAATGCAGGTTTAGTTGATGCTGATGTTCATGTTTGACTGCATTACTCCAGGTGGCCTGTTTGATCCAACTGTCATAGTAGTAGTCCTTTCGTCACTTACTACAGAACTGTCACCTATATTGAAAGTTCTGTGCTTGATAAGTCAAACTCCAGTTACTGCGACAGTGACCAGGTTATTTCAGTGTGTTTTCAAAGTGTGTTTTATGTTATGCTTGTAGTCCGATATTGACTTCTTGAAAGGTATTGATGACGGTGGTGATTTTGAGTCACATCACGATGAACCAGAAGCTACGTCAGTTAAGAAATCGGAGGTATGTCTTACTCTATTTATTATCATTCATTTATTTATTTATTATTGGTCATGTATTTTTTATTTGGCTGTTATACTGTGACTAGATATACATGTGAGCATTGACGTTGCATTGCTTTGAGGTAGTTGAGTGGCACTCCACATGTTGCACCCATAAAACAACCTGTTAGGCCTGCAGTGTCTTTGGAACAACTGTTTTAGCAGTAGCATTTACTTGTAAAAGAAGTTGGCAGCATGTGCTGTAAATAAGTAATTAAACTTGAGCTTGAAAATCGAGCCTATATAATATATATATATATATATATCCCCTGATGTAACGTAGTGTTGATGCTTTACTGAAATGTCCAGTGTTTGGTTTTTGTACTCGTTATATCCAGCAGCCAGGCTCTCTAAGTGTATGGACAGTATGGATTCCACCGGTGTGTCTAATGTCTATCATAAACACACTGTGATACGTTTACAGGTTGAAGAGTTCATTGCCCAGCTCGGTATTCGCAGTATGTCAGTAGATGCAGGGTCGGCCGAGAAGCAGGCACCAGCCAAGCGCAAACTGAAAACTGCAAAAGTTCAGCATGACGAGCAGTCAGCAGCCGAGAAGTCATCAGAACGTTCGAGGAAAAGTGATTCAGAAACGAAGAAGAAGAGCAAAATGCTGCAGCACAATGAAGTGACAAGTACTACTACAAAAGCTGTGGATTGGATTGCTAACTACCAGCCACGCAAGTATCTGCTTATCAAGCCTGCTGGAAAGTGGTACAGTGAGAGGGTAAGTCATTCGTCATACCAATATTTGTGAGCATTGAATATTTTTATCCACTTTAATTTAATGTTTTTTTTGTTCTGTACGACGCGACCAGAGTTATCTATACGAAAATTTTCTTTTATAATTTCTGTGTGTCTTTTACTGATGCATTTTTTTCGAAATGTTGTGCATGTTGTCTCACTGGGCCCATTTTACTGTGCATAAATTCATTTTTGTTTATGTGTGTGTATTGTGTGTTTTTTTTCCAACTGCATGTGTTATATTATTGTAACACGGTGGGGTGGACCTGGTAGGATTGAAGTCTAATCCTTAGGACCGTATCTTCCTTCAGTGCTTTTACACTGTTGGTTGGGTCATTTGACCCAAAAAATCTGTTCCCGATATGACGTACAATGTGTTTGGTGATACGTTAAACCTTACTCAACAACTTTTCAGAATGTTCATGTTCTGTGTATGTTGATTGTGTAGTTTGAGACCGATGCAGTCAAGTGTGAAGCAGCTTCAGACGATGTTGTTCAGCAGTATCAGCAGTTTGCGTGTCGTCTTCTCGCTGATGAAACCGATCTTTATCGCAAACGTTTGTTTCTTGCTGCTTAATAGTTAATTTTAGTTCAGTCCATTTATTCAGTGATAATATGTAAAAAGTGTGCATATAAAAATTTTCAAGCATTCCGAAAGTGGCAGTCTACAACCGCAAGCCAAAGTTGAAACATACTGCTAACCCTGACCCTTACCATAACCCTAACCTATCCCTAACCGGAATACATACTCCTTACTGCAGTCTGGATGCTAACTATAGCTGAATAAGCAAAAACTGCCCACCAGTCCGCTCTGTTACAAGCTACTACAACCGAATGTAAACATTATCCCATGAACACATGTGCATATGCACTCCCAGCCAGTCATGCAGCCCAGTGACACGCAAGGGTCGACGAGACTGCCAGGACGCTATACAGTATGTAATTTATTTTGGAGAAAGTGTGATTTCGACTGAAGCAAAGTATAGTTTAGTGTTGAAAGATCAAATAAAAGTAGATCTTAGAAGTGTTATTTCGACTAGTTGAGGGATATGCACTGAAATGCATTGTGTGAGTTGTGTGCTGTGGGATGTCGCGTTGTTATGTGTAGCAAAGTTGTATCAACATTTATAGTGTACTCATGCAGTACGTATTTGCATGTTAAGTGCATTCTGTCAGTGATTGCTGTAAAGTGTACAGATTGTGTGATGTGTACAGAGCAGGAAGCGAGCAAGAAGTCATCAGTTGCATGGCTGAAGACGGTGCTTAGGTCAGGGACCACGGCAGACAAGACTGCTGCACTGGTGCTGATGATACAAGAAGCTCCGATACACAATCTATCGAGCCTCGACACGCTGCTCGCGATGGTGAAGAAGAAAGGTGGTCGCCGTGAAGTACTGCAGACGCTCGGTGAGCACAGCACGTCACATCACGTCAGCTGATGATGTCACGTCACATCAATAGATGATGTGATGTTTTATAGTTTGATCGGTTGTGTCCACTCTCTGAGTAACAGTATTATGTTCAGATATCAGCAGAAGTGGTTGGTGGAATGCAGCATGCAGAGATGAGGTCTCGGTCTTGAAGTTTTGCACAGGAGATGCTCTTGAGACCTATTCTGAAAGACCTTGGCATCGAGAAACTCTTCGAAGGTTTTGCTCTTATCTCAAACGGAAAACTGAATGTTTTGGTCTCAAACCTCGGTGTCAAATTTTGCAAGTTTATGCACGATTGTAGGAGTTCACCGAAAGTGCACATGTTGTCCAGCTGCAGCAATGCTATGTACACTTAGCTCACCGCTGACTTATCGAGGCAGGTCTCAGTCTTGTCTTGGACCTGAAATTGAAGGTCTCATTTCTGTCTTGAGAAATTTTAGAAGGTTTCAGTTTCACTTTGGACAAAGAAAAAAGAAGTCTCAGTTTTGAAAAACAAGAAAAAGAAACTTAAGGTCGACAGTGAATGGCAAGATACAGCTTCTGTTGATACATCAAGCCAGTGGACATTGGACACATCTTTCTTTGCCGTGTCCAGTGTCTTGTTTCAAGGCATTGGATGGAGAAGAATGGAAAGAATGGACTGCTTGATTGACCGGATGGACTAAGGTCAAAGGCAAAGTCATGATCTCATCTTGATCTTAGACCAAAATGTCTCATGGCAGGTGAACTGTGGTTATAGCAGATCAGGTCTCCAGATTATCGGAACTGTTCTGTGTTGTATTGTGTACTGAACTTGTGCACAGTCATAAGCACACTTAAATGAGCAGTTCTTACAGTTCTCTGCATTGGGTTTTGTCACACTGGGCCCATTTCACTGTGCGCATATTCATTTGTGTTTTATGTGTTTGTATTTTGTGTTCTTTTCAGCCTGTATATAATGGTATTATTGTAACACGGTGAGTTGGACCTGGTGGGATTGAAGCCTAATCCTTAGGATCCTATCTTCCTTCAGTGCTTTGAGACTGTTGGTTGACCCGTAAAAACCCGTCCCCGATCTGATCTACAATGTTAAACCTTACTCAACTCCAGCTTGTTCATTGGTATCTGTGAATGCAGAGATGGAGGGTGAACCTTGCAGTTGTGAGATTAGTGATGAACGTTTCCAGTTGCCATTGTTAGATTCAGCAACGTCGGTGAATAGTAGCCAGTTATTAAGTTGAGGTTGTGATATCATCAGAATGCACATGATTTACCTGTATTAATGCTTCGTGTTACCTGACGTGTGGTAATCACACTGTAAGTGGCTGTGTGATGCTCTAGTGCCACTAGTAGTGGCTTGACTAGCTGAAACTTTATTACCGTGACATATTCTAACGTGCAGTTGATTGAAACACTTTACTTACTTGTTGTTTCTAGGCACGTTGAAAGACTTGTTTATATCTGATTTGCTGCTGGAGCAGTCAAAGCTGAAGACATTTGAGCAGGTTTTGCGATATACACGTTTTTATTTTTATGTTTATGCCTTACAAACTGTGAAGGGATACCTGATATCTGTTTTGTTGTACTATTACAATGATATTTAGCGCCAATGTAAGTAAGTAAGTAAGGAAAATAGAAGTTATTACACAATACTATTTGTAGCCGTGGAGATATGATTACTAGATGGCAAAGGCTTGTAGGAGTGGACTGTCGGTGGGCTTTGTGGCCACTTTGTGCCGTGTGGGTGGGCTCCGTAAAGGAGATGCCCTATTTCCTGCCGTTTGTAATATGGGCCATGGACTGATCTCTTGTTGTTCCAATGTTTGTTGTAGCATCTGCAGCAATAGCAGTCCAGTGTCGATAAGCTGTGTTTTTTTCTTATCTTATTATTTTTTAATACTATTTTGAGGTCAAACAGAGGGTCACAACATTAGAGAAAACTTAACTAATCAGAAAATAATGTGAGGGAATGACAGCTGAATGAGAAGAGAAGTGTTTCAGTTGGCCGGCAGAAGAGTGGCACTGACACAGCAGAGGCATCGTCATTGGGCATGTTGTTCCAGAATCCAGCTACGTGGCGCAGAAACCGAGAAGACTGTATTGTGTTGTATGATGTGTTTGGCTGAGCTCAGAATGGTTTGTCATAACATCTAAGTGGACGTACTGTCTGCTGGTACTGTTGGTCAGGGGAGATAAAGAACATCTGCAGTATAGAATCTGACACTGGTGTTGCTGGAAGGTTGCTCTTTGGAGGTTGCTCTTTGGTAGATGTTTATGCAGACCTGGCCCAAGCTAACCACCAGTAGCTACTGCTGATTAAATGGCTCTTTAATGTGAAACTGAGAACACACACACAATGCTGTGTGGCATATTTGAGCTGTAAGCAAGATATTGCTGTTATTTGCAGCGTCCACTCACGCAGCTGTGGAGTCTGTCGTCGGGCAACCGCGACTCGCATGACAAGAGATTGCTGATGTGGTATTTTGAGGCACAACTCAAGCAGAAATTCTCCCAATTAGTTGCTGCACTTGAGGTTGCAATATGCATGTTGTTGCAGTTATATTTTTTTCTTATTGGATCAAAATTTGATTTTTTATTGTGATCTCTTTTACATTGCAGCGTTCGTCTGCGTTGTGTGAACTGTTTCTATAATTGACATCATCGTGGTCATTTACAGTCACCAGAGTTTTCTAAAACAGTACTCTTATGCGGAAGAAAACTGTTTCTGTTTTTCTTGGCATTTTTACTGCTAATAAGTGTACGATAATATTTTAAAGCATACACTCGACAGGAAATTTGCAGAATAACTTTTTATAGTGAAAGTAATGCTTCGTATATGTCTTTCACCAGCTGACTTTGTTTCACAATGTGTCATAGTTTTGCATATGGCAATTAGCAATTCATTAAACACTGGCAGTTTATAATTGTACAGTAGTTTATGCTAACACTTTCTGCATATTTGATAAGCATACCGGTACAGTGGGTGTTAACCCATCCTGTTTTGTACAGTACAGTTTGTATGCTTTGAAAAGTGTTGATGTTATGAGTGACTTATTGAGTATGCTTGTTAGACATTGAGCCATGATTCGGTGGAAGCAGTTCGCAAGAAGGCCACTGGTGAGCAAATGTAGTTGTACAATACAATGCAATACAATACTGTATTATTTTATTGAGAAAGCTGTCAGGACGCAGAACCCCTCTCCTCCGATAGACATCATCTGAGCTATTGTATTTGTCTGGAGGCAAGAGGGGAGATTATCAGAACTGTTCTGTGTTGTATTGTCTACTGAAGCCATGCACAGTCATAAGCACACTTAGATGAGCAGTTCTTACAGTTCTCTGGATTTGTTTTGTCACACCTGGCCCATTTCACTGTGCGTAGATTGATTTATTTGTGTTTATCTGTGTGTTTTGTGTGTTATTGTTTCATACGGCATAGTTGTCGTAGTATTGTGAGCGCGGTTGGATGGACCTGATGGGATTGAAGCCTAATCCTTAGGACCCTATCTTCCTTCAGTGCTTTGACACTGTTGGTTGGGTCATTTGACCTGTAAAAACCCGTCCCCGATATGACCTATAATGTGTTTGGTGGGAGGTTAAACCTTAATCAGTCTATCAGAATGCAGCTTAACAAGAATTAAGCAATGGTTATAACTGGTAATCAACAGCTGTCTTTATAGAGTTGCCTAACAATGAAATTGCAGTCAGATGAGCTATGTGATCCATGACTTAGCGTAAGATTATGCCACGTAGAGTGCAAAGTGTACGCAAGTTCATGTCGGCGATCTGGCAACAGTTTGTTCACAGTATGCTCTGGATTAGTTAACACAGATGCAGATAATTTGTCATCAGCGTCCTCAACTAGCAAAGATAGCGAAGGTTGCTCTGCACGACAGAGTCCCTATCTCTTGGCTGTGGTTAGTAGATGTAGTATTGATCACTGAGTGCAGTATTAGTGGTTACTTTATGTAGTAGTAGTTTCTCTGACTTAATAGAACTTATCTTCAGTCATTTACTGCAGAACCTTTGATTGCTGTTATCAAGTCTCGTCATGTTTACTGAAAACGCATATTAGTAGAAACTACAAATTCAGCCCAGTGAACAGTATTGTATTCAGTGTTATAACACCATCAGTTGGACATGCAGTCCCAGCATTATGAATGGCATCGCAGAACATACCTGTGGCACAGCAGTCTCACCAGCTGTTGGCATTGAAAGCTAGTTATACAAAATAGTGTGAGAATATTTGAGTGTTGTATTCATTTTAGTTAGGGTAAGTGACATCAATATAAATTGAATCATTTGTGTTTCTTGTGCAATAAACATATATGTTTTGTAATGGCTGTGTGCTGTTTGTTGAACAGCTGTAATATTCCAGCTGCTGTCTGAAAGACCTGAACAAGAAAAGGTGGCATCAGCATTCATTTATTTGTAATATGTAGTGGTGCCTAGTGACTGTTGTTTTTTGAGCACCTCACATATACACCAATATAGTTAATTAGAAACTATTTGTGCGATCAGTTACTTACTGAGTGCTGTTAAGCACATGAAACATTACTAAACGACGAATATGGTAGTATTTAACATTTCCGGATGTGACATGTGATTTAATGGAACCAGTATGACATTAGCATCATTGTCATAATTGTAATGGTGATTAATAGTCGGCCAATGATGAACAATGTAGCTCGGCATAAAAATGAATAATGTAGTTAAAAAGTAGATATATGGCATTAAATGTCTGTACTACGTTTGTCAATGGTGTATTATGTAGTATTAGCGATGTTTTCTGTGCCACTGAAGATGTATGTTTGTCGTGACGTCTTCCGCAGCATTGTCAGATGTGTGTTTATCATGGTGTATTCTGAGCTGTTGCAGATCTGACATATTCTGAGCAATTGTCAGACATGTGTTTGCTGTGTTTCCAGTTGCTGCTGTCAATGCTGGTGAACAAGCTCGGTGATCCTTGCTACAAAGTTGCCGCTAACACTGCACATCTGCTCACTAGACTCGGTAAACTCGCAGCCTTCTTGTCTGTTTTCATTAACTGTAATAAACTGATGTACGGCACATGTAATGTACAGTGCACTCAGAAAGAATGTGTGAGTGTGAACTTTAGAGTCAGAGTTTGTCACATGGATTAAGAATTTCTGCTCTTTGGCAGGATGGATATTTCCATAGTAGTCAGTCAGCTTATGAAACAAAAGCAGCCCATGGGCTGTGAAGCTCGGCTGGCAGCACAGCTGTGCCAGAGATTTCAAGGATGACCTATAAACCCAGTAAACTAGGTCAGACTGACCTAGATTTTGGTTTCTAATCAGAGTTTATCGGTAGGTCTGTGCTTGCATGATGACAAGTCTTTACATATAGTGGTCATGATTTGTGTCACCCGCATTAACATGCATTGAAACAACAGACACAGCTTTTGACCGGTTATACTATTAGCTCAGCCAGCTGAGCCAAAAAATGACAAAACTGTGAATATTGAAGGTCATGTCATGAAATAGGTATCCGGATAAATTTTTGTGCTAGTAGAACTGAAGACATTAACTGGACATGTGTCATGTTGGCAGAGTCTGTAGTAAGTAAGTAAGTAAGTAAGTCCGTGACATTTGTAGATGGCGGCAGAATCGCAGGAATGTCACAACAGCGTCAGATAGTGTTGATCATTGTCCAGAAAGATGTGATCTCAGCCACGGCACAAACATGTCCTGTAAGAGGATATTGTCAGATGGCGGATTGCTGAACGCTGTCGGTCTCTGTGGGACCATAAAATGTGAGACTTTGCTCTCTGATTGGTGTTTGCACTCTCGGCAGATTGACACATCCAGTTGATACATCAACACACCACAACCTACGATGACCTCCGACATTTTTCCTGCCAATGCCGTGAACACAAGGATTGCAGTTTTGAAAACAATACTTTGACCACACATGAGGCCAGTGGAGAGACATAACTCGACGAGATGTTCTGTTTTGCAATGAATTGTATGTTTTGACGTGTGAGTCTTCTGTGTGGCGATGTTTGCAGTGAACGTGCATCCCGACATGAAGACTGTGGTTGTCATTGAGCTTGAGAGACTGCTGTATCGGCCTCGCGTTGCTGCCAAGGCTCAGTTAGTACCATACTCAGTTACATCTGACACACGACATCTATAACTTTGTCTACTTACACAATCAGGACAGCACATTCTTGGACAATGTGAGCTGTATGATGCAAGATTTGTACGCTGCCGTTAATTTATGTGAGTATGAGATGAAAGCTTCTTTGGCAGCATTATAAGTCTGCAGCCAGTTGTGACAGTGAACGTTGGTAATTTATGCTGTAAATATCATTAAACTTATTGCTGTTACTATAAATAACATAAAACATTAAACATTATAAATATATAAATGATCACTACAAAGACTAGCCGAAAAACTTGTCCCCAGTATGATCTATAATGTGTTTGGTGGGACGTTAAACTTTGCTCAGCTTCAGTTTATGATGGGATTTAAATGTGTCTAGAATTATTACTATTATTAGTACTACTATTGTCCGTGCTGTGTTACAGGTACTATGGTGTGTGTTTTCTCAACACACTACTACTGAGTCACGAAGAAAGGCAACTTGCATCGCGACTGTTGTCGATCTATTTCACATTCTTTAAGGTGGGTTACAGCGGTTGACATAATACTCGGTCGTAATGTCACGAGTGCATCGTGCATTGCAACCATCTGTTCATTCCATGCAGCCTTACGACACAAAATGGAAAGTCATGAAACTTCCACACTGGTAGCAAATCCATAGTCCTTATAGTCACTTCGGGTTTCTCTTCGACATTTATAAGTCCATTAGCCACATGAATGAGGCATTATTCAACAATGTCATCAGTTTAGGAAACACAGTGAAACTGCTTATCTTGTCCACTGTCCACATTTAAAACATAAGAAAGTAATACAATAAATCCACAAAGTCAGTATTGTGGCAATCGGCTGAAGCTGTTCACTGTATCCAGGCTAGGCATATTGTCTCAGTATCATTAAAACACTTGCCTATTAAGATTTGAAAATGTGACCTGTACTGTACAATTGCAATATGTTGTTATTGTACCAAGTATGTTTGAGCATACATTTCTGTAGTTGTGACTTCGGTGACACCGATAGACAACTGCAGCGTACAGGCGGATTCACAAGTCTGTTAGCTTGGTCTGATGGCCGGCAGTTACTTGGCACTACTATACAGTATACATTTGTCACATGAAATGAGTGAACTGTTACAATGACTCTGTCATCATGACGACACCGTAAACGTTATCATAAGTGTTACTACGGGTATTCTTATTGTTTTCATTTGAGTACAGAGGCATTTTTTTGACTATATGTTAGTGCATTTTGTGAGGTAGGGTAATGGTCGTAAGCAAATAATAAAATTTGTATGCATGCGTGTGTGTGTATGTATGTGTGTGTTAGGTGTTTGTGAACAAGGGTGAAGTTGAGTCAAAGATGTTATCTGCACTGTTGACCGGTGTTAATCGTGCATATCCATACGCCAAAGGTTTGTCAGTTTACATCGGTACTCTGTCACGTTGATACTCGGTGTAAGACCTGTGCTGGGCTCTTCAGTTTTAAGAATTTGTTCGCACCGTTTATTGTCCGGATGTTGTAGAACGTGACTAAACCAGGGCTTAGTAGTTTTATGTTTGTCTTAGCTAGGGCAAGTTTTGTGTGTTTGTTTTTTTTTATTGTTTTGGGTGCATGTGCAATTTTGTTTCTTAGTTTTCATTTGTTGATTGCCTTGATTATCTGGAAAGACTCGTCTCCAAAATGAGCTATTATGTGTCAAATGGAACATAAAACTTTATTAACTCGACTCAACTACTCTGTGTAAGATGGTGTCAGCAGTCAGCATGTATGTGTGTGACAGCTGACAGATCGACAGTACTGAATCATGTCAACACTCTGTATAAGATCGTCTACATCAGTCCGTTCAACACCAGCGTTCATGCATTGATGCTGATCTATCAAGTCATGGACATCAGGTTCTTTTGATGTACACTGTTTCTCCCTTGTTAATTGGAATTGCATTTTTAATTCATAACGGATTTTAGTAATTTTGGGATTTAGATGGTAAGACTTCCAGCCACTGATTTTATGCACAGTTGTGTTTATGATAATACTTACGTGTCAGCAAAAAGAAACGATGTGTTTTTGTACGTAAACATCAGAATCCTGAAACTGTGGATGTCTGTGAAAGAGCTGGTTAATCACAGCAAGTGTTTGAAATGATGCTTGTCGTGTCCGTTCACCTGATACAAGTTTTTATTGTCAAAATGTTACCGTCCTTGCTGAACGTCGTGTTTGCAAACTCTGCAGTGACAGCTGCACTGACATGCCGGTATTTCCAGTGCCATGACATGACTACAAAATTAAATAAGTAAAAATAATGTGATGTGGAAATATTGCAAACATAGCTGAAAGGCTGTCAATTATATGGTCGTAAAAGTATTAAAAATGCAAATGATTTGTTTGTGCTGCCGACAGATATGTATGTTTGAGCTTTTTTTGGGACACACTGTAGGTGTGTATATGTAGGATGTAGTTTTTGTTGTCACTACTTTTTTACACGGCAGCTAGAAGTAGTTACTATATCACTACTAAGTTGACTCATGAGTCTTTTTGTGAAAATTGTTTGCTAAGAGATGTGACTGTGCGAATGTGTGTAAAGTGACACTACGTCAGATCGCTATTTCATGGCGCTGTATCGCAAGCTGCTCGACCCCGCCCTGCAGTCGTCAAACAAGATTGCGCTGTTTCTGAATCTGCTGTTCAAAAGTCTCAAGAACGATCAGATGGAAAAACGCGTTCAGGTAAGTTTTTCAGGTGTGTCGTAGCTTGTGTTGGAAACTAAAAATTACTGAGGTTGTAAGCGGTGTTTCAGCAGTGGCTGAGACTAATCAAGCACAGCTTATTTAAGATATTGCCTTATTACTTGTATATCCTGCATCTTGACTGGTTTGACAACCACGTGCTATGTATGTTGAAGAACCGCAGCACTGCTTGTGCTGAACTGCACACATTAACAATGCACATACCAAACTCTTTGAAAAACAGGAAACACCCGAAACTGCCAGGTTATATTTTACTGAATACGTAGTTGTGTTGTTCATGATTGTTGATTTGAAGACGTAATGTTGTATCATTGTGAGCACGGTGGGGTGGACCTGATGGGATTGAAGCCTAATCCTTTGGACCTATCTTCCTTCAGTGCTTTGACACTGTTGGTTGGGTCATTTGACCCGTAAAAACCCGTCCCCG
>Ga0209562_1000574_pt1 | contig 12687 bp, 14 predicted proteins | sample WorMetvacBELIZE2_FD_187399 | JGI IMG/M metagenome (GOLD analysis project Ga0209562, IMG submission 187399) | Marine gutless worms symbiont microbial communities from Max Planck institute for Marine Microbiology, Germany - Olavius vacuus BELIZE.2... | ecosystem: Host-associated > Annelida >...
GACAGTGGTCAGTGTGATAAAGTCTATAGTTTTTCACCTGCAGAGCATAACAAACCGATCAGTGTCTTCCTCGATCAACATTCAGAGCAACTTGCATAATAGTAAAGGTGACAACGAAAATTCGCTGCAAACTTCGTAGCAATTCTGTGCTTGAGATGGTTCCATGTTGATAATACCCGACCATTTGTTCAGCATGTTAACAGGTGTCATGATTGGTAACATTGGTGATTTGATTTTTTGATGGAGAAAGCTGTAGCTGACTGGTCAGTGGACGACGTTATGAAATTTCTGGAAGAAAATGCTCTCGCTGAACATGTACAAGGCTTTTTAGGCAAGTTTTGATTTAAACATGCATGTATTGTTTTCTTTCTTGTAGTTCTTTGGACAGAAAGTAATGTGTTCATATCTGTGTTTCTTATTTATATAATTGTACGTTATGGAAATGTTTGCATATTTCCTGGTATGAATGTGTATTTGACTGTGTGATTCTTCACCACTGTGTGTTGTGATTAACATGCCATTGTCACTGTTTACTTGCTGTCAGTCACTGTGGCAACATAAAAGTTGGCTTTTACTCATACTGTCATCATCTGAAACAGAATCATGAAAACGAAAATGAGAGTGGAATTTAAAATTGGCTGCAGTTTTGAAAATTGTAAATGAACATACACTAAAGTTAACAGTGATGTTAAACATGTTGTACATTGCCACAAGGCAGTTGTGTCACAGGGTATTGATGGTCAAGGTCATGGGTCAAGGTGATAGGTCATCGGTCTGACTTCGATTGAGGGCAAGCCCAGCATGTAAACCTAGCGACAATGAGTCGAGTGGCGCTCGATGACACCCCTGTCTTTGAACAGCTAATACAGATATTTTTATAGCTGAGGGACTAGGTGCCTTTATGCATGACATTTTATACTGCACTTGTTCTCAGTATTTACATATTATGGAAATGGGAATGAGTAGAAATTTACACAGGTAACGTTATTTTGTTGTTTACTATACAGAGTGGGCCAACTAAATTGAGGTGAACTGATATCTTTTAAAGTAACAATGTGCCAGAAAGGTATGCTAAAAGCCACCAAATGGTTTTTATGCAGAAAAACTGGACATTTTGTCAAATACATTTTCCTCCAAACTAATTATCGTACTAATTAAGGATGTTAACGAGTCTCGAAACGCTCGAGTATCGAAAAAATCCCCATGCTCGAGAATTTAATTTCTTAAGCAAACTGCGAAACTGTGTTTTACAAACTAACAGCAATTCACTTAGCCTACACTAAATGGTGCGTAACACAGCAGCCGCCATCAGTGTCTTATCGGCGGCCGTGGTCGCGTGGAAGGGTGCGGGCGAGTTGGTGGCACTAGGCTGTCTACGAGTTATTGGCAAGCTATCTGCTACTAATAAACCCAATAGATGCTAACGCCAGCTGAAATGAATCAAATTTCACACGTCAGTCACTGTAGCTTCTTATGCCACACTAGTCTATGTCGACTGTCGGGCGAACAAACAGTGTTGTTTTACACGTACTACATAAGCAAAACTGAACCGCCTGTAAACTCTCATCTCTGTTCCATGTACAGCGTGCATGACTGAGCGTATAGGCCAAGTATTAACAGTTATATTTGTGCGATTCGCATAGTCCGTATGATGGTGCAGAAGTCAGCCGTGTGGAACCACATGGAAAAAGTAAACACAACTACTGCAAAATGCAAGCTGTGTCGCAAGGAACCAAGCATAACTGGAGGCCAGACGTCCAGACTCAAACATCACCTGGAAATGCAGCACACCATCGACGCTAAGGTGAAAGCCTCCGACGACAGGCAGCCGAAAAATGGCGTCATTCACAAGCGCATTACGTCCTGTCAGCTAAACCATGCAAATGATTGGTGTTGCTAAATACCAATATGTAAGTGTAATTTGGTAAGCTTTTTACTAAACGTAGGCCTATGTATACAACTGCAGCCGGGCGGCACTGCTCGTAAGTCGCAACTTTAATTCACTTGCCAATATGCCACACGTATATATACATTTTGTTCGAACCGGACATTCATAGATAGTATGTATTTTCCAGAGTTATGTTGCACAGACTGATATTTTCCACATATTGCAACAGCGTGTGTATCGAGTTATGCTTTAGTACACGCTGATTGCATCTGCACCCTTCCCCAGGCTGGACATGAGGACCTCGGCTTATAGATCTGCTTGATCTCACGCATCTCACTGCATAAAGCAGTCGATGTGCTTGGGATTGCTGTTCTATTGGCTGAACTGTGTATCTGTGCTGCAGTGGTTCAATACAGCAGTAAGACAACCGTGGACCACTATAGCATGACCAGACATGAGAGATTTGCGAAGTGGTCATGTCCCATGAAACATTGTCGTGAAAGCTGGCAAAGTGTAGAAGTGGAAATTGACGAGTGTTATCTGACGTTCAGAAAATATCTCAAAGGTAGGCATACATGTGGACAGACAGTGACCCTGCTCAGAATGTACTAACGCGACCCAAAAGTTGGGTTCCACGTCCAGGTGTGCAACCACAGCAGTACAGTGATGCTGTTAGAAATCCAACACTACTTCAACAAATAATCAACTATGACTAATGTCGAGGGTTTTAGAAATGCATGTTTACGTAATTGAATTTTGACATGGACTGCATTGCAGCGAATATATGAGCAAGTCTCCTGCAGTTTCACAACGATGCTAAGGTGTAACTGTGTAACTGTGGATGAAACACATATGTTGCACTGTGCGTTCTTGTGCTATAGAAATGTCCTTACTTAAGGCATGTCCTTACTTAAGGCATGTATTTGTAAAGTTGTCTTTTGTGCTGTTCTACTGTTTTAGTTTTCAAAACAGAAAGCACAGGCAGCTGCTCGGCTTGTTGAAGAGGAAGCCAAGAGAGCATATGCACAGTCAGTACAACTTGTGTGTGTACAAGGAACAAAAATGCACTTGGAATGTTTTCACTCCTACGACATTGAGAAGTTACGTATTACCTCACATTCATCTCCTGTCATTACACAAGTAAGTGAAATCTGCAAACATTGCACAAATGTTTTCCAAACCAGCATGGAAATGGAAATGCACTGCAGCAGATATACGAAAGATGTCCATTGATGTGGTTGAACAAATTTCAGCATTGCCCATTGCTACATATGCTGACTATGCACTGTCCGCATATGTGGACATAGGGCTTATTGGAAAGTGTGTAGACTTCCTATTAGTGTTAATTGAACTTTTTTCACTAGGTATTACGGCTGAGGCGCTACGAGCGATTATTGGTTCAAAATCTCGATTTCGCTCCAACGGGAGCCGGTTTAGTGCAGAAGGGGTGGCCCCCACCAACCATTCTTCTTCTCAGAAAACTAGGATAAATGATCTTTCGTATGGTATAAAATATAAACATATCTTTCTTCCTTTTTGTCACAATGCACGCGTTTGACACACAGACGGACGGACAGACGGACAAAAATGTCATCGTAAGACCGCGTCTGCATTCCATGCAGTGCAGTAAAAATGAAGCAACTCATTCAGTGATACGAGTGCCAATTTTTTGCTGTTGTTACAAGTCCATACACATGGTTTACAATCATGTCGAGTAATGAAAACTTGCAATAGGCAGCCGTTATAATAGGCGGTGCTGTGGTTTGGATGCAAGGTTGAATTTGTATAGGCAGTAGCAAATTTTTCACGTACTGTGTTACTAATGTTTTCGGTAGGAAATGTAAAATATTTATGTGTTGTAACGTTTGTCTGGCGCAGATGCCGTCGATAACAGTCAAGGTGCTCACAGGCACAAGAAATAAAAAGGCGTTATGATGGCACGTTGGCGTCTGCATGCACAGCAGTGACCAATGACTCAGAAATAGTGGCAGTAGAGGGTAGTGCCGACCAGTTGGGTTCACCAAAGATACGTTTGTATACATTAGCAAATATCGACCAGGTGTACGTAATGACAGGAAAATTATTCGACAACGAAGGTTATTATTTTCAACATTGAACACACATCTTCTCCGAAGCACTGACACATTTGTGGAAGCAGTCAAGCTGCTGTTCTGCGTATTCTACACGCTAGACATGGCCTACCCAAAGAAGAAAGACCGTGACTGCTACGTGCATGAGTACATACAGAAGAAGCTGTTTGGGTTGGAGGCCAGAAAGCTCAGTGCAAAGCTGACAACTTTTGTGAACAGTGTCAGCTTGGCGTAACCTTCAGCATGGTGATCAGCAGTTATCTACTGTATCGTTTACAACTCGGATTCTCTCCTGACAAAATCCTGGTGTTACGACTGCTTATTGCTATGGTTCAGTATAAATGCTTATAATTGCGGTCTATGGATGTTGTTGGAGACAGAAAATTGATTATAGGTTTACTGTCACCTTAGTGTTAATTTTCTAGTCACCCATATGTTTCCTGTCGTTTTATGTACGATGTCTACGTTGATTAGGTGGTGCTAAAATTCAGATGGTCAGTGATTGCTTTCTTCTGCAGAGTTTTAGTCTTTTACAGAACTGACATTTTGACAGAGGTTGTCAGTTACCAGTGCACGTTTTGTCTGCAGGGACATATATGTCGTTTAAGAAACTGCAACATTTTAATTCTGTTTTTTTAGTCTTGCAGTAGTTTTTGTAGTTTTTTTACTTCTGTTATTTAGTCTTCAGGTAGTTTTGGAATTTTACAGAACTGACTTTTTGACAGTTGTGAGTAACCGATGCATGTTTTGTGTGCAGCATTTTTGCAAGTCTTTTTAGTCTTAAAGCGTGTTTACACGGTTTGACTGTTGGTCCAAGTGTTGATCCAGCTGTCGATCCAACCAGTCGCAGTTACGTTTACACAGTTCGACTATCAACCCAACAGTAGGCGGCGTTCAGTGAGTTGTATTTGTTTTGAAAGTAAGTTTTTATCGTCAAAGATCTGGTGTACGAGACCTGTTCGTCATTTTGCCGTAAGTGGTTTTCTCTAATGGATAACTGTGAACTGCGATCTGCATCTCATTTCATTACTGACTGTTTTCGGTAATCAGAATTCATGTCTGACTTTGTTGCGCGTTATGTTTGCCCAGTAATGGGCTGTACGCAACATTTTTGCACAGTGAAGTTCATGATTGACCACTTATTTTTGTATCATGATGGTCCCAGTAATTCGAACACATTTACATGTAATATTGATCAGTGCATGGTAAAGTCCGCTAGTGTGTCTGCGTACCGCAAACACGTGGTAACGGTCCGCCATTCCGAAGGTCCGCCACTCCGAAGGTCCTGTCCGCCATTCCGAAGTGAAGCCAACTTGACTGGCATTATTTTCTTACTGTTCGCCATTCCGAACATTCCCGTTTCTCCTTTCCAGTGGGGGGGGGGGTGCGGCCACCACCTAAGACCAACCTGCAATCCAAGTTTCGTCTCGACGTAATATTGTGACAACACAGTCACCAGCTCATCAGAAACCACGTCATCAACTATCTCCTGGATAATACCAATGAAAAGACAATTAACAACTGGAGATGATGAGCATTTGCCAGCAAGTGTAGACCTAGTGTGCATTCTTAGCTGCTGTTTGTTGTCATACGTATATCACTGTTGGACACAATTAACAACTGGAGATGATGAGCATTGGCCAGCAAGTGTAGACCTAGTGTGCATTCTTAGCTGCTGTTTGTTGTCATACGTATATCGCTGTTGGACACAATTAACAACTGGAGATGATGAGCATTGGCCAGCAAGTGTAGACCTAGTGTGCATTCTTAGCTGCTGTTTGTTGTCACTGTTTAACATGTTGCTGATCAAGGGCGCATTTACGGGGCCTTGGGGCCGTGCTCCCAATGGCGGAATGGCCAATAATTACGAAAGGTAACATTGCTGATTCATCAGAAACATTATATTGTATGTTACGTCACTGATTTATAACACAGTATTGTTTTATTGATATGTTTTTCGTGTGTTATAACAGGGTTATGAGCAAAAAATTGCTAGAATATTGGGTGTTAGTCCCCGTTACATTAGGCCACTCCAATACAGGTGATGACTAAAAATGGTTACCAGAATACTGGGGGTTAAGTTGGCCCCTCCAATGAAAAATTCTACATATGCCCCTGTTGCCAGTATCATAATTTTGTTGTAACTGTAATTGCATGTTGCGGATTATGTTAACATATAGCCCGTGAAAGCATGCTTTATATGGGCTGAAGGGAACACATTATTATCTGCAGTTTTACGAACACATTAATGGTTGTTAGTAACTGTAACTATTTGTGTAGTTTGCAGAAATCCTTTTTAACAGATTGTTGGTTAACAATAACTGTCATTGTTGTTTTTCTTATGTAGCCGAGGTGCGTGCTGTCTTTCCCAGCGAGACAGTCATCGCCATCCGAGGCTACATTCGGCAGAAACTCTGCAATGCAGTCAAAATACTTAAGAAGAGGAGCGAAAAGGCTGCTTCTCAGACCCCCAGCATATTTTAGTGATATTTCTGGCTATGAGCTGTGAAGGATAGACGATCCCTTTGTTGATAGCTTTTGTGTTAAATGGCTTATTTTTTAAAAATGGAATCTGCCTTACAGGACGCTTGGTGATATTTTACATATGCTGGCTGAAGATGTGCCCATAGTTGATAAATTGTGTAAACAAATGGTAAGATTTATTCTGTGTTTCTGATGCATTGTAATGCTTGAGTGAATTTCATAGAATGGCGAAGGACAATGTTTGGTGATTGGTGGTATGTCATCGGTATTGTAAGAGAAGATGACATCCCGATACTGTTGCAAATATCTCGCATTATTCAGCATGATGGCACTTGGATTGTATGTGGTTCTGTGAACATGGTACAAGAGCATAATAAATTGTTGGACAGCTGTATTGTGGAGGCTTGCACTTACACTACTAGAGTCAAAATGAAACTAAAAGCATTGGACCTGTTGCTACTACCAGAATAAATAGCAGATGCCACACATATTTCTCATACACAATAACTAACTGTGTGAATGCAGTGAGTGGATCAGAAAGCTGGACAAGCGTTTTCACACCCAGTGGTGTAATGTCATCATGTCTGTTGACAACTGCCCAGCTCAATGTCATCTGGAGAAGCTCAACGCTCTGAAGCTCGTCTTCCTGCTGCCAAACACAACTTCACATCTGCAGCCATGTGACATGGGCATAAGCAAGAACTTGAAAGTGAAGCACAGGTGCCTGGTAATTAGTAGTTTATGCTGAGAGATAGATATGCACACAAAATACAGGACAAAAACGCAAAAACAATGGCCTTCAGTGTCGGAGAGATACTGTTCACTTTCGCAACGTAATTGTTGACCTTTAGACTTCTATGTGGAAGACAAACATCAGAGCTTGCTGGTCAAACTCTGGGGAAAAAAAGCAAAAACAGTGGGCTTCAGTGTGTAGAATGTCTAAATAACGTAGAGATTTGGTCATTGTTTGTTGTTGTGTCATTTCATCGTTGCATGTTTAGGTTGCTGCCGGCCATTCAGCAGTTCGAGATTGGTTTAGGGGAACGTCTCTGTTCTCTAGTTAAGGAGAACCGACATGCAGCAAAGCCGCTTTTTGTGCCTGTGACGCAAGCATTCGACTGGCTTCAGATCAAAGGCCTGTACACTATCCAGTGGTCAGATGCAGCCAGCAACTGGCGTCAGGTCGAAGAAGATACTGTGTACTGCTTCGAAGTCTTTCCACAGGATTGTGGGCGTAAGACTGCACTATTGTTCTCCCAGTGTGGGTCCGGGGAAAGTAAGTAAGTAAGTAAATATTTGAGTGTGTATTGTATCCCAGAATAGACCCACTCCATTTTCCTGGCCAGATGTCGTAGGAGGCGACTAAACCAGGGCTTAGTTGTAGCTTCATTTTCTCTCATTGTTACATAGGGCGTTCTGTGTTACTTTTTAGGTGTATGGGTGCATGCTGTGTTTAGTTTGTTACCTTTACGTTATCAGTACCAGCAACTGTGACTGCACATTCGTGCTTCTGCTCGTACACGTCCACTGTGGGACTTCCATGTCACCATGTTTTGCTATGTCGCAGGCAAAATGAAGAAGAGATATTCACAGTCCAAGGCATCTGGCCCCGGTGGCTTAACACCGATGCGTTAGCCACCTGGCAAGGCACACAGGCAGCAGCCGAGAGCAGTATGACATTACAGGTGTCACAGCAGACACAGCGTGCACTAACGCTGTCTGAGAAATTTCAGCGCTGTAAACGCGTGGGGCAGCAGCTGATTGCATTGGCATGTGAAGGCGGCACCGATGTCTTCCACGCTCGCTTCGCTGCCCTGCAACGCCTTCTGTCACTCTGGGAGACAGGGGCTACCGCTGTGATCAGCTCTGCTGAACATACTGATGCTGACGACATCTTACACGACAACATGCATGCGCGGTTAGAGAAGTTACTAACAATATACAGTGACATTATGTTTCTCATTAACAATTTACCGTGGCACACGTGAGCCAATAGTTTCACGTGGCCGACCAAAGCTAACCGTTAAGAAATCTGCTCTGGGTCTGGCACGACAGCGACGGACGTTGTGTTCTGCATTCGGAGCAAAAGACCTGCAGGAACGGCGTCTCACTACGCTGCGGCACATTGTCACGGACATCCGACCAGAGGATGTAACAGCGGAACATTCGGCTGCAGTGCAAAATTTGAATCTGCATCCACTGCAATTGCCTGCAGCATTGCTGCACAGTGACGTGAATGTCGACGAGCTGCAGCCACTTCTTTCACGTGATGCATGGAGGAAACTGAAGGCTGTGATACGTCAGCGCACACGGGCCAATGTGTGGACCTGTGCTTGCTGCAAGAAGGACCTCGGATCTGCACGCAGTGTGGAATGCAGCAGCTGCTTGGAATGGTATCACTACGGCTGTGTAGGTTTTAAACGCAAGTGCAAGGGCAACTGGTACTGCAGCAGTTGTGCAAAGTGACTATAACTGACCCACTGTATGTTGTTACGAGCAGGCCTATTAACCGATTCCTAGTCCCAAGAACAACTACAGCATTGGTAATCTTTATGGTAATTTACTATCACTACTACTTGGATATCCCAGTTCAGATGACGATTCATCAGTGGAAGTTGGAATTGAAACTGATGCTGCATGTCCTTTCATAGAGAAGAAACACAAGACATTAAAGCAGTCTGGCATTACTCGCTGGAACTCAACACTGACCATGAGTGAAAGTATCGCGTGCTTGTAGGACGAAATGAATGACGTCCTTAAAGCTAACGGCAATCGCGAGTACTGTCTTATGGTAGATGACAGGCTGATACTCAACGAGCTGCAAGACTTTCTCAGGACGTTCCAGGAGCTGACTGACCTGGTAAGTTCTTAACAGGTTCACTTGGGTCTTATTACTCTAATCGTTAGAGAAATCAAAGATACATTGCAGCACGTCTATGGTAAGACTGACGGCATTAGCAAGCAATGTACGGTACGTGTCTTCACCTATAATACCTTCGTGTACATTAACACGCAGCAGTAACGACTTTAGACGTTTTTTGCGACTTACAAATGACAGCAAAATAGAGCATGAATTAACAACATGGCTGCCTGACAATGTAAAACCCCATCAAGCAGAAGCTAATGCTAGAACTCAATGAGTACTCCGATCTAACTGAAATGGGTAACAGCCATTCCATGTCAGAACCTGTATAATTATGATGACACGAATGTTACTGTACACCTCACTCTCCAGAAAATGTAAGTCGGCAAGAACTTGGTCGAATGTCGGCCAGGATTGTATCAAGTGTCATATTTTAGTTTATCCCAAAAAAACAATGGCAGTTAGGCCAACACAAGAAGAAAGACGAGAAGGGCTGTCAGCCCCAACATCTATGTGGGAAGTGTAGGCTTCAGCCTCAAGGATTTGATTGTTGCAACTGACACAGTGACAGTACCTTGTGAATGTGCTGCTGTATAGAACATATGTCACGTTACAAAGTTAACTGGGTGTCTCGTGCACATTTCAGTGTGCACGAGTGTTTCTGTTATGGGTTTACAAAATACGTGATGTCACGATGTGTCAGACCTTTTAATGACTTGATCATTGATCATTACACTACTGAATTACTTTAAACCAGTAATAGCCCAGCAGGCCAAAAACATATTTTCTTTACTGCGCGTGCGCACAAACTGCTATTTCGCGGCTTTCTATCATAAATTTTGACATTTCATTAGATTATAGGTTAAAGCAAGAACCAAACAACGCCCGAGTCACTTCAGGCACATTTTTCGCATATTTGGGAGGCGAAAGGGGGTAATTGTATCGTGATAAAATTTTGCATAGGGGTATAGGGGCCCACGACAAAATCACCCATGCAAATTTAGGAGACAATCGGTTCAGGGGTTTCAGAGGGAGTGGGGGTCGAATGTTCCACTTTTCCATTGACTTGCGTTGTTGTCCTTAATACACTCTAGCACTATCGTGCCAGCGTGCGCTGTAACAGTTGCGAGGCATTGCAACTTGAGACTGCGTGATGCCGCGCCAGTCATTCTAGGCTTTAACTAATTCAAATGTACCAAGTATAAAGTCGGTCAACCTATTTTTGCTGTCTTATAGCATTTTTACTATTGACATCTTATGTAACCTTGACTTTGACTTCAGCTTGACGGGTCACGACAGCAAAGCTGGGCAGACTACAAACATAGTACAAAACTGTGAAAATACGTACTGGAGAAAATACGTACAGGAGAGTGGAGGGCGTGAGTGACGGCGGAAGAAGATCGGACGGCGTGAGTGGCGGCCGTGCCGGCAGGAGAGTGGATGACAGCAATAGCACTGATAAGCTCATCCGAAGTGGCATACATCGATATGACGAGCGTCGTAGCTTTGACCGGACCTGGGTGCGCAGAAAGCTTCATCCTGAGTTGTGGTCACATTGCGACAACAAGGGACCGAGAACAACGAATGCTGCCGAAGGCTGGCACAACAGCCTGAACACGCACTTTGGCACACCACATCCGTCGTTGCGCGTCATTCTGCACTGGCTAGCTACACGCCAGTTTGAAGTACAGAGTCGCTGCATCCAGCTGGCAGCAGGACGACCACCCAAACAGCAACGTTGGAACTATGCGGCCGTCAACGTGGAACTCTGGAACGCGAAGGTCCGCTACCGGCATGGACATCAGCTACATCATCGCAATGCCAGCAGGAGACAGCACAGCAGTGCCATTTACGGTTCCAGAATGCAGTTCCGTGCAGTCACAGAGTCCTATCTGCGATGGTGCAGCCATCTGTTTGCTGCAACTGGCCGAGATTCCGGGAGATTCACATACTTTGCTTACTATACGTCGTCTATGACTATGCTACTGAACGCTTGACCTATTTGTTTGTATAACACGTGTAAGCGTATGAACTTTTCTTTTGCGCGTAGGCAAATTTGACGTCGACGCCCTCAGATCTGAACTGTAAACAATAATGTTACAGCCAGTCTACTTGTCGTACATGTATATGTATAAGATTTATCTGTAACGTGTACATGTTGCAAGTGCAAGATGGCGGACGTGTCAACAAACCGTCCGTTGAGGTTGAATTCGATGTTGTGTTTTGTAATGTCGAGATATAATAAGTTGGATCTAAAGTATATCAGGGATATTACCATTGGTTTCTACAACGCGGACGAAGTGAATGCCGCCAAGAAACAGTTGTTAATTGACACTAAAGATATGAAACTAGACAGTCTTTTGTCACGATATCCTGAACGGCAGGGCGATGGGCGTGTCAGCCGAGAGGTAGACGATATCTTATCAATTGTACAACAACTCGACGAGTCTACGTCTGTGCAATATTTACCATGCTATGTTACTGATAATATGGATAAAGTTCCGTCTATTAAACTGGACGATGGTGATATGCGGTTGATGATTAACAAATTGAGTACCATGGAGGCCATGGTTCAAAGTCTACAGTCAACAGTGTGTTCGCTGTCAGCGGCCATGAATGGGGGGAACCCCTCAGGCAACTCCAGAAATGACGTCACACAGTGGCCTCCACTACCACAGTGCAGTAATGTATCTACGCCGTAAGTGAAGCCATACCAGACTATGCACTGGCGTTGTGCAGGCGACAAGGAACACATGGTTTGTAAGAGCACATTCTATGTGCTGTTTTGTTGGCAGAACCGTTTACTGGTAACAGCAGCGGATGAGGCTGTTGGATGTGGCAGACTGACCGCCATGGACCATTGCGGTGTACACAGATGGCACTAGCAATCTGCAGGCTGCAGTAAACGAGGCTTTGGCTCACATACAGACAAAACTGAAGACTGACTTCCTGGTATTTCACTGCATGGCACACAAGTTAGAGCTGGTTATAAGTGACGTGATAAAACTGGTGACAGAAATCGGTCACCTTCAGAGTTTGACTGATGCACTCTATGCCCACTTTTCAAGGTCACCAAAAAAGAAAATGAGTTTAAAATCATAGCATCGGTTCTTCTTGTTCATCTTCTGAAAGTTTGCAAAATATTTGACATTCCACACGCTGGTTCACATATTCATTGCACCATTCTTTAAAAATCTGCCAGATGACGTACAACATTGACCATCACAATCACAAATAATCACAAATAAAACTTAATAACGCGCCATATGTAGTAAAGAAACTATTCGTAGGCGCGGAGGCTAAACTATGTGGCAAATGCGGTACGGAATAGAAAAGATTTAAGATGAGATCGAAAGGAAGTA
>Ga0209562_1000575_pt1 | contig 12678 bp, 8 predicted proteins | sample WorMetvacBELIZE2_FD_187399 | JGI IMG/M metagenome (GOLD analysis project Ga0209562, IMG submission 187399) | Marine gutless worms symbiont microbial communities from Max Planck institute for Marine Microbiology, Germany - Olavius vacuus BELIZE.2... | ecosystem: Host-associated > Annelida >...
CTAGGCAGAACAATCACAGGCTGCGTGCTCAGTCATGCAATAAGTAGGTTACAACACTGTCTGGAGTGAGTTTGCTCGTATACACTCGCATAACTCACTCCAGACAGTGTTGTAACCTATACATAGCTTATCGGTGCTTTTTCGTTACTGTGTAATGTGTATACCTCGATGTTGGACCTTGGTTGATTCATGGACATCTTGTATACATGTACGGTGTTCGTACTAAATGTTCATCAACGGTTCATACAACGGCGCAGTTGCTTATTGGGCGATATACGCCACTAGACATCTTCGTCATCAGCCAGTTTACGGTAACAGTAACAGCAACAGCAATATTTACAGTGCGCCTCCTCCTACAGCCCTATTGGTTTAAAGGGACACGCAAGTTACTTCTGCATAGCTTTTTTCAAATTATTCTGGCCGTTTGACGTAGAGGTAGAGGTGGTGCGTTGGTCTCGATCAAAGTAGTTTCCTTACGTCGGACCTAGCTAGTACTGGATGGGTTACCGTTCTAGGTATTTAATCAACCACCCATGTTAATTTAACTCAGCCTGACTATTCCTCCACAGTAGTCAAAGTGAGCACAAGCGACAGCTATGGAGTGTACAGGCAAGTATACCACGCAATGCAGTATAGCCACATGTCCGTGCAGGTCTCGCTAGCGCAGTTCAGCGCCGTCATATGCTCCCATATAGCTCTGGAAAGGACTTAACATATGTACGCCAATAAACAGATGTACCATTTCGAACGCAATTTATTGTGTGAACTGTTGCAACGTCGGCCGAATAGATCGCGCGGAGTCAATTACAGTTAGTCGGCAACGGCCCGCACACAGCGGACAAGCTGATGATAAACGGCAGTACCGGAAGAAAATTGGACACATAGGCGTACAGCGAAACACTAACTTTGGGGCAAACAAACATTCCTGGTCTTTGTTATTATTCGCTTTATAATGAAACTGTTCAATACTGATAACGTGGACATTATTAATAATTGTCAAAAATATTTTGCGATACATTGTGTGCCAAAAATACGTCCACCTTTTTATTTTTCTAATAGCTCTGTCAAAAATTGACCGATTTTTTTATTTTTGGTGTGTTAAATCATGAGAAAATTTGACATCAACAGCTTGTACATTTGCCCACCTTACTGGTATACTGTAGCCACTTTACCTTTGGAAATCCAGAAAAGTCATTTTCAACAATATTATTCATACATAATATTAAAGCAGCTCACACAAAATTACCCAAATTCTAATATTGCATTTGCCTGCCCGAAAATGCCCCAAGAGTAGAAAAATATAGCAGGTGGGAGGTGCCACCCCAAACCTCCCGCCCCGTACGCTTGTGATTAGACAGACTCCAATTTAACAGTTCCGGTAAACGGAGGCGGGTCTGTTGTGATGAGGATACATGTACATCAGAGCGGTCATATTGGCTGTGCTGCGATTGTGGTAGCAGCTGTTTGGCACTGTTTGCTGTATCAACATTCTAGTTACACTGAAGAATGCCGGTGTCTGTCTGGATGCTGCTGAGTCTGCTAACAGTGCAGACTGTCACAGGTAGAGATCGTCGTCAACGTGACTTCAAAGATGCTTGAGAAATGAGAGGCGATACAATTATCGTTGAAAAACTAGAGCACTCAGAAGTTTTGGGAATGGGTGGGAATGGGAATGAGAACGGGAATGATTCGATGGGAGTGGGAAGGGAATGGGAACAAGAAAGTCATTCCTGCACACCTCTACTCTCCAGTCGCTACTGCTTTGTGGCGTCCGTCAAATCTTAAATGTGTTTTATGGAAATTATCAAAAATTAACCACAAAACTATTGAGCCTGTCATTGTTTACGAAATTTGAATCACTGTTAAGGTCATTATAAAAGTAAACTGATAATCGTCATTCTAAACGTTGGGTTTTCTAGCACGCGTTTTTTTCGCCCAACATTTTTTGAATGCGCTAATATCGCTAGGTGGCAATGCTGCGATGCTGATGATTTTAAAATATGTTAATACCAGTATGTACGTGTTGAAACGTATTTATTGCAACTGTTTCAGGCTACAGCATATTTAAGTCGCAGTTAGAAGACGCGAAACTGTCGATGGTTCAAAGAGCTGAAAATTTCGCAGAAGGTAGACAAATGTTGCTATAATAATTTCTTTCGCTGTTCTAATCATGATACAGTCGTAGATACATAGGCTAGTCTTACTTTTCACATGTGAAGTCGTTGCAGATATTTCATAGAACCTTAATTCTCACTAGATGCCCATTACGCGTTGCAACTTGCAAGCTGCCTTTTCGCCTGTTTAATTCTGGATTAAGTTAATTAATTAATTAATTTAAAATAACTTAATTAATAAAATTAATTAAGTTTAATTTACTTCAAGTAAGTTCAAACTGGTATAGCTCTTCTTTGGGAAATCAAACTGTATTTAGATTTAAAAAGATGTAGCTCAAGGTTACTGGAATATGCAGAGCTTAGAGACAAGGTCGTATTGTCAACGGTCAAATGCCACTTGATCTTTAAATATTGTGGCAAGGTTGTTCAATTTTGCGTTATTTCACCGAATTCGGTAGTTTGTGGGCCAATTACGTCACATCATGACAAAAATGTGGTCCACAAAGAATCTAGTTTTCCGCCACATATGACTTGTGCATGTGGATTTTTTTGCTGTCAAGTGGAAGGACCCCTCTTTAACGCATCCTTTTTCGGTACTCTGAAAATGTCACCATAAGTTGTGGTGATATTATCAGAGTACCGAAAACGGATGCGTTAAAGAGAGGTCCTTCCACTCGACAGCAAAAAAATCCACATGTGCAACATCGCGCAACCATCTCAGCAACGGCTGAGCTCGTGTAAAAATCGGCTGTTTACTTTTATTTCAGTGTGCACACGAGTGACACGAGCACGACATCAAATAAAAAATTAATAAACAAAACTAAAACACAACCGATGAGCATGTACGTAAAACATATTTATTTATGTATTTTATTTATTTAAACTGTTCACAGTTGCGTACAAGTAACAGAGTATGATCAGTTATAAAGTACACAGCGCTACATGTACAATAAGCGTTAGGTATCAAAGCAAAAAGCACTGACAGAACCTAGAATAAGTTTTGAAAAAAGTGACAAAAAGAAAGAAAAACACTTACTCTCCGTCCAATTATTTTTACTGCAAATGTTCCTCGGTTGATTGGTAGAAAAATGTTGTCGCCGACGATGGTGTCGTGTATGTGTGCGACTGATAGTGACGAAGCAGCTGATATTTTGCTGTATGTGACGCAGGCCCGTGCGGCAGAACAGCGATATCACCGAGCGTGAACGTGCGTATTGTCGGCGGAGTGGAAGCGGTTCCTCACAGCTGGCCGTGGATGGTCTCACTGCAAGCTGACGGCCAGCATTTCTGTGGTGCAAGCCTCATCAACAAGCAATGGGTTGTGTCGGCCGCTCACTGCGCACCGGGGTAAGTTAGCGCCACTGGACGTGTATTAAATTGTACGTGTATTCAGTCTGTTATCAGTGCACGGTAGGGAATTTCTAAATACTTGTACCTTAACGCAGTTGGTCTGCGTGTAAAGTCTGTGAACTGTACGCATGTGCGGATTTAGCCTTTTTAGGGGAAGGATAAGGGGTAGAGGTGAGCGGGAATGTCTTATTCAATCCCATTCCCTCCCATTCCCAGTGGTTCATTCCCATTCCTATTCCAGATCCCAGGTTTAGCCTAGTTTTATTCCCATACCCGTCCCATTCCCATTGGTTATTCCCATTCCCTCCCGCTCCCACTCTCGTACTACTAGTAGTATCTCGATCAGATAACAAATGACCGGTAAACTCAACAATGCACGAAACAGTCACGTTATAAATCTTCAAAAATAGGCCTAAACATGTAGTTTTATATAGACGCAAGCAGTGTCTCATGGACATCCAGATTAATACCTACCCTAACAGTCTACGATAAATTACTACCCAAAACAAGGGTCCATTAACAGTGTTTGATTATCAGCTACCTGTGGGTGGCAAATGGGAAAATGTGGAGTTTTAATTCCCTCCCATTCCCATCAGCCGTTCCCGTTCCCATTCCCATTCCCGTGAAACTAGCTTAGCGATTCCCATTCCTGTGGGATTCCCGTGGGACCCCTGGGCATTCCCGTATTATGCACACCTCTATAGTAAGGGCCCATGGCCCCAAGATGCCAGACGTCACCCTTTTGCTATGTACATGTATGCTAACAGTGCATAAAGAAGTAATGTAATATTTTAAACTACTGACACTCTTGTATTAAGCACAGCTTCACAAGTAAGCACATCGTTACTTACAACAGTCAGAAGTTCAGAACCAGATACTGGTGCCCGGTAATGACTGATAATGCAGATAACAGATCACACACGTTACTAGCACCATTAGTGGAAAAGCATCCTAAAATGACTGTATTTGTAGCTGCAGTCTACCATTTTGAACAACAGTTGTACGCCTTCATTCATTTCACGTTAAACAAGTCGTTTACATGCGTCCTGTAAACTCTACTGACTGTTGTATGTGGCGAATATTCACATCACTATGTGAAATTGTGTATTGATAAACCATAAACTTAATTTTCAATTTGCATTTTGTAATTCATTAGACCGCCCGGCATAGGTATGTCGAAAGGTCGTAATAAACGCTGCTGAACTTTTTCCTTCCGTGTCACAGCTTTCAGCATCCGCGCAGAGGCCGCACATCAAATGTATCAAATGGATATCTCGCCCACCTCTCCCCTAATTATCACAGGGGGGGGGGCAAAAAGTACGAAATTTGGAATAGTTTTCGACCCCCCCCCACTAGACTTTGAGCCAACTTCGTTTGGAAATGCAGAAGTTATCTGAATTCTGAAACAAAGTTCTTGAGCGACGATGATCGTCCTATGTCCTCTCCAAGTTTGGTGAAGTAGGGTCCACGCACCCTGAGAACTGCCCGGAGAAATATCATACCCCTTACAATTAGACGTCGAAAATGTGCCAAATCGTTAATAACTGAGCCGCGTATTGTCAAATTTCACTGAAATTTACTACAGAGTACAGACTATGATCACGTGACATGCGATGTACTAAGTTCAATTAACACTAATAGGAAGTATCCTGCGCACTTTCTAATGAGCCTAAGATGAACATCGTATGTTGCCCCTAAGCCCCAAAGGGGGCTCAAAAACGCAAAAAGGCCACTTTTAGTCTAAAATTGCACTTCGCTTGAAGAAAGTCTGCTACAAAGTTTCTTTGTGTGAAAACTGTCAGCGACAAAGTTGTAAGGCATTCATTGGCCTAACTAAACGTGCAAAAATAATTGTTGGGGGCAACCCATTCTACCTGAAATTTTGGGTCAAAGTGACCGCGTTAGAGCGAAATCGCCGATTTTCGATTTATTTTCGCCTGTAGCGCCTCAGCCGTAACACCTAGCGAAAAAAAGTTCAAGTAATACTAATAGGAAGTCTAGAACGCGCTTTCCAATGAGCCCAAAATGGACATCGTATACGTTGTCCCTAAGCTCCCAAACGGTGGCTGAAAACGCAAAGTGTCCGACATTTGAACAATAAGCTGCGATAACTCCGAAACGGTACGAGATAGGATGTCAGTTAGTATTACTCACTAATAGGAAGTCGCATACGGGCTTTCGATTTATACCGATTTGGATGACCTTGAATGACCTTGAACGGCGTAATAGCCCTTATTTTGCTTTTTTCACCGAATTCGATTGCTTTGCTGGCCTATTACGTCACAGTGGTTGAAGCTAGACCTATTATGTGCGTAAACATTGTCTCGCAGTTCCAGTCTTCCACTTTTGTCCATAACTAACCCACCCTGCAGTGCGGTTTCTCTGCGATAGCTGAGCTACTTGCCTGCTTTTCTTTCTTTCTTCGCCCCGCTCGTTTACACGTTCTTTTTCTGTTTTCTGCATTCGTAGTGACTGAATGACGTTGAGTAGACAATAGTAGACATTTAATGTAATCAAATTCAATGTAAAATGGACGTCGTTTGATTTTTGGTGCACAGATTTAAGACTTCTTTTGGCTTCAATGAAACAGTTGCGGTCGTTGGTCAGCATCGTAGGTCAGAGCCTGACCAGTACACCGTTCGCGTTCCGGTCAGTAAGGTCATCATCAACCAGAAATTCGATCGGCCACAACAGATGCTCACCAGCGACATAATGTTGCTGAAACTGGCTCATCCAGTGGAGATCAATGATGCTGTGTCTCCAGTCTGTCTTCCAGATCTCTTTCAAGAACTTCCCAGCGGAAAACGATGTTATTCCAGCGGATGGGGCACGATAAGGAGTAAGTGCTGTTGATTTCGAAGATGTAAATTTTTTTCTCTGCGTTATTTTATGAAAAGAGTAAGGATACAATTTCTTGAATCTCTGCTAATCTTTGATGAGTAGACTACCATATAAGAAGATTGCATAGGCCTAACTTGAAAACTACTAGTCAGATGCGATTTACGTGATAATGTGTTTTAGTTGGTTCTATAAGTCGAATAACAGTTGGCACATTTGACCTTTTTTACCTTTTACCATGTGCTTTCCTCTGTATCACCACCACCACCATCATCATCATCAACAGTTGACAAAACGCAACTTCTAGACACATCATAAAGAGGGCGACAAAGTTCAAACGTTAACAGGAACAGTTAATATGAGTTGAAGTTATAATGCAGTAGCTTAGTGTAACGCTGTTGTAGCCTATTTATTTATCCTGCAGCTGGCGGCCCGCAACCAGATGAGCTGATGCAAGTGATGCTTCCACTGATTGACAATGACGTCTGCAACCAGCCGGGCTGGCACGATGGCAAACTGGACGACTCGATGGTCTGTGCCGGATATCAACAGGGTCGACTCGGCAACTGTCACGTAAGCTTTCATATGTCGTGTACAATACGATTACGACGATTGCTCGCACGAGTCTTGTACAAAGCATACGCCTATACTCACAAGTCGAAGACTTATAGCGAGTTCTTGCCACGATAACTGTAGCACACGCGTCCTCTTATGGTGGCGCTTTGGCTTAGTGGTAACGGCGTTGCTCACATCAACGAAGTTAACCTACGTCGGGCCGGGTTAGTACTGGGATGGATGTCTGTGTCCCGGTTCAATTCCCGGTTCGGAACATTTATCTTGGTATGTGACCACCCACCCAGGTCAACTCAGCCTGGCCATCCCTTCGTGGGTAGGCACAGTGAGTATACCAGCCAAAGGGCGGTAGCGCCTTGCGGCTGGGGAATAAAGGCAGGCATGGTTTGTGTTCGAACGACATCTAACTGCTTTATAGATAAAAGGCTTATAATAATTCGCTATATAAGTTCATCTGTTTACTTCACTTTACTTTACTCTTACAAATTGAAATCATCAGTATTGCTGCTCGACGCATCGATTTGCCACCATTGATGTGTTGCATTACTTTAGATGTCTGTCGAAGGCATATTTTGTGTGACTGAGTTAGGCCGCGGCCCGTAGTGACTTTTTGTTTTATTCTAGAAATAAAACGTTGCAGTTTTCCCTCGTAGTGTAGTGACTGTATGCGAATCACGGATTGTTGTGGTGCTTACTTTATAATGCAGGGCGACTCCGGTGGTCCTCTGGTGTGCCGTGAGGCCGATCACTGGGTGCTGTACGGAGTCGTCAGCTGGGGCTCAATCGAGGGATGCGCCGTCACTAACGGACCTACAGTCTACGCTCGAGCGGCGGCCTATATCAAGTGGATCACCAAAACGATCGAGGAAAACTCCGACTAGAATACCGTCACTGAACTCGCTGGATAACTTGATCACGTAGTGCGCCATAGGCTTATAATCAACATCAGTGTGTGCTTTGTTGCTTTAAAATGTGCTTTCTTCTTCTTTGACCCGTCTCTCTTCATCCGAAGGTTGCCGACGATGCGCCTGCGTGTACACATTTTCCCCAATATTCCCATCTTTGACACATTCCGTGCACATCACTTCCTCGTTGATGCAGGTCTTTTTACATTGTCTTTTTCTGTTGTCCTTTGTTTCTGTCACCTGGTTCTAATGTTGCCAGTGCTTTTGCTAATAATATGGAGTTATCCATTCGTTTCACATGTGCAAACCACCGTAATTTACATTTGTGTATCCTTCGTACCAGCGTCTTCATTCGGCTTCTCTTGTCATAATCACATTTTTCTTCCTCTGTCTTCTGCTTAGACAAGCTGCAGTTTTCTCCTCCCACTTCCGCTGTCAGTATACCGTGTTCGTCTTTTTCTCTGAGGGTCCAACATTCTGCTCCGAATAGAAATAGTGATAAAACAAAAACTTCGTGTAGATAAATCTTTGTTTGAATTGTAACATGTCTGCAGTCTCCTGGTATTATACTGAGTCTTGCAGGCACTGAAGATGCCTTCTTAATCCTGTGTCTGTTTGACCTGATCCGTCATCCGTAATCACTGCTCCCAAGTAAGCTTACCTGAAGTCTTTTGTGTGTTCCGATCTCCCGTTTCCTGCTCTTATATCCATCGATTTATTGCCTTTGTTGATGGCCATTGTTTTGGTTTTGTATCGTTGCTTTACAGTTTGCTTTGCTTTGCTGCTTTATAGACAACATTTAAAATGCCAACGGATAAAGAATCTTACTGATTGTTAACAATTGTCTGATGTAGACTACCAGTATTACCAGCTGATCAGGTAAAATATGCATTAAATCGGTAATGTGTTACTTATAAAAGAGTAATAGTCAAAATGCTTATACAGTAGCCGCTGAGTACAAACCTATGTCTACACATGGCTTGTTAGACCTTATTTTGAATACGCAGCAACAGTCTACGATCCTTAAACTTCTAACTCAGATTGAATTCGACAGTCAACTTGAAGCTGTCCAATTGTCATGCAGCACGATTTGTCAAACACATGACTGTCGTCAAAATACTTCTGTACTGTCTGAACTACTTACACTGTCCGCGATGTAACAGAGGAGGTAAGTTACTATTATTCACACGCAGGAAGTCGCAAACGCGCTTTCCACTGATACTGGAAATTGGTGACCTTGAATGACCTTGAACGTCGCAGTGAAGTTATTTACAGCGGTTTAAAGTACAGGATTGCTAAACCACTGCAGATACACGTCTACCAGTCTGTTTAACAAAGCCGCTATAACTAATTTTAATGTAATGTATGTATGAGGCGGAGCCAGTGCCGTCCAACGCTCTACGTCCGATCTATTAGCCAGCGCTGGGACCTTTATGACCTGGGCAGCATCACCGACGATCGTGACCCAATCACCGCAGACTTGGCCTCCACAGAATTACGTTCACACTTAACGAATAATAACAGGGACGTACATGCAGAGTTGCAGACTACCGTCGCGAAGTGTAGGTCTAATCACATGGCATGACAGTAGATTTCATTATGCCCAGATTGAATTACGTCCAGTCGTGTCGACTGTGTCTTTTCGATTAGACTTGATGGCGTGTGACTTGACATGTCGGAACGACTTATCTACTAAGTCAGGCTAATAGAATCTGATCCTTAGTCGCAATTATGCATCGGAAATAAGTTAGTCTGTCAGTCGTCTCTCTGACATATGAAAGACAAATATCTCACAAAACAACAATAATGTGAAGTTGCAATTGCATTACCAAAACGCGGTTAAATGTATCCAGAATTTAGTCACGTTGTGCAGTAAAGTGTTGTACGACACTAGTCAGCGCTACGAAGAAAAAAACTTGTAATGCACTTCACAAATACAGTACGTTAGTCTAATGTAAGACCAATAGTCTAATATTGCAAAGCAGTTGTTACGAACGCAGAGAGCCAAGTGAAAGCTAAGCTAAGTACTCACGCCGACAATGACATGGTCTGACACGTTCGTAATCACCTTCCACTGTAACGCCAGCGCTGTGCAGCTAACACTTGAAACGAATATACAGTGTGAGCCAAAAAATGTAGTCCCCCTAGAACTTTTTGCGATATTGTCACTCATGGTAAACCTGTGTTGTTGAAAATTATCCTCGTTATTGCTGCAACATATTCCTACATGTAAACCAATTTTGCCCAATTTGTCTAAATATTTGCATGAATTGTATCACTTATTAGTAAGACCCTCAAATTTCAACAATTTGTTTTATTTTATTATGAAATTCACGAATTTTTAGTAAAGACAAATCACATCAAATGACATTTAACTAAATATAACTATCAGCATCTCTGTTGTGCCTGAATTTTGGATGCATTATATGTTTAAAATATCTACTGTTGACTGATACGCATGCCCGCAGTTGCTTGCGGTAGTCTATCACAGCGTTATCGATGGCTTTCTCCGATACGGCAGACCGAATAGATTGAAGTTCATCTTTAAACTCGGGAAATGTTTTGGGGGTTTGATTACTGCTTGTGATAAGACTACGGCATTGCCCCCAAACCTGATAATCCAGTAGATTGAGGTCAGATGAATTCGAAGCCACTCACCATTGGCGATGAAGTCACGGCAGTTTGACTCGGTGAAACTCAAAACTTAAAACGATAAAAATGAGAAAAGCTGCAAGAATAATTAGCACAATTTTATTAAATATTAAGACAAATCTACCAAAATTGGCCACAATGCAACGGCATCCAACTGACAAAAAATTCGTAGAAATATACTTAGCCTAAGTAAAAATATTGCTAAATGTGTTTGGGGGAAGGGTTACTTTTTTGACTCACACTGTAGATGGCACACAATTAGCACAAAACAGTAAATCACTCACTCGTTCGCACAGCGAACTAAATTCTTACACATCTCCAAGATATGCAAACAACATAAAAGCTATAAAATATTCTTAATGGTGGGGTTTGGAGATAGGCCCCTGACTACACGTTTCCTCGTCAATAAAACATGGTGCACCCGAGTAGCAATCTATACGCTTGCTATTTCAGTCTCACGGAATTGCGAATTGCGATAGTCATGCGAAGTAACGCCCAAGGTAAATTCCCCCCATTACTTCACCTATTTCGGATGCCATTTTTTCACATTAAGGCCCACCATTACATGTAGGTGCAAAATAAATAATCTTATGCATCATAATTTTACTTAAGAAAATATCTCATAATATAATTTCTAATGTCATCAGTGGATGTTAATTTCTAATTTTAGTTCTTATAATATTTCCTAATACTTAATTACTGTTTTCGTCATCGGAAATTGCTTCTGTGGTATCTTCACTATTCATTAATAAAAATATCCTTGGCGCAATGTGTCGGCCAACATAATCCCCCCCCCCTTTCCCGTATTCCTGTCGCCACTGCCTGTAAATCAATCGAGTTCTGTGAACACTTGACGGTTTGAATAAACCATTGTGCTACAGAGAATGACCGTAGAGTCAGCATGACGAGCGGCGGTGTCTGAACTGCACTTCTAACTTCTAGCCGACGGCGAGCGTTCTTTCTTGGTGAAGAAGACGATCCGGTCGCGGACGATGGCGTTCAGGCGCCGAGGCAGTCCAACCGACCGCGATAATAACGAACTCTTCGTCCCACTGGTTCCAGAGTGACGTCTGTTGCTACAGACGCCGTTCGCATTCGAAGTCTTTGCTACGATGCTGTCGTGTTCGTCGACTGTTCTCGCCATTCCGGCAGTGACCGGCAACCAGCCGTCGCCGGCGCAGCCCGGAGATCGGTCGACTTCCGGTGGCGACCAAACCGTACTGTCTGCGGATATGTTCGTGACGTGATCGTCGGTGAAATGGGATTGGCAGTGTGGAGCAGGCGGCAAGATAATGGTCGGCGGCGAACGACCGTCCGACCCGAGCGTAGAATGTTGTGAGTCTGAAACGGATGTCGACGTCGACGACGAAACGGCACTGAAAACCAGTCACAGCAGAAACAGGCACCGTTCAGAGAAGGACGAGAAATACAGTGCACTATCCTTACTAAAAAAACTGAGAAGTTAGCGTGGCATTAACACGGCAGTCATTTTATCTCAAATTAATCATCATCGTCGTCGTCGTCATTATCTGGATAATCATGCATCATCATCATCATCATCATCATCATCAGTATCATTTTTTGCTCCAAATAACAATAGAAACAGATACAATGTGTTAAAACACACAGCAGGACAGATTGCGGGCTCACGTGGATACTGAGAACTGCTCGTAAAACATAAAACATAAAAACATGCACAATGTCAATGTCAGTGCCAATGTCAGTGTGAATTTATATAGCACATAAGCGTGAAACCTCTACAATGCGCTGTATACACTATAGTACGAAGCAAACATAAACGTTTTCAAATGTTGTCTTTAAATAATAACAAAATAATAACAAAACACAGCGTCAAACTCAAGATAACCAAAATTCCATTCGTGTATCATTTAATTAGCACGATACTGCGACAACTTTCACGATATGTTTGAAAGTGACTGATGGGAGCAGAGAAAACCTGTTGACTGATGCGAGGTGAACGCCCATTCGTCGCAGGGCTATGATGGCGTACGCCAGCTTCTGCAACACAGCGTAAACAAAATATAGACCTAATTCAGTAGCAGCATATCGTACACGAATCGGCACAGGAAAAGTAAACACAGTGCAGTGTAATTAGATTCAGATAAGTATTTAGTCGAATTTCCGCTAATTCAAAAAAAAACTGCCGTTTTTACCGCGCTGCATGGAATGCAACGCGGTCTTAACGATGAGATTTCTGTCTGTCTGTCCGTCCGTCTGTCCGTCCG
>Ga0209562_1000576_pt1 | contig 12668 bp, 8 predicted proteins | sample WorMetvacBELIZE2_FD_187399 | JGI IMG/M metagenome (GOLD analysis project Ga0209562, IMG submission 187399) | Marine gutless worms symbiont microbial communities from Max Planck institute for Marine Microbiology, Germany - Olavius vacuus BELIZE.2... | ecosystem: Host-associated > Annelida >...
TTTCACACATGGTTCTGCAACTATAGTAGATTGTGTCGATGAGATAAGTCACTGGATGAGTGCCAACCGTTTAAAACTGAACAAAGACAAGACACAGTTTATTTGGTTAGGCACGTCACACCAGCAGTCTAAGCTCGACTGCCAGACCATCACACTGGAAGGCGTTGCGATCCATGTGTCCACTGAAGCCATGTGCTTGGGGTACTGCTTGACAGTATACACTGACGTTTGCACCACATGTACGTCGTGTGTCTCTTCTACCACCCGCGACAATTGAAGACTGTACGAAGGTCACTGTCTGATGCAGCTACCAACACCATGGTACACGCTTTCATCGTCAGCCGGATTGACTACTGTAACAGCGTCTTGTACGGTGTCAGCGCAGTTCATCTCCGGCCATTGCAAAGTGTACTAAATTCAGCGGCGCGTATCATACTGCGCAAGCAGCGACGTGACCACATCACTGCTGACATTCGCAACCTCCTGCAGTGGCTGCCAGTTCAACGGAGGATAGAGTACAAGATGTGCGTGCTCGTATACAAGTGTTTACATCAGTTAACACCCATCTACCTCTCCGAGTTATATATCCCTGTCGCAGCAACAGTGCCACACGGAGTCACATGCGTTCAGCAGTGCAAGACAATCTCGTCATCTCGTACTGTAGGACAAAGCGATATGGACAAAGAAGTTTTGCCTATTCCGGTCTGGCTCTTTGGAACTCACTTCCACTGACAGTTCTGCGCTCAACTAAATCTGTCGTGTTTTCGAGCACAATGATACATTTTCATAGCACCTCAGTGACAGTCTAGGCTGTAAGGTTCTGCGCGAATATAAAAGTTCTTACGTACATACATACATACAAAGGAACTTTGAAGCAGACTTTCTTCAAGCGATGTGCGATTTTACACGGAAACGGCCTTTTTGCGTTTTGAGCCCCCACCCCCTTGGGGACTTAGAGGTAACGTACGATGTTCATCTTAGATTCATTGCGAAGCTCGTTGTAGCTGTTAGTAATAATTTTGAACTTTTTTCGCTAGGTGTTGCGGCTGAGGCGCTACGAAGGAATATCGATTGAATGTCGGCGCTTTCGCTCCAACGAGGTCACTTTGACCAAAAATTTCAGATAGAAGGGTCGCCCCCCCCCACCAGCTATTCTTTTTGTCACTTAACTAGGTTGAATGGTCTTTCATGTGGTATAAGAATGTCATTGGTACAACCTTCTTTAGTTTTGTCACAAATCACGCGTTTGACAGATAGACGGACCTACATACGTACAGCTTTCTCGTGGCATACACTGCACGCAACGCACTAAAACGGTCTCCCTGGGGACGCCAGGAACACGAACAGTGTCGGGAACTGATAACTGCAGTGGGAGATCCCCCGTCTCCCCGTTAATTCGAGCACTGGCAAGAAGGCGCTTCTTTATGATTTATATCGTTGAGTATGACCAGCGACGTGTCCAATTCAGTAACGTAAGCAGTGGCGTCGCGTCGCCAGTGATTAAAGTTTAGGGGCAAAGCTGGTCAGGGGTCCCCACTTTTCCCCTTCCACCCCTTCCCTCTCCTTTTTCCATCCCATTTTTTCCTTATCTTCTTTCTCAAAAATACAGCTATAGCCTGGTTTAGCTGGGGAAGAGCTGCAATTAAATCACCCCCAAAAAGCATTCATGCTAAATCTTGAGACCAGGAAATATGTTGTGGCATTCATTTTGGTTCTTTTTTTTGCGCGCCTACAGACTGATGCTTAGTAACAAACGCTCCACAGACAATTATACTGGTTGCCACTCACATACCATTTATGATCATTTTTCATCGGATTTGTATTTTTACTGATCTCAGGTCGATCCAAAACAGGGTTGTGTCAGCTACCCCGTTTGCCCCCCGTGACGACGCCACTGAATGCAAGCAACAACTTACACGTCCAATGTCCGCTTTAAAACTGTCATGTAGCTGTTGAAACATCTAAATGTGCATAAAATCACCAAACTGACGAAGTTCGCACAAACTGTCCAATTATTTTGTTTTGGTTAACGACAGACATGTTGTAACAGTGTTACCTGTCAAATTATAGTAGTTCTATTGCCGATGAACAAAATAAAATAACATTAATTAAAACTAGAAATGCGTTCTGTGGAACGTGGTATCTGCCCCATAGCCACGTGACGTCCATAATGAACGAACTGTTCCAATAATAATGGCCGGATGCAATGCGCATGCGCGAAACGGCCGTATTTCCACTTCCGGTGAAAAATCTGACGTCACCATCGTGTTCATCGACCCCAATTTCCTAAAAGACGCGAAAATTTCGGCGATGCGCGTACATTTAAGGCAGATATAGGATTACTTAATATTTGCATGAGTTTTCAGGACCTTTTGGCCTAAAATGGGAGTTTTGTAAGGCAAAATAGGGGAAGAGGTGGTGCGATATTGACCCCTAACGAACTCGTTCTTCCTTTTGGGGTTTTTTTACATCTGTGCCAATTTTGGTGAAAAGTGATCAAGAAATGCGACCGTGAGAGTGCTCGCAGACGGACAGACAGATACACTGACAGACGCAAACCGATTTTATAATCTGTCCCATGCTATATGCTATAGCCATGGGACAGATAACAAATAAACAAAACAATGTAATTAACCAACTAAATTGCAGCCAACATGCAGCCGAATTGCACAATGCAAGCAAAAATATAAATATAGTCATATAAATACAATTAAAGTTAATACAAGACACAAATATATACACAATACAAAATATAGTGAACTGAAAATACTATGAAGTATGAACAGACATTACATAGGCTTATAGTACACGATATAGTAGTATAGTTACACTGCATAGGCGATAATAGGCCTATACGCACAAGCCGCTGGCGCTGTCAAAGAAAAGCGGTCAACTCGTACATTATGCATTTTTAAACACGAAGTCGTTCTTCTCTATAGACGTGACACGGCTCACGTACGTCGACTTAACACCGCGTATGAACCAATGTCAGTCACAGAGTTCGCTGCCATCATCACATGAATGTTGGACTTCGATCGCTTCAAAATGTCGCCCAGTGCGCAGACAAACCGATCTGATGAGAAAAAATACGTGGAAGAGAGAAAGAACAGAATCGAGACTCTTGTTTACGTCGTTTTCGCTAGAGAGTTTATAGGTTTCGCCGGCAGAAGTAGTAATAGCATATTATATGATGATAGTACAACGTAAGACTTCGGTCTTCTTTGTGACTTTTGTTCTGTCGCCTAGGCCCCACGTAGTTCTTTATGCGGCTTAAAGCGCACGGCCGATGCTACAAAACCATAAAGTCAGCAATAAAATTCTAGTTATTTACGACATTGGTTGTAGCCACAGTAGATATTTTATGGCTACAAAAGACGATAAAGTTGTAAAAATTATTTTCATATTCTATAACTAAAGCAGAGCGTCGTCAACAAGTGGCGAAGGCTAAGTGAGTGCAATCGCGTCAAGGCCCAAGGGACATCACTTTGAACAGCTTCTTAATTGAAACGTTGCTTATTTTCTTGATGATCTCATTTTTCGGCGACTCTAACTTATCCTACATTTAGGCATACATGCCATTCGAATTTAAATAAAGGCACTCGCGGCATTTCATTGGCATTTATTTGAAGCAATCAGTTTAAGTTTCAAAAGGCACTTGAAGGCAGTGTATAAGAGTGAGTGAAATAGAAATTTGCTTAGTTTCTAATTTACTCGAGGACACTCCACGTGTCAAATTTTATCAGCATCGGCCGAGTTTTGTAGCAGATAATGACGAGAAAACGTTGAATGGTATAATTCAGGGACAGCCGTAAAGCGCGCGGAGCGGTGAATAACCTAGGGTGAACGACCTCATGCGAGCGACGTAAACAACGTGTCTGCGCGAGCCACATTTAGCACAGCGACAACGTCACGCGACTGCTCACAGGCGGGCGTCGTCCGCACTAGGCTCGTAAATCACTTGTACGAGGTCATTCACATGCGTGTTTTATTCGAGAATATGAACACCGTCGACGCCCGTTTGTCGCGATATTTACAGCGTTGTTTTCGCTCACGACGATATAAAAACTCCGTCTAGACCATTATCATTCATGGGCGTTTCTTCTAGTTAACCAAATGAGAGAATATTAAATTCCAATCGAGGTATAAACACACGAAAATGAACTTCCTTATAAAATGTAATTTCATGTACTTGTAGCCCACAAAAATTTTGAAAATAAGCAATACATTGAAAAGGAGTCAGACGTGCAATAAGGGTTTAGTTTTTATACAATCCAACAGCTAGTTCAGCTGATTTTTATGTAAAGTATAAAATATCAAATCGAACACCGTAAAACTGAGTCTATTTAACCGACATCCATTTTATTAGAAATATGCACACGAAACATATAGTTCGTCAGTCATTTAACTTTTAAGACCAACATCAGACAAATGCATCGCCTAATTTTACAACAATGGAAGAACAGGTGACGAGACAGATTTTTAATCAAATTTAACTACTTTATTATTATTTTATTAACAAATTTATCAAATTTTCTTAACCGTCTTAATAAATAACCTCTTGAAACGGATGCATCACACGTCAATGAAATTCAAACAGATTTGGAAAGACAAAATACGATGCTGTAACCACAAGTTTCCGTTATCGGTCCGCTCCACTGCATTATTCGACTTAATAGTCCGTTTAGTGCTAAAACGCAATCACGGTAAATTAGGAAATTTTACAACTTTTTGGTGCTATCACATGCACGCGGAACATAAGCAGAGTAAAAATCGTCTATACAGTAATTAGTTAAGAACAAATTCACGTTATATATCTATTGTTCTATCGAATTGCATTGATTTGACTGCATTAAATATTGATGTCCAACAAGCGGGCTAGTGCTGAGACAATAGCCGATCAGGTCACGTAGGCCAACGCGGCGTCCCTGGTGTCAGGCGATTGATCTATACGCGATGGTAGACGGTTGCTTGTCAAGGTGCAAGCCGACTCTGGGTTGTTGGCGGGTTGCCAGAGTCGTCGGCCCGCGGTTCGTCGTTTATTACTGCGGCGAGCGCCGGCCGCGGCAGAAGTAGAGCAAATTCCGCCCGTTATTGTGAGTGCATCGGTGAACGGAGCTGACGCCTGGCTGGACTACTTGTCGGTGAGTTCGCGCGGCAATTGACCGCGCTGGACTGCGCTGCGTTGAGACACAAACCGGGAAAATACACAAAACACGCCAATAACTAACCATTCGTGGAACAGTCAAGACTATGTTGCAGCCTACCGATCACACACTTTACGATATAATACCGAATAACTGCACGAGAAGAAAGCAGAAAATTAACGGCCGAACTAAAATAGAGACCACTGTAACGAGAAAAGGCCGAGAATCCGCGAGAGAGTTCCGTAGGTGCCAGTGGTCTACAGTATGGAAATGATTCTACCACCGACAGTGACTGAGAGCTTGGAGTAAAAAGTGACAGAATGGATCAAAGTAGTGGGAATAAAAAGTGATGACCTTTTGTGTGCAAAATCAATCAATCAATTAATCATTTAATTTCTGGAAAGTACAGCAAACAAATACACACAGCACATATACGTGTAAAGGCCCATCCACAGATTTCTATCCGCCATAAAGTCATGACTTCAAAGGCAGACTAAAGAATGCTGTCGAACCCTTTTGCTTGCCCGAAAATTTGAGCACAAAGCTTGCACACCGATCGCCATGTGAGCAATGACAGTTAACGGACACCGGACAAACGTTTAACCAAGCTTTCATTCAGTCCGTCGATGGTGTGACATCATCGACATTTTGCTTTAGGCCTACTCTGTGCGGCGTCACCGGTAGGTCATTAGATGAAAGAATCATGATAAGGCCCTCTGCGTGCTATTGCACATCTTGTAATCCACGGAAGTTACATTTCGACCGTTCGTTAGCCGTATGCCTGGCTAAACGAAGTTCGGCTTTTTTAATCGAGGAAGCTAAAATTTCCAAGAGTGTACTGGCAATATACCGAAGCGCAGTGGCGCCTTTAGAAATTCAGTAACGGGGAGAGACAAAACGGAAGACTGGCCACATAAGTCCCCTAGCTAGCTGGATCTACCGGCAGAGCCCAGTTGGGGTCTATGAGCAAAGCACAAGCGAAAAATTACCATAAGCTACTGATAATCACGTATACACACTTTATATCTATTTTAGGCACGCGTACAACGCGTTTTGGTGTTATCTAAGTGCAATTTACATAACCTTCATCAAACGTATAGGCCTAGTGCACCGTATTTTGACATTTTATCGGCTTGAGGGGAAGGCACGAGGCGATGCCCCCACTATACAGACGCCACCTGCCGACTAGCGCGCGTGCAGCTGCCATCGAACTTGAAAAATAAAGCAACCGCAACTACTACTAGATATATAGGCATGTCAGAAAAACGCGAATATGCGATTGCCGTATATTTGGCACTTTGCCGCATTTTTCGCATATCGCATATTTTCCCGCATATTTTGACATTTTCGGCGGCAATAAATATTCTTTTTAGTTATTTGATATACGGATAATCAATATTCGTTGTTAAGTGAACATGGCGGACGATGATGCAGACGATTTGTTGCTGCAAGTTGAATAGGCATTTCAGAAAAACAATAAAGTTTCCTTCCAATTAGGCCTATACATGTACTTTCCAGGCTTTGATATGGTGTAAATTTACCAAATAACGACTGTACTATCTCATCCCCCTCCAAAAATGTACCATGTCAGATTTACGCGAATATGCAATTGCGGCCTATTTCCGCATATTCTTGCCGCATATTTCGCGATTACATGGCCCGCATATTTTGAAAAAAATGTCCGCGTTTTCTATCGCTTAAGACACGATCTGAGCGCTAAAATGCAGCAACAAACTGCTACTGAGGTTACAACCTCATGCCAGGCTGCCAGCACAGAAACGTGTACATACTAGGGCTGTGGAGCGATTAGTTTTGTTTTAATTGCTTGTTAATCGTGATTTTAACGCACACAGAGTTTGCGAGTTTGCGTTGTCGCTGCTACCAGCGTGAAACTATTATCAAGCGGTGGGCTACCGTATTAAACGAACTTGAATTTGTTATTGATTGTTGTTTAATTATGGTTGAACCAGTCGACTGTATTGATTTGATAATGGAATATGAAATGAATCTATATTTTTTCTCTCGTGGAGGGAGCTAAAATGTCTACGGGTGTGCTGCAGCACGTATCAACACTCGGTTGCGACTATATGAGTAGCGAAGAAGTAGAACATCCCGGCCATCGTAGAACACTAAAGGGCGTACGTGCATCACACCACGTCCGTCACCCACGTGCAACGCCCATACTGGCTGTGTCAAAAGATTCGGTGCAATACTGACATACATAACTGCATAGACATAGCAACGCCAACGCGGGGCTAATGCAATCCGATGGCTGCCCAAAGCGCCATGCACGCGTCATGCATGAAGTTAGTGTTAGCCGCTTCATTTGCATTTTCAGATTTGACCCCATGCACTTCCCGAGACTTCCAAACATCGACATGGCAAAGTAGTCTGGTTGACTCGCGTTTCGTGATGTCCATGTGACGTAGGTAGATTTCAAACGTTTTTTATGCAGAAGTTCACCATATTTTGAAACCAAATTATTTTTAAAAGAATATGACTCTTCGTCGATCAAAAGTCGTTTTTTCTTTTGTCATTTGCCAGCAGCTTGTTTTTTTTAAAAAGAAATTCGCACTTAAATCGCGATGGACAGTTTTTGGGCCCCACATTTTAGGGAGAGGGAGCCCCAAATTTTGGACGTCCATTTTCAAATCTGGCTCACTTCCGAACATGTGGCAAAGTTTGCTAGAGTTCCATGCGGTGATCTCTGAGGACAGCGATCGAAAAAAAGGAAAAACGGCAGCAAAGTACGAGTATAACGGCCTTGCATTCATGAATACGCATGGGCGACCATAGCGGTGCCCAAGCATATAGGCCTACCTGACGACTGTCACGTAACAGCCACTGCCTATTGTACACAGCATGATACCAAACTGTCAGCTATTATTAACATCTACTTCTTAGGCCTACCGCCATCGCAAACGATGCCGACAAGATAGTTTCAACGTTCATTGTAATACAATCGGAATTACACGTCTTCTGCTAATCACATACAGACGTAGCGGTAGTCGTACACTGAAAGCTCAGCTGTTTGTTCTGGCTTACGAACACCGAGACACGAAGCTGCACAGTCACTGGCATCAGTCGGTGACAGGACATAAATATGGCAGAAGCAACCGCGGGCTTTTACCCTTCGGTATCTACATGTGTATTTCCCTGGTTATGCTGAACGCTGATTGACTGGTTGATATCTGCGTACTTTCGCAATTTTTGGAACATGACTTTTGCTTCTGTGAAGCGCCAATTTTTTCCAAACTCTGGTTACGCCACCCAAAAGAAGGTCTTTATAAAACGCTGCTGTCTTTTTATTTATTGGACCTCTAAACTCCAGACCGCCCAGCAGCTCCCCGTCAAAATTATATCAGAAAGTGGACCATACACTGAACTTTATGTACTAACACAGACATTTCGCCCACCCCTCCCCTAATTTTTTTCAGGGTCAAAAAGTCTGAAATTGGCCTCCATTTTGACCGCAGTTCGCTTTTAATCGCAGCGTTTCAAAATAGAGCAACGTAAAAACATCTAAATAAACATTGGGAGCTTGGATGATTTAGCGTATGTCCTCCCCGAATTTCGTATAGTTCGGTCACCCCATATATGCCCATATCTAACAAAATGATGGGGTTACAAATTTACCTCCCCCGAAAACGGGTCGGGGAAAATTTGTTAAATAATCAATCCAGTGGCGGGGCGTGCTTTCCGGCGAGGTGGTGCGAGCTGCTTGTTGGCCGCCCCCTGTGTGCGCCGTGCGGTCGACCATTTCAGCTACTCTACGAGTAAGCTTACCCGTAGTCGATGATACTTACTGTACCCGTACCGGACCCGCGCCGAGGATTTCTACCCCTGCAGATTACACTGGGGCGGGCGACTCCTACAATCCCACATCTAGCCAAAGCAATAGGCCCATTATATCTTTGCATAGTAGGCCTAATGGTAATCATGGGTAAGTTATTGGCACGGGTATACCCGCGGGTTGGGTCGCACTACCCCGGCGACCCGACCTGCACGTATACCCGTACCCGTAGCTTAAAAATGTAAATTATAATTAGCTTATGCCTTTGGCTAGATGTGGGACTGTGGAGTCATCCGTTCCAATATAATGTGACTCGACTCCGACTACGAATGTCGTCGACGACTTGGAGGAAAGTTGACTTCACCCGACGTGGAAAATCTACATGAAGTCGACTTCAGAGCGACTTGGGCAATCCCAATAAATGAAAAAAAATACAAACCGAAGGAAGCCAGATTCAGTATGTGGTATGGAATGTATTCGAAGAAATAGACAAACATGACGTAATGTTGATTGACTTGTTATGATCAAAGAGCCGCATCATGCGAATGAGCAACTATAATCCATTTGGGTTGATAGCGCAGCGCTGACATAATTAATCAGCCTGGTCAAAGTGTCGCCCCGGCAGGTGGCCGCCCGGTTCGACCGCGCCACCTCGCACCACCCTTGCGCCGCCACTATGGCTATGCATTGTCTGACTGTGCTAAAATTTGGTATAAGGCTGGCACATAAACGGACCTGGAAAATTTATTCAGTCTCCCAACTCGCGCAGCGGTCTCCCATCAAAAGTACATCAGTGTAGGTTGAATCCTAGGTATAAAATACATACTCATAAATTTCGCCCACTTCTCCCCTAATTAATACGGGGTGAAAAATCCAAAATTTTGATTTAATTTTCGCCCCAAGTCGACTTTAAGGCACTCTGCTTTTGAAACGAAATAATATAATTATGTTAAATCTAGGCCTACAACACGCACTTGGGAGCGCAATGCCATATCCTCGATGCTGCGCGAACTCTCGGCGTCATATTTGACAGCCAGCTGTCGATGTCAGCACAGGTTTCAGCCTTGTGTTGTACTGGCTATTACCAGCTCCGGCAGCTGCGTCCGCTCGTTCGATGCCTGTCTGATGACGTCGCCAAAATCCTGATCCAGGCTTTCATCAATACTCGGCTGGATTACTGCAACTCGCTGTACATCGGCATAGCAGATGGTTTGATGAGCCGCCTGCAGTCAGTTCAGAATGCTGCCACACGTCTCATCACCGGAGTCAGGCGGTGCGAGCACATCACGCCAGCTGCACTGGCTGCCAGTCCGCCGACGAGTGGATTTCAAGATTATCCACCCTTGTCTATCGTTCGTTGGCTGGTAGTGGTAGTGGTATATTACCGCTTCTGTGTACCAGCTGACGAATGTACGCTGGTTACCGCCGCTGGGCGCCGTCCTCTGCGGTCTGCTGACAATCGAACATGCCTGGTCAAGAGGTCACGCAACCAGGTCGGTGACCGCTGTTTTGCCACCGCCGAGCCAACGCTGTGGTCGGCTTGAACATCTTCGGCAGCAGCGGCTTGATGACTAATAGTTTTGTGACTAAGTGCAGTACTGATCGAAAGAGCTGTGAGTTGTTTACATCTGCACAAACTACTCTGACAGACTACATAATACTTGGATAGTTGGCAGTCAGATTTACTCTGAAGTGAACTAAAATGAAATTGTTGGAAGTCGAGGGGGCACATGCCCCACTGTCCCATAGTTTGCTGGCGACGCCACGTACTGGGGGCACGTCGGGCGGCATAAAGTTGCACTGCATCGCAGTTTCCATCTTTTCTAGTTAATTACCTCCTAATTATCGTTATATAATTATATATCAGGTTAAAAATTGAAAAAAAATCATAGTACAATGTTTATTTAGTTATTTTAGTTATTTAATATTGCGCCTGGTTCAAATAATATTTTTATTGTCTGCGTATCTGGACGCCGACTCATAAATTATGATGTATGGAATTTTCTAACGCGCGGCCCAACATCAGGTCAAAGTGCTTCCGTCTAACAATCAGGCGGAGAGGTTGGCGTATAAAAGCAGGTGCGACGTGGCTAACGTCAGTCAATAGTAAGTGACCAGCCACGGCGTTACAGTGCATCAAAGTCAACGCTGCTATACCTACAGAAAATCCAATCTACGAAACAGGTAAGACATACGTTTGCCTGATGACGCTGTAAGGTGCGCAAAGTTGGCCAAGAAATTGGTTGGGTGGGCACAATACTATTACGAATAGATTATACAGTCAGATCGGCGATCTGACTAAAACTATCAGAAAAGTGAGACGGTCAGATCCGAAAATAATAAGTATTCTCATGCTTCAAGTATTATTAATGACTGCCAAATTCGTTATATGGGATTGAAGCCTGATCCTTTGGACCTATCTTCCTTCAGTGCTTTGACACTGTTGGTTGGGTCATTTGACCCGTAAAAACCCGTCCCCATATGACCTATAATGTGTTGGTGGGACGTTAAGCCTTACTCAATCCTCAATCCTTATACCTGGCGGCTTCATAATGTGTCGTTTATTGGTTTCAGTAGCAACTTTTTTGCACGCAGTATAGGATTATACGAAGAATAGCAATAAGCCTACTAAAGAATGCTTGTGTCTTGCTACTTTAATCAGGGACGGTTATAATCACAGTTGAAACATAGTTTATCAAGCGCATGTAAGTATAGGCATGTACACCTTTAATCTATCAGTTCGTCTTTGGTCAATCAGAAAAATAATAGCAATAGAAGACAGTTGTGAGAGATCCCATATAACACCGCAGGTTTGGTACGGACATTAAGCTGCTATTGTGTTATAACGTAATTACAATAAACAGAAAAACGAGGAGCTCGCCCGCATGGTGAGCATAAGATAAACCCGTATTACATCGACATTTACACATAACTGCAGCAATGCCCGTCACTTGTTGGCAGCGCCGGGATTCACGGAACAGGTAAGTTTTTTTAGCCTGGAGTGAAGCAATGAAGGAGTAAGAGATGATGAGGAGAGTAGTGATGAAGTGGCGTGTGTGATTCAGAGGTGGCGGCGAAGGAGACTGCATCTCAAGAAGCTATCACAATGTTTTGGACGCTTCGGCTCAGACCACTGATCTGATCATATCAATTTTCTGTCTTGTTCATATCAATTCTCATCACAATTAGCATTAGATCGCCGATCCATTACAAACATATGCGTCTAATTTTTAATAGCTCGTTCATAGATTACTTTAAACATCTGTCTTTACGGTTAGGCCTAAATAGAATTCTGTCGCTTCGAACAACGCTTTTTGTCCACCTAAAATTTGATATGGAGCCCCAGCAGAATCGCGAGTGACAAATTACGCGTAACAGAAACTAACAAGAAGCTCAGCTGTCGTAAAGAGACATGCGACTGCTGCGTGGTTCAGTTTCAGCCATATGTAACTGGGAGACGATATTTGCGGACATTATAGTTTTATCTTCAACACCGTGACGTAATCGGCCTGCAAAGCTATCGAATTCGGTGAAATAATGCAAAATAAGGGCTATTACGCCGTTCAAAGTCATTCAAGGTCACCAATGTCGGTACCAATCGAAAACTCCGTATGCGACCTCCTATTAGTGATTAATACTAACTGACATCCCATCATGTACCGTTTCGAAGTTATCGCAGATTATTGTTTAAATGTTGGACACGCGTTTTTCACCCCCTTCGGGGGGGGGGG
>Ga0209562_1000577_pt1 | contig 12651 bp, 9 predicted proteins | sample WorMetvacBELIZE2_FD_187399 | JGI IMG/M metagenome (GOLD analysis project Ga0209562, IMG submission 187399) | Marine gutless worms symbiont microbial communities from Max Planck institute for Marine Microbiology, Germany - Olavius vacuus BELIZE.2... | ecosystem: Host-associated > Annelida >...
TCAAATTAGTGAAGTTTTCATCTTTGCACTATTTACAGTCACAAAATCAAGACACAGCGAGATTAACTCTTACAGAATAAAACTTCACAACGAACGACACACAATGAGAGTTTGTTGTTTGATATTTAACAGCAAATTAAAACACAGAGATATACATAAATCGAAACACAGAGATGCCTTCTAACCGATCTAATACATACAAGCCTTTGACAGCCTCAGAGCGATACTTTTTAATAGCAAATAAATAACTTGCACGCATTTGCTAACGTTTTTTTTGGGGGGGGAAATACATCGATGACATTCAGCGCATTCACTGTTGCCAAGCTCAGATCAGATGGATAACTAACAGCAAATGCCATTAAAGGAAACGCTACGTGTGTTTCTACCAATAGCATGTTAACTGGGGAAGAAGCAGTGCAAAAGCTGCACCAACTGCCGATTATTATTAGTGGAACCGACACTATACGTATACACATACACTTTACAAATGCTGGTGCCGCACATTTAACAAAATGCACACATACTGTGAAACTTCTAATAAACGCTACTCGCATAATGAAAAGCCCGGCATTACTTAATGACCTGTGCCTACAGGTGTCGCGTAATTTTATAAGAATGAAAACAAAATCTCCAGTGCCTACCATTGATCCCAGGCACGTAAAAACTCGTCATTTTCTACAGTCTACATATGAGCATGACAGAAATTCATTTACGTGACACTTCGGAAAAGATCTCCAGGATTCGTTATGTTTAACTCACACTGAAAAGTCAAATCTTTTCTTATCGCATTCGAACAACAGCTTGCTGCAGTGGATACATCAATAGTGACAGAAGCAGCATGTTGTTAGAAACTTGCATTTACCCTGCATATGAAAATGGAATTAATCTGAAAAATGGCTTTTATAAAAAGTTTTACAGCAAAAAAAAATAAAGAATAAATGCCAATCTCACAATGCATATTTCTGAAACTTAACATGGGTTACAAAAAACAATTTGGCACTGCACACATAACTAATAAATATCACTGTGTTGAAATGGAGTAATTTTGCTGGCCTAAACTATTCGAATATGGCTTACTTCTATGAATGTGCATTTTTTTCACAAATTTATTCAACACTTCTGAATATATGCATAAGCAACTGGAAATAACTATGTTCCAAGTGTAACTATACAAATGTGATGTAATATCATTATTTTTAACGATGACTACAACTCCAGAATGAAAGCAACGGTGCCGAGAGCATCAGATCTAAATTACACATAGTGACTGTGAACATAGCAACTGTGAACACGTGCAACGCATACCACACAGCGGCACCAGCAATTAACGTACAACACTGCAGTGAAGATATCATGCCATGCATGGTGCCAACATACAAAAATAGCGATCGCGTCCGGCAATGTGTGCTATGCATCTTTATAGTGAGAATAAAGCCTGTTCTTCCTCGGCATTTTGCAGCGTGCGACTGCCGTGATTAGACGATGCAGTGCCACCACCAGACGTTGCAGAGTTCGCCTCTTTCTCTCTTGTAGCGAGAAACGCGTCAAACTCGGAACTTGTGGCCGTTTCTTTTGTACCATCATCCATCTGTCCAAACACAATACTCCATATGCATCAGTAAAAGGAATGACGCAAAAATCGTTAAACAACATATGCAAAATAAACACGAAAACTAGAAAGCACCTAAACAGCGCAAATCTCCGCCGAGGCTGATCAAACTTAGAACCAACATTAAACAAAGTGAAAAAATTCTATGAGTGTAGACGTGTGAATATCTGCAGATGACACGGCTCACACAAAATGCACATTTGCAAGCATGCACACATACAGATCACCATATGACTGACAGAACTGTTTTCTCGTCTCACAAAAAGTCATCCACAACTTTTAGCGTAATTCCACTAACTAACACGAAGGCAAAACATAACCTCCCGAGTGGAAAGAACAACAGCATAACCATAAATGCACATTAATCATCAGCTCATAGCAATTTGTGTATCTGTAAAATAAGCTGCTGATAACTAAATCACTGTTAGCAAGACTGAATTAAACTTCTAGGGTTCAAAACTGCACATGACAAAAATAAGGAAATTTACACATAACATTTTCAAAGAAAAGTATTAGATGGAGAAATCGATCAATGAAAGGTAAATCAAAATTTATCAACATTACATAAGACTGAAACTTTATCACGCATATTTCTCTATTAACATTTTTTTAAAATAATATGCAGAACTATTGCATCTCTGGTTCATTAAAATTACTGCACACTGAAGGAAACTGCCTGCCAAATTACAATCCAGCAAATAACCCTGGTGCAAACTTCTGTCCTGCTACATGGTCGTAACATCAGAGGGACAGAAAATAAACTTGTTAGTAAATGTTAGTAGATGGGCACAGGCAGCTATGCAAAAAATTTCCAGTACAAACTAGCAAAAAAGTGCACCACTACCAAATGAACAAAATATGTTAACAATAGCCAAATTTCTTTGGCGAGATGTAAATTAATTGACAACTCAGTGGCACAGTAACAAACCTCAGTGGACTTTAGCCACTGTTCCATTTCATCAACTTCTTCCTCCTGAGAGAAATATATATCAAAGTGGGCAGATTTAATGAAAGATAACAAACTATCAAGCAACATAATTGTCAACATAAAAACAAGCCATAATCACCCAAGTTAAATACGTGCTCATCTTAACTAATGTCAAACAAAAACGTACGCACATACATTGTATATGCTGTGTCACAAGAAAATGTGCCACCTTCGTGTGACGATAATGTTGTCAAAACTTAACCGATTTTCACTATTCTTTCACTGCTGGAAAGTCTGTTAAATTGCCTACAAAACAATGTGTAACATTTCCCACCACACCTAAAATATGTTGCCGTACTACCTCGATAAAGTTAAACTGTTCAAATTTGATGCATTTTTTGCATATTAAACTGTGTTCCAATAAAAGGCAGCTACCAAACTCATGGTGGTAATTTCATAACATCTCAGTGATTATCAAAATTTCACAGACCGTTCTGTGAGTCTGCGGCGTATCTTCTCAATTCAGAACAAAATCGTTAACCAGGTCAACATTTTCTTCAGTGCGGGCAGTGGGCACTTTATGGTCCGCACTATCTGTGAGTCTTGTGAGTGCGCCGGTGTCTCTGAACATTATCAGCAGGCTGTTAATGCTACTTACTGTCCATCATTTGTTTGGAAATTTATTAGTTAACTCTGTTACTTTATATCCCTTCAACTGATACAAATTTTTTTTATCAAAATCTCATCTTCGTCGCCGAACACCATGTTTACAAACACTTTTGGTGACGACTCTGATGACGTAATTCTAATGCCATAAAATAATTGCAAAATAAATAGGTACAAAAAAGTGTCATAGATATATTTATATCCAACAAGTAGCTAAAAGTCTTGCTGTTTTATGCACCAAAAATTATCAAAATCGGTGGTCATATAACGAGTTACAATCGGTTAAAAAGTGGCGCATTTTTATAAGACACAACAAAATGCAACAAATTTGAACATTTCAGTTTCTCGAGGTAGTGCGGCAATATATTTTAGGTGTGGTGGATAATGTTATAAACAGTTTTGTTGTAAATTTAACAGGCTTTCCAGCAGTGAAGACATTTTGAATATCGGTTAATATATGATCAGTTTATCGTCACAAGAATGTGATATATTTTGGGACAAAGTGTACAGTACACACCAGGCAATTAAAACGCATCATAATAATGGTGTGCACAACAGTTTAAATAAGTAAGTGTCCAAGCAAACAAATTGTTGTGCAAAGTTAAACATACATTACTTTAAAAAATAAACATTTTAAACATCACTAAATACTATAATGATGCTAGAAGTGTATGTGTTAAATAAACAAAACGAAACATCCCAGTTACGCTAAATGTGAGCAAGCACTCAAACATATATCAGACAAAGCACAGGGTGACCACTCAGGCAATGTGACATTTCCTCACATTTTTTTGACTCTTCACGACACTGCTACCCAAGCTGCGGTTACCGGCGTCATATTTAATGATTAATAAACATATACACATAAAGCAACTAAATTATGGCATAGCCCTAAATGTAAAGTCAGCAATAAACAGTTGTCCTGGCATGACTTGCCCACATTTCAACGACTTTTGGTCAATTTCCCAACATTTCCCTCACAACTGTCAAATTCCCCGACATTTCCAGGTTTTCTAGATAAGTGGTCACCGTGAAGGCAAAGCCAGAGCCAAACCGGCAAGCAAAGCATAATGATCTAAACTGTGCAACTGGCAGCAATGTGATCAATGTGTAAAGCAACGTGCAGATGCGTATAACTGATACCTTGTATGTGGTACCACGGCTCTTCAGTGTAACGGCCGCTGCTAGTCCACTAAGTGCTTGATCTTCTTCTTGATCTTGATAAGCACCTCGGCTACAAATACAAATATCTCGACACTTCGATAGCAGTGTCAATGTTGCCCAACGCGCAACATGCTTGAAACAATAATACAGTGGCTTTGCTTGCCTGTAATTCTACTGAATAAATACTCGAAGCTTTTTAGTTTATTTTTGAGAGAAAACATAAATCATCGTTGTCATCACTGGCTTACAATCTTAGGCTCAGCACCTGCCGATGCTTCTATAATAATCTGGCACCATGTCCATGCCTGGTATTCCTGGCCATCTGATGAACCAGCTCCAGTTCATTCTCAGTACAGCGGCACGCCTTGTCTATCACGAGTGGAAGTATGACCATTTCACACATCTGCTCCGTGACTTGCACTGGTTGTGGGTTCTGGAGGAAGTACATATCTGACCGGCTTTGCTTGTCTCCTGCTGTCGTCAAAAATGGCACCTCCATACCTCGCCCGTGACCTGTGCTGGACTGACAAGGCAGAAGCACTACAACTACTGTATTCCGGCTCTCTCCAATGACTGGTGGTGCCACGAATTCAACTTCACAGTATTAGTGACCATTCATTCTGTACGATGGCAGCAAAGGCATGGAACACTCGTCCCGCAGTGTCACTACAGCATCTGCACTGACCATGTTCAAAAGACAACTGAAAACATTCCTGTTTTATAAATCTGTTTCGTAACTATTGTGTTTGTAATTATGTACCATGTCCTAGAAGCTATTTTGCATACGCCACATCAATCTTTACTTTCTAATAATAATAATAATAGTTTGGTTACATCCTGTGCAGAGCAACACCAAAAACCAATGACATAATCTTCAACCATGATTCATTCTGCATATATGTCATTCAGTAATGCAATCATTCCATACAATTACAGCACAGTAGATGCCACATTCTGGCATAACAACTTTACAGTTTAACAGAAATGTGCATCATATTATTATTATTATTATTATTATTACAACATCAATGATATCTGTCAAGTACACAGAACTTTTGGTACACAGGTTGGTGGCGTGGCACAGTGGTAGAATGTTGGTCTTTGGCCGGTGAACTTTCCCAGTCCTGCACTCGACCTGCATCTGATGAGTGACCAGTCATATGGGTAAATCGTCCGCTGCAGGTCAGCCAACTAGGCCAACTCAGCCTTTCATCCTGTCGAGGTCGATAAATGAGTAGTAAGCTGCAATCGGAGGTCTGTTCTGGTGGCACCATGTGGTAAATGCTTATATGGTAAAGGCCTGGTGTGATTGATTGGGGCAGTGGTGTGTTTGCTAGCTGCTGTCGCGGGTCAAATTGTTCGTTAGTGCGTGCAATGGATGGCCGCATAGCGCTGCAGCACCACTGGCTCTTGCCAATCAACTGCCACTTCCGATGATGGTACAGTGCAGCTGGTCCAGTCTCCGTGCAAATCGCGCTGTATAAGAATCCCTGGCTTTTAAATTTACAGAAAGCTGAACAATTTATTAATGGTTGCTTACTTAGATAAACAATAACATGAAAAAAAAACAATTACACCAGTGAGTATACAGGAACCACTGTAGAGTCACATACTTTACACGCGGCAGATTCTCTTCAAATGATTGTCTGGACTGCGCAAACATGTCAAAATCTTCCTCGCCGGGTTTGGAAGCCGACGAAGACGGCACAGCTCCTTGTCCATTAACTTCTGCAGCTGGTCTAGATGCACCGGTTGTGTCATCCAGATCCACAAGAGTTCCCGTCTGAGTACCATGTGCTGGCGACTTAGTAACCTGCAACAACATAACTCGAAGATAGCTAACTTCACAGCTTTATCTTTCTTACATAAAAATAACTGAAATGGCAAACAATTTGGAACCATTCAAAATGCAGTACTTTTCCCCTTGTTTACAATTTAACAACCATCTCTTTAGCAAGACACGGCGCATACACATAATTTACTCTATAATTGTCATTTTCTGCCAATTCAGCCACACATGTCGACACAGATAATAAACTGCTGTTATGTTCATGGCCAGCAAACTAAAACAGGTATTGCGCAAAATACTGCCACTTGAAAGATGTGATTCTGTTGACGTCTACACATTATTTTTACAATCAGCTGCAACTACAATCAAGTACGGCTCACACAATCTAATTAATCTATTCTAGTTTCTAAAACGTGCTTTAAGAGCCACAGTTAGTAGGTGTCATAGTCGTCAGCAAAACAGGTGCATCTTCAGCAGCCGGCAGAACTCTAAGAGGTTATGTTTCACAATCACAAAGGTGGAGAGGTAGGTTGCTCCAGAGATGCAAATGATAACGTAACTATCACTGTGTTGACTGGTGCACAGTACTAACAGCAGTAAATGACAGCTGGCAAGGAACTGTCTGAGGATAGATATGTCTGGGAGGATTTGTCCAGGGGAATACTCCGGAAGGGGGTGACTGTGTGGATTTTCCAGGGAGAAGTGTCCATATCAAGGCAGACAGACAGACACACACACACACAGCTTTTGACTGGCTATACTATTAGCCCAGCCATTTCCTCTCAAGCTTTTGTTCATGCTCACTACTCTTAATCAGAGAAAGATGGACCAGGCTGAGTTGACCAAGGCGGCTGATTACATATCAAGCTGGTTTTACCCACTCAGACAGTTAGTACATCGCAGTGCTAACCAGCTGATGTAGAGCAACTATGTTCATCAGAAGCAGTGCAATACCACTAAGCCAAACTGCCACAATAACTCTACAGCAAACCAGTTCAATAAACCGAAATGAAAAACATACCGAAGATGGCAGCGGATGAGGTGTTGGTTCAAGTGGCGGTGCCGCTGATGACGCTGCCTGTGACTGCGACACGCCACCACTTCGCATTCGATCATACCGCTCGTACCGCAGTGCAACGTTGTTCAACTGATCATTAACATGCAGCAGTTCCGCTGCACGTACAAAAACAGTCGCTAGAATGGTACTGATTGTAGCAAGTTTCAGAAAAAAATGACCCCTAACAGTTTATTGTCAAAACATCTGCAACAGCTGAAATAAATTTCTGCACAGTTATTAACAACCAACTGCAGATGACTTTTCAATATATGCATACTTTTGCAGTCTAGTGTCGATAGTGCAAAAACATATCGCTGAAAACTACGAGCAAAAATGACAAAATACTGCATATCTGGCAAGAAATATAAGATACTCAAGTGAAACTTAGCCAATGTCTTTGTGCTTAGTAGAAGAGTTTTCAGTATAGCAAAATTTAGTTTCGCAAGTCTTAGTTTTTGCCAAAATATGTGCAAAATACTTCACTGCGTCTAGTACCGTGTATGCCAAAAAAAAACAGTATGCAAACTAACAAAATTTAGCAACAGAACTCAGCGAACAAATCCGAGTGCAAGCAGTTTCAGAATAAATGTAGCCTGACAACATGATCTAAAAAATGCCTTGTGTAAAGTGAAACTTCTCTGACGCGCGGTGGCAATTTTGGTCGTCTTCCTGATGCCAGAACAACTGATACAAGTTAAAATAGCAACTGGACGCAGCTGCATTCTGCCATAATAAAAAAGTTAAATCACTTTAAAGTCGAACCTGTTACGTCCTCATTCTGAACCTGTTCAATCAACTCCATAATTCGTTTCTGCATGGTATGACAGGAGACGCTGAGCTCCTTCACAGAACATAGCAACAACAGCGAGTTACGCGCAACAAATAAAACAGACACAAAGTACGAACTGCTGCAGTTAAATGTATCTGTAAACTGCAAATTATACTGGTCCACAATCGATCTCACAAATCACAAAATCGACTTCAGCTACGAGACATTCAGGCAATGTGCACTATATCAATGACGTCCTTGTCTACGCTGCTGAGACACGGTCGACAAGAGAGTCTCTACAAAACAAAGTCTATGCTTTCAATCGGCACTGTTTGTGTCACACAAGGTGTTTATCCTTTTGCAATCACATTAGCAATGCTCAAGTTCAAAGTCTGTCGGTCACAATGCTAACCAGTTTCCCAGCTCATTAATGCAAACATCTTGCACTTTATAGTCATCTGGTGACTGCATCCAACACCCAGTCCTCTGCTGACTATAGTGCATGGTCTGCTGAAGGACTGGAAGCACCCAAAAGGAAGGTCAAGGTCCATGAAGCTACCCACCATCAAGTCTGACATGCAACCTACCAACATCGGACTCCATTCTGCCTAGAAACATCCGCTCCACATCAAGCACATCATATTTTCTGGATCTGTAAGCTACTGTTGTTCTATAACATAGCCAGTTTGTCCAAACCTTTCTGCCTCTTTCTCACAACAATGCCACTCCATAACCACACAATAAATACACTTAAATATGGAATACAACCGTTAAGAATCAACTTGTTTGCTCAGCACTGCTTGCACTGGTAATACAGGCAGCAAGTAACCTGCATCAGTGCCCAGTCATCAGCTTGTTCCTGGCCGGGAGTCTGCTCCGTCAGCATCTCACCGAATACATTGCAGTTCTGTTGCACAACGTCCAACTCACTGCGCAGCTTTGCCATCTGCTCCACGTTAAGAACGATCGGACCACCACCAACTGTTACCTCTGTTGCCGGCTGCCCTGTCTACAAATGCATCAATCAATCACTGAATCAATCAATCAATCAATCAATCAATCAATCAATCAATCAATCAATGAAGCAATGAATGAATGAATGAATGAATGAATGGAATGAATCAATCAATCAATTATTCAACCAATAAATGAATCAATGAATCAAAAATAAATGAACCAATGAATGAATGAATGAATGAATGAATCAATCAATAAATCACTGAATCAATCAATCAAACAATCAATGAAACAATAAAGGAATGAATGAATGGAATGAATGAATCAATCTATTATTCAATCTATAAATGAATCAATGAAACAATCAACCAATAAATAAACCAATGAATAAATAAATAAATCAATCAATCAATCAATCAATAAATCAACCAATCAACCAATCAACCAATCAATGAAATGAATGAATCAATCAATCAATCAACCAATAAATGAATAAATGAATCAATCAATCAGTCAATCATGAGCAAGAACTAGTAACCAGTCTCAGAGAGTGGAGTAAAGAGAGCCTACAGTGCTCAACAGCTACAGATCAAACAGAGCTGTGTAAGTGGCGCATGACCAGACCAGACCAGCAGTACTCAGCTGTCTAGCACATACCATCAGCTTGGGGGCAGACTGCCTGTCGTTAAAAAACAACTATCAACGTAGACGGAAGAGTGCCACATAGACTTACAGATACTGCTGCTGGTTCACTAGAAGCCACTGGCTCCACCTGGGGAACACTCTGTACAGACAGACAGACAGCCCATGCAAGTTCATTATAAATGTTCACATGTATGTTTTACATAGGTCTACAGCTGTCAAATACCTCTGCACATATACGACAGCAGTAGAGTACTCACTGCTGATTTATCAGCTCGGTAAGTAACTGCTGTTCATTACCTCTATCCACTGTACATGTCGGTACTGACTGTGTTTTTGTCAGCATCACTCAGTGCGGTCTGTGCCCTGTCTATCTTCTGTCAACAGCTAAAGACATTCTTGTACAGATTGAGTCTCATTAGCCACTTAGTGCTCTGCAGTGATGTCTTGTCATTTCATCAGGGATGCAAAGTCCTTGTATTTTTGTGGGACTCCAACTCCAGGATTAGATAACTTAGGACTCCAGAATACAACTCCGGCCATAGAAAACCTGGACTCCGAGACCGACTCTGGGACTTATTGTGTGACATAATGCTTGTGCACTTACGGTTGATTTGAGAAAAATTTTTAATTCTCCTAATAAAAGGTAAAAAATTGTGTACAAGCAGAGTTTTAGTTGTAAAAAAAATTGCACAGAAGTCAAATACACTGCAACAAAACTACACATAAGTCCAGATAAAACAGATAGGGCTGGAGTTAGAGTCTCCTTCCAAACAGAAACTCAGACTCCGGCCCAAAACTGGGACTCCGGAGACTCCGACTCCAACTCTACACCCCTGCTTTTATTAACACTGACATCGACATCTTTGACACATTCATCAGTCTGTCTGTGTAAAATGAAACCATGGTCAATATGTTGCACGGGCACATTACACAGTGCCCCTGCAATGTACTGACGATAGTTTCATTGTAATCAGGGCCACGTTAAGCTACTCAGCAAGAAGGTACGATTCAGCTGTTTGCTGCCGCAAAATGTCATGTGATGCCTTCCCAAGTAGAGCACTTTATGAAGCAGATATAGCACTTGAAAAGTTTGCTGCAGCGCCACGGAAGTGTGCGTGTTTACAAGATGGCGGACGGAGCAGATGGTGAATCGCAACTGTATGTTTTATTTTGTTATTCTGCGTAATATGAGTATTAACAGCCTCCACCTTTGATGCTTTGTAGATTGCTGCATTGCTGCTTTGCTGCAAACCGTTAAGTAATTATGCAGCAAGACTGTAAAGCACTAACTTGCACTTAACGCGGCCCAGTACTAATATAATAACAACAGTAATATTAATAATATTAATCTCAGCTCTAAAAAACGACATCTGAGCCTCCCTAGTGCATAGTAAGTATGAGCATGAGTTACCCGGGCAGGCGTGTGTATGGGTGGAATGTTGTCCAAATCAGTCATTGGAAACTCACAGCCTTTCTCCTTTAACTCCTCATACACTGCTACAAATTCCTTCAGTTCTGGTTCGCCTCGAAATGCATCGGCCCATGTCTGAATGCACATAAGACATACCCAACACTGCGTAGAGCATCATTAAACAACAGGATTTGAGAGAATCAGTTTCATAGAATTCATAAACAATGCACACATCCAGCTTATCTTGCAGATCTTATCTTAACTAGAATACTTGCAATTAACAATTGACAACTGCCAAAATGTAATTATACTGGATTCCAAGCTATGTTTCAGATATGCTACAATCCTCTGAATTTTGAAATGCAAGTGTAAACTGGGGGCAGTTGCTAATAAATATGACCAATTTTAGCAGTTCTCATCCCCATCATATTTAAGGGGACACTACAGAAATATCTATATGGCAAAAAGTCTTACTACCATGACACCATATGTTTTCAAATGTATTGAAAACACCTGTGAAAGTGTGAGCGATAATCTGCATTAAAACAATGTTAATGAAACATCAGCAAACAAGAATAACCGTTTCATTCTAGAAACAGAGCGAGTGATCCTATAACTGATTACCTCTCCTTTCAACTTTCCTGTTAGCTCAATGCAAGCAGTTATTTTTTAATATGTACGCCTATATGACATGTAATGAAATTATACCTGAATCAGTCCAAGAACTTTATCCAAAACAAAATGTGGAGGGTTGTTCTTAGGCATGGCAAGTTTAACAAGTTCCTGCAAAAACTCTTTTTGGGCGACACAAACATGGAAACGCATGCCACAGTTCTTTACGCATGTTTCCAGTACCTGCAAAACATGCCATTTCAAAACCATCAATTTACCGACACAAACTAACTAACAATACTCGAAAATAAAGGCGAGCAATTTAACAACCAACCACATAAATAATTAAAAAACTTTGACGAGAAAAAATGTGACTGTTAAATTGCAGTTGACGTCATGTCATAAAAACATTATAAAGTAGGCCTAAATGACACTTCATCTCAGTGGGATCTATCATCAACCAACTGCATTCGTATCTCTGTCCAGAAACTGTTAATCAACACTCGATGAAAAATACATAATTGCTGCAGAGTGCCATTATGTACTGCAGAGATGTCACACTTGTAAAATCAACAGAGAAAACTGCATACAGAACAGTAAAACAACTCGTCACTAACCGTGAGTGTATACATTATTGCAATATTACTTTTTCCAACGTTGATGGTTATCAGTTTCTTTAACGCTCGAGCAGCATCTTGAGGCCTGCATTAACAACAAGTAGCTTAGCTATCGCGGAGAGACCGCGCTGCAGGGTGGGTTATGGCCAAAAGTGGAAGACTGGAACTGACAGTATAGGTCTATATTCAACCACTGCAACGTATTTGGCCAGCAAAGAAATCAAAATCGGCGAAAAAACGCAAAATAAGGGCTGTTACGCCATTTAAGGTCATTCAAGGTCATCGAGGTCAGTACCAATCAAAAGCCCGTATGCGACTTCCTATTAGTGATTAATAGTAACTATCATCCTATCTCGTACCGTTTCGGAGATATCGCAGCTTATTGCTCAAATTTTAGACACTTTGCGTTTTTGAGCCACCCTTTGGG
>Ga0209562_1000580_pt1 | contig 12599 bp, 8 predicted proteins | sample WorMetvacBELIZE2_FD_187399 | JGI IMG/M metagenome (GOLD analysis project Ga0209562, IMG submission 187399) | Marine gutless worms symbiont microbial communities from Max Planck institute for Marine Microbiology, Germany - Olavius vacuus BELIZE.2... | ecosystem: Host-associated > Annelida >...
CATTGATAGGCGCACGGGGAGTATCGGGTTACGCGAGAAATCGCGAGAATCGTTGCCAGAAATGCCACGAGAATCGATCTACCTAAATGGCTACGATCGGAGCCCTAATTGTAACCATTGTTTCTGCCATAACTTTCTGAGCTACAGTATTTGGTTGGTTCAGCCTTATCACTGGCATGGCAGCAGTATGGCAGAACTGACTTTTAGTGGCAGAATGTACTGTTTTTCTACGGTGAAAACGACCGACAGTGGAAAGGACTGGACTCCTATAGAAACCCCAGGTCCAACAATCATGTCTAGCAAATATAATGTTTGTAATTTGTACTACAGGTATGTTTTAAAGGTTGGTATCTAGGCTGGTTTAGTGCACATTGCTCAAAATGTGTTACCACTTTCATAGCACTTTGGTAGCTGCAAATTACGAAGGTACGTTTTATTATAGTGTATAGAATAGCAGCAGTCCTGTGAGCTCTTACCTGTCACTGGGCCGGATGAATGGCCAGCCAGTGACATCCAAATGTTCATGGGAATTGTTTACATTATGCACTGGCAGGGTGCAACAGAGCAAACGGGAGGGGGGGGGCAGTTCTCACTTATTGCACAAGCATTAGCATCCAGAGTGCAGTAAAAAGTATATTATATAGTTAGGGACAGGTTGGGTCAGGGTCACGGTGGGTCATGCTAATTAATGCCATCAACGTCATCAGCACCCACAAGCTACATCAAAGTTACCACCACCAACGACAGGATAGCTGCGGGTGCCATATTCACAATGGTACCGAGTATTAGGGTTAGGGTTACCCTTACTGTTACGGTTAGGGTTAGTAAGGTTAGTGTGGTATACGGCAACTTCGGTCCTTGGTCAATTCGGTCTCTGGTCACTTCGGACCTTAAAAAAAGACTGAAGTGACCAAGGACCGAGGTGGATGTAATTCGTTAGCGTCATGGTTATATAAAACGACTGATTTGCAGACGCGACTGTAGGTCTGTGTAGATGACGTCGCATCATGGATGAATGCCAACTGTTTGCAGCTTAATGCTGCAAAGACCGAGGTACTTTGGTGTGGCTCATCGTGCCGAATTGCACAACTACAGAGTGACCCGGTGATGATCTGTGGCAGCAACATTCAACCAGCGTCATCGGTTCGTGACCTCGGGGTGTGGATCGACAGCGGCGTCACTATGTCAACGCATATTAGCAAGGTTGTCGCCGGCTGCTTCGCTACACTGCGCCAGCTTCGCAGTATTCGCAGATCACTGACGCAGATGATATTGACCGGTCTCGTGGTCAGTCTAGTGCTGACCCGCGTGGACTACTACAACTCAGTCCTGACTGGTCTATCGTTGTCACAACTCAACAAACTGCAGGCAGTCATCAATGCCGCAGCTCATCTCATCCTCTCGGGACGTCGATGTGACTATATCACTCTGCTGCTCATGCAGCTTCATTGGTTGCATGTCCCCGAGAGAATTGAATACAAGCTGTGCGTGCTGGTATATCGTTGCCTACACAGTATGGCGCCGGAATACCTTGCAAACAGCTTTCAACGCGTGTCCGATGTCACGACTTGGCAACATCTGCGTTCAGCAGCAACATCGCAACTGATTGTACCTGCCACCCGCTGTTCAGTGTTCAACACTCGGTTACCGAGCGTTCCCTGTCGCCGCTGCTCGCACTTGGAACGCTCTTCCGCATTCAGTGTCATCTGCTTCATCACTCCCTACTTTCAGACGACTTTTAAAGACACATCTTTTCCAATGCAGTTTTCAGTCCTAGTTTTATTTCTTTTCAACATCTGTACAGTGCCCCTGAAGCGGTTTTCCCTGTGACAGCGTCACTTTAATCTCGTCGTTTATGATGATGATGTCAGAGTCAGTGTTAAGTAAGTACCATTGTGAATATGGCACCCTAAACTCAATGTTTGCCCAGAAAAGCTAATGCTCTCGCCCAATAAGTACAAAATTAGCAAAATTAATAGAAAATTACAGAACACAATAACTAGAGACATCAACTTATTTCGTTTTCAGCGCAATGACATACACTACGATAAAGTAAAACGCTACAACACACCTTGGTGTGTATTATATATTAATGCAATGCGCCTATACTAACGTAATGACATAAAATAAACAAAAAACTAACTAATTATTCATATATAAAAGCCAAACAACCAAGCATAGAATACGTAATTACATTAGTACTTTAGTAGCCGAAAACTAATTATCGAGAAGTACCGGATGATAAGGAGTAACACGATTAGAGACAAAACCACGGTTAGGGATTGCAATCCCGGACTTGAATTTTCAATCCCGGGATTCGGGATTGTCGAATTCTTAATCCCGGGATCCCGTCGGGATTGGCGTAGTATAATTAAGACTACTAAAATTGCCACGTGGGTTGCGGTATTCGGGTCGGTATTTTTGAACTAGGCTACAGTGTGTACGATCGTGCTATGGATTTAGTGCTGATGTGTTGTAAACCGTATCGTAATATACTACTATAAATACAACTACTACTTGGCTAGTGCAGATATGGCGTCGACCTTGCGAGGGCAAATCGACCTCTGACCTTTCAAAGTCACGCTAGGTCAAAGCTCACGTACCTCATTAATCGACAGATTAAAATACACATGCGACGTCACGATGGATACAAGTTCCAACAGACAGTTGAATCAGTGTAGGCCCTAACGACTGTAATGGACGTTTCACGACTCTACTGAGCCTATAAGTGACGACGTAGATTGTAGAGTTGTGAAACGTGAAAGTTGTGAAAAATATACTGGATCCTATACTGGGGCAACTATATACGACACGTCGTTTAAGGTCACAAAACTCACAGTCCCGTCAACATTGATAGTCAGAAACTGAGCAGCTGAAAGGTCGTTCACCAGTGTGTATTAACATGTTCACGGTTTCACGCTGGTGAACGACCTTTCAGCTGCTCAGTTTCTGACTATTAATGTTTGCACTGTTTTATCTACTGATTAATGCACGCATTTCGCGCGTAATAATAACGTTAATGCGCTATTTTATAATCCCGAAATCCAGGGATTTGGTCTCCCATAATCCCGGGATTTCGGGATTGAAAAACGCTCCGGGATCCCGGGATTGCAATCCCTAACCACGGTATTGCAATTTGCAAAATCCACTTATTTCCCTTGTACTCATTCCCCTAAGGAGTATGAACCGACGTTCATGCTAGAGAAGCGAGCTGGCAGCAAAGCTATACAAATATTTTCTATTATGACTAGTTCAGACTAAATAGTTTTGGGTCTGACTCCAAGGAGTTCATCAGTAGATGTGTGCATGCATGGATTACAAGTCTACATGAAACAGTTATAAGATTTCTGCTAAACAGACAGCTTTTGACTGGTGATAATGTTAGACGAGTGAAAGCAGTGAACTGAATTTGAAGAAGAAACTAGTGCCAAATATACTCGCAACTAGAAAATTATGTCACTATTTACTGGACTCAGTCCGTTGCAAATTGTTTCCCAAACAAGAAACCAGTTGAAGTAGACCAGAGTCACTTGGGTTTGTGTTTGCGACTTGACTTGGCACCAAAACGACTTGAAAGTCGACTAAGTCACCACCTCATGACTCGACTTGAAGTTTTCGTGACTTAAGTCGGCTACTGCACCATGACCATAATCATAGTATAGGTCTACGGCATACATCCACTTCAGTCCTTGGTCATTTCAGTAATCAGTCATTTAGTACTTTAGTCCTATAGGCCTATACTGCCTACCTATAATTTTAGTGCTGTATTCATGTGAACTTTGAAATAACTAGTTTAACCAGTATATAACTACGTGACGCATGCTGTCTATTGCAAGTTCACACTGTATTTGAGTATAAGTCGTGACTTTTATCCTAAAATGTGAAGACGACTTGAATGGAAAATTTCGGCACCTTCAATACTTGTGCCAACATTAGTTTATCTATGATAGGCACTAAACAAACATAGAGAAAAGTGTGCCAATGAGATAGTTAGGATGTGCCAGTAGCATTCACAATGTTTCTTCCACATTCTTCACAACGACACATCGAACATGTAATCGATATCTCATCACCATTATTAATTGTTAATGCATGTGGAACCAAAACTGCATCATATCAATTTATGTTTCAAGTCTTCATATTTTCATGTCTGCAACATGGCTAGAATGCTATCAATCCAACCTCAATGCAATGTGAATACGCTCCCGATGTGCCATCCCATCATCTGCAACACTGACTCTTTCAGTTAACATACATCACTCTGCTTCTCATGCATACACTTATCTTTTAAAATCACTTAGAAAAAAAAACAATCTCAAATGACACAAAAACTACCACAACATGCTGCACAACAGTGAGAACTCTCTAATCACAAACAGAAATATTAACTGTTCAGAAAATGTAAACTATTCATGGTTCCTAAATACCTTCCAGAGTCATAATTTATTGCTGATTTGATCAAATTAACAATCAACAATAACGACGACATGCAAATGTAAGTAGCAACTAAAAGTGAATTTGCAAACAAGAAGCATATGCAAGTATCACATCACATCATAAAGTATAAAATGATTATCAGTGTTAGTACAGGCACTGGTCCTGGTCCGGGACCTCTCTCTCGTCCAACATCAATGTCTCGGAAAATTTTATTTCTCCAACTCGGTCTGTGTGGCATTTGCTCTGTTGTTTTTCTTTATTTCATATAAACCACACTTCACATCAGCCACAAAGAAAGAAAGTAATTGACGTTACTGCTAGCAGTAGATGAATATCTTATGTTGTTGAACGTTAAGTGCATGTATGCGACATTTTCAGCGTCAACAAGTTAGCAAATAGCAATCTAATGCAGGCGTATATCGAGTCCTTGATTCGGTTCGGTTCAACCAGGACCAAATTGCTGATGTTGCTGAACCGGTTCTGGTCCATTTGTGGCAGGACCATACTATCACTACTAAATATTGTAACAAAAACTAACATAATTCTGATTATAAATGTACATGATGCAGTATGCTCAGAGTTGTTAATGCTGTGAACAGATCAAGCAATACTGTTTCATTCAGCACTGCTCGACTGATAACAGCACAAAAGTCAGTCAACAATAAGAACAAGGCAACTGAACAGAACAAATTACATAAAGCATAACAAAATTTAGAAATTACATTATTCCAGAAATATTCAGTATTGGTCTGAAATAATAAATTCAGCAACCACGACCAGAGCTGTATATGTTCAACTGCCTTAACATGCAATAGTACACTGTACGTGCATCAGAAGAACAATTTTGAAAATCACAAAAAAATCCACCACCACATGTTCATTTTTAACAGGTTATAATGTTATAAAAGCATCAAAACAAATCAACTAATGTGTCAAGTGCACAAAATACTATCAACATTTAACTTCAAAAACTGCACATTTAGGTGCAAACTTAAATTTAACAGGCTCATCACAAACATACATTGACGTATGGTATGGTTGTCGTGTTCACTGGAGTTACATGCAAAAATTGCATCTTTCACAAAGCAACATGGCATGGTCACTCAGACAGGCATCTGCTGCATCACAACGTTCCATACACATAATGTGAAGTCTTTATATATGATAAAATATTCAGTTACGTGGATGAACAGTCATTATCATCATCATCACCAATATCATCACATCAGTGTTATCATCAATAGCATCATCAGATTAAAACATGCAGGAATCTGTTAATTATGACAGCAGGTGTGGGGCAAGGGAGCCATGCAGCGATAAGTCAGTTTTCAGAGCAGGGACGTAGACTGGGTCTGCGGAGAGCGATGTAGACCTTCCCGATAAAATTTTAGAAATTTAACATAAAAATACTCGGAGGCTGAAAGCACCAAAATATTACTCAGCTGACGACTGGGAACCTGGGCAGCTGCACGCCGTCCCCTACACATTAAAATGACGGCGTCATTGCCGGCATGAGTTGACCATCCCATGACAGCGCTGTCGGACCTTTGTAGAGACGCCAGAAAAATCCCGAGCCACGCTTCAGATGATTCTACAGTAACAACAGTCATACACAAAACAATAATGGTGACACTTAAATCTTAACGTTTGTAATAATAATAAGACTACTATTACTTCTTCTTGTGTCTACTTCTTACACTGAAGGTAGACATTCTAACACCTTCCAATGACTCCTACTACTGCTACTACTACTAATAATAATAACAATAAAAACGATAAGTAAAATGGTATGTATAAATGCTCTTTAAAACAGCAACATCCTTAGCCGTTCCATTCCATGACCAGACTATTGTGCAGCTACAAACAGCATCTTGTTGTGTTCAAAAACAACACTGTAGTGACAAGCAGAAACAGAGAAAAACAGAACTTCCAAAACATGTGACCAACACTGCACAGGTACACATTTACTTCCATTGACCAGATTGTTCTAAGTAATCTTTTATTATTTTGTTTTGTTATGAGATCCACACATCACAGATGCTCGCAGCTAAAGCCACTGAATATCTGCATGCAATCACCATTCAGCAACACATTTAGTTAATTAACCCCACAGTATTACAGTACAAATACCCAGTACAAGTTCTATCAGGCAACAGTGTCGCCTTTACGCTATGTCCAGAAAAAGTCGCCAGCAGTATTTTGTACACAACTCCGGTGAGTGCCTCACTGTAATTTCTGGCAAACAATATTGTGAAATTACTGCCAAAATATAAACATGATAAATGTCAACCTCACCAAATCTTTGTTATTACTTTACTTTAAATTACTCACAGTTGCCTCACGTGACAATCAGATAAGAGATGGAATATATACTACAGTGCTGTATGATGGGAAGGTAAAGATAAAGGCATTGGACTCAAGAGCTCATCACAGTTTCTAGGCTAGTTGGTTAGTTAGTTAGTTAGCTAAGTAAGGTTTAACATCCCACCAAACACACTGTTATGTAGGTCATATCGGGGACGGGTTTTTACGGGACAAATGACCCAAACAACAGTGTTAAAGCAACTGAAAAAAAGAGGAGGTTCTAAGTATTAGGCTTCAATCCCACCAGGTTGATTGATTGATTGAGTAAGGCTTAACGTCCCACCAACACAATATAGGTCATATGGGGACGGGAATCCCACCAGGTCCACCTCACCATGTTACAATAACATAACACATATACAGTCAATAAAAAACATAAAAACTAGCTTTTAGGCAGTCAGCCCAGGGGTGGTATTAATCATAAACCAGGCAGCAGGCATTACTTTCCACCAGGCACAGAGTTACCTTACCAGCTGTAAGGCATCATTGCCCATTACCAAATTACGCTGCTTGGTGACAGAGGCATTTAGGCAGATAGGAATGAAAAAGATTGGCAGAATTCATTGGACTACACACATGCTGTCCCTTAGCACCATTAGAACTACTACGGAAAGACTACGGAATCGGTACACTGCACTATAACTGGCCCACATCTGCGCATGCATCACAGGCCTTCAGCATGTACACTTTCAAGTGTACCGATTCTGAACATTTACCATTGCTACAGGCATTAATGAACAATGAAGCTTACAGACCTCTTTGGACAGGCGAGACCAACAGTCCATCCAGTTGGTGTAGATTGGACCATGACACAGTGAACTTGCCAACAGCCTGACAACAGTATACAGCAATGCACCAGCAAACCAACAACTGACACTCTGAATGCACACCTATCAAGCCTCACATTCAGTGTAAGACTCACACACGTTAAAACAATAAACCTTAATAACTCGCGTCAGTGAACTGGAGTCTTATACATTTTGGACCATTCATATTTCTTTAAACTGCTGTCAAGAATTTGACACCAAAATTAATATTTATGCTGATGTTTTGTAACACATGGTATGTTACAGAAATGGCTCACCGGTGCCCTTTGTTTAGATTCCATCCCAGCACTATTGCACATGATTTGTTGTTGGCCACAGCTGGAAATCATGTCATTTATGCGAACTGTGAATCTATAGAATTTCATGCTTTGGGTAGCGGTAAACTTGACAGCTCTGTGAATGTTCAGATACCTGGCCACCTTACTACTTAATCATAACCCTCATCATCGCAGTTTCAATCAAACAAAGTTATTTTTCCACATCAAACCTACCATCAAGCTTATGGCTAAAATCCATCCATAAGTTTAAACGACATTTATCAGCAGATACTGTTATATAACAACAACCAACAAAGCTTGATGCTGAGTTTCTCTTGAGGATAAAGTATTTGTTAACATTGCTGCTGGCAGGCTGGAGTAATCCACTACTCAATCATGAATCAGCAAGTTATATTATCAAAATAACACATTAGTGGTTCAATATGACAGATATATAAAACTAGTAAAATCATTTAAAAAGTTTAAAAGTGCAAGAAGACTGCAGACATGCCATGCTGCAGTCATTAACTGAAACTAGGTAAGTACTGACCCTGAATCATTGATGCACATGACGGTCGAAACTACAGAGAATGGGTAAGTAAATTGACTCACAGCCATCTAAAACAGACCACAAACATAGCATGAACTATGTGATAATGTGGTGTTCAGTGTGTTTTAAAACTTTGGACCTTTTCACGTATGCTACAATTATAATAAAAGATAAAATTAGCTACGAAAAGCTCACTTAACATCAAATACGACATCATTACTCATGGAAGGGTGGTGTCGTGGCATTGCGGTAGAGTGTCGGATATGCGATCAAGTGGTGATGGGTTCGAGTCTCAGTCGGACACCATGGCGTAAAAACTGAGCAAGTTTCTCACACCTATGTACCTCTGTCACCAAGCAGTATAACTTGGTACTGGCCTAAGGGCTGTGACGCCCAATGGCTGGGAAGGTAACTGCGGGCCTGGCGAAAAGTAATGACAACCTACCGCAGGGTTTATGATATGCGTGTGTGTCGCTGTGAGCCTTGGTGGGAGGTGGTGGCAGCCCACCACCAGGTTCATGACTATGCATGCTGTCACCTGCGGGCTGACTGACTGAGTCCGGGATCAGCTCGGTCACACTACGCTCGATTACGAGTATGGGCACCTTTACCTTTAACTTTACTCATGTAAACCTATTTAGCAGATATAAATTTGTAATCAAAAGGTGATATTCTCGCTAAAATCTACAAAATGCAAACTACTCTATGCAAGGATGCTAAGGAAATGATCTCAGTCAATCATTCAAATCATTCAGTCAGTTGGTCAGTCAATCAATCAATCATTCAGAAAAACAATCATTAACACAGATTAATATGATGTCGTAAGTTGCAAGCAAACTACAGATACATGTTTCCGTCAGCTAGATCACTAATTCTTATATACTTACAGTGCAATGTCTGATAAAAACAAACAGTAATGACATTTGCTAGAATTATTTTAAAGCGTAACAACGTTCCATGTACAATGCAGCACAGTAACAGTGCACAGCATGAATATCAGCTGATGAAGTAAAATAAAAAGACAACAGAGATGAATGTTATAATCACATTAATGAGACGACACAATGTAAAGTTGGCAGCCGAGTGCCGTTACCTGACAAAACGTGTTTGAGTATGTCTGCACCTCCTACACACACATCAGTAACATTCACCATTAGAACAGCATCTGTACAATAAAAGGCAGTTAACATTAAAGAGTTAATTCACAACAGGAACACTCGTAATTCCAGTACACAGTGGCAAACAAACCACAGACTAAACATCAACACTGTAGTGTTAAACCACTGACACAAGGCTTAGTGACTTTTTGTTCTGAAGTGCCAAGAGTAAATTCTCTTACTTACTTGCTTGCATACACCGAGCAGTGAAGTGTTCTGAGGTGCCAAGAGTAAATTCTCTTACTTACTTACTTGCATACACTGAGCAGTGGTCAAAGTAAAGCGGAGTGCACTGCAGCTCTGCTCCGTCACCTCTATTTCTTCTAAGTGGAGCTCCGGCACCTCAATTTTTTCATAAAGTTCTGGATCTCTGCTGCCAAAGCACAACTGAGAGAAGAGCAAGGACATATTTATGGTGGGTACGAAGAAACAAAGAACAAAGACAATAATGACTAAAAAGGTCATCGATATTAGTTGGGTGTTACGTTTGACCGTGCGGCAAATATGAGCACTGCCACCTCTTGAATCCTAGTTTTACCACGTGACGCCGAGCCTGCAAACTGTGACAGTGAAGTAAGTGATGACAAACCTTGGCACCAGGCTGAGCTGAAGATCTATCAATGAGATTGTTGAGAATGTACGTCATAATGTTTGCCAGCCAAACTGTGAGTAGGTCTCCGATCAACCGTGGCATCAACCCCCTGAAACAACACCAGGCAGCAGCTTTATTAAAGAATAATAAGACACATTTTAATAGCTGACCAAGAAAGACTAAAGTGACGACAGACTATACAGTACACATCCATTTAATGTTACCACTCTTTATTATTGTGCTAATTTTCATAACTCTGTCATTTAATGCTCATACCAAAAAAACTACATTCCTGTAAGAAGAGTCAGGGGTTAAAGTCAGCTGCAATGTGCCGGAACACCATTCCGGGGCCCGGAAATTTAAGCTTGGAGCGTTTCGGCTGCAAAATTATTTGATTTCACATCCGGAACATACGTTACTGGGCCCAGCAAGTTAGCAACCATCGCTATAGTAATCCGACAGTTGATAAGTCATTCAAATTTCACATGTTTATGATCATAAATTCACACTGTTGAATGTTTTCACAAAATTTTACAAAACTGCAAAAAAACATATGAAAATTATGCTTAATACATTCAGTCGATCAATGATAATTTGAGAGCCCGCTATTGAAACATGGGCCCAGGAAATAAACAGAAGGTCCCGGAACGAACTGGGGGGCCTGGAAAGCTGAACAGTTCCCCCAACTTGAAAATAATACTTAACCCCGGAGTAGAGTTACGTTAAACCAATAAACGAGTCCAAGAGAAACAGTACAGTGGTAACCTTAGGCACAGTACATATGTAAAATGTAATGTAATATAAAATGTGGATTTACACGGTGCATAACATAGCAGTTTTTTAACAGCAGCAGAGATGACCACTGCTGCCACTATCAGCTGTGAGATAGCTAGGTTGAGCCAATAACTCTGACACTTGTGACAACTTGTAACTTAAAAGCTTTTCTAAAGCAGTCAAACATTTCCAGCATAATACCTCCTTGTCATTATCATCAACTCATACAGGTCTCATAAGACTGAAACAGGGTCATGTGGATGACCACATGGTCATGTGGATGACCACAGGGTCACGTGGATGACCACATGGTCACGTGGATGACCACATGGTCACGTGGATGACCACATGGTCATGTGGATGACCACATGTCCATAATGCAAATACAACAATTTATTACGTCAGAAGTCAATACAATTTCTGCAACTGTCACCAAAAGCACAGTCACGATCATCAACAATAATCCATTTTTGCACAATCTTCAGTAAAGGTAAAAGTTGCACGGCTACATGCTTCTCATGAAAAATTATTACAGGCCAAGAGGATTGATTGATTGATTGATTGAGTAAGGCTTAACGTCCCACCAAACACATCATAGGTCATATCGGGGATTGGACAGGCCAAGAGGAACATTCAATGATAATATCTGCAAGACGGTTAGTGTTACTTTGAAATCAGTAAAGAAAAGCTTTGTTCTAACAAAGAAGACTACAAACATTAAATGTATGGGATGTTAAACAATTACCCAAGTAATAACTGAAGTTCGAATTTAATAATCAAAAATAGTTAATCAAAATTTCATTCACTTACTTTCTAACTGCTACAGTAGTGTGTGTACATAAAGCACCAGGTGTACGCAATGAAAATTTAGCAATAAAACACTCACTGATGTTATATTACAGTTTGATGCTGCATAACGAGTGTTTTTATCATCACGGCCGAGTCTGACAGCAACACAGGTGCTTATTATGTTAGGACAAATTCACAGCTTCATGCTGCACTTTTTGTAGTCTATATATCATGAACATCTTCTGCAATGATTAAAGCTTCAGTTGATATTCGGTTCTAAACATTATTGAGCTTCGATTACAGAAAAAAAACGAGTTTAACATCAACCTATATCAACCTGTTGTACACTCTCTTTAACAGTGGCTGTAAAAACTAAAAACAAAGTTCCAAGAACAAAATTATTGTTAATCTCTGTATTATGCTGCCACACCAGCATAATAAATGTATGCCGAAAAAATGTGAAAAACACAAACTGTACTTACGAAAACAAGCCTAAAAAGCCTTCTTGTTCTGTTATTTCGAAAAATGAGCTGATCACTGTGCTGCAATAAACACAAAATAACAAAATACAATGTATGACATCAGGCTGTCAGAATTCTAGAGCACCTGCATGAACAGACAACCATTTGTATGCATTTTAAAATAATACACATAAATATGTCGCAGAAATCATGACAGACCTGTACTTTGTTTCACGCCCAACAAACTGACACATTGAACGGACGCAGACAACTGCAAACAAACAGAACAACGAGACTTTCACTTAGTAAGTAAGCAGTAAGTAAGCAGAATACTTTAACGTGCCATGTGTAGAGTAGTTAACGCTATTCGTAGGCACGGGCTGTCGGCTAG
>Ga0209562_1000584_pt1 | contig 12577 bp, 11 predicted proteins | sample WorMetvacBELIZE2_FD_187399 | JGI IMG/M metagenome (GOLD analysis project Ga0209562, IMG submission 187399) | Marine gutless worms symbiont microbial communities from Max Planck institute for Marine Microbiology, Germany - Olavius vacuus BELIZE.2... | ecosystem: Host-associated > Annelida >...
GGATAATAGTAAAATCAGTAGAAAGAGTGAATTATGAACAAGGCTTTATAGCTACCATAAAATGTAGGTAACAAGTACTACAGCTGATGATAAAAATGAGCGTCTTTAATAAAATCAATGATAATTTGATTGTCGACACTTTCAAAAATGTGCAACAGACCGAAGAAGGCCCAGTGTGACATGCATCCAGCATTACATAGTCGACAAGCTGTAGCGTGAAGAGACCGGCATCAAGACGACTCATGTAGTGCTCGTCTTCCAGCTCGTCAGTTATCTCTGTTCCACTACGCCGCAATTCCTACGCAATGTGACATAACTCAGTCATGTTCAGACATCAGTCATAAGCTATCACGTGAACTGATGTAATGTCACGCAAACCGAGTTGCATCATGAGTGAGTGAGTGAGTGAGTAGTTTCTTAACGACACATCAGCACATATTGGGCTATTTAGTGCCTGACAATGGTGTGAAAGATGTGATAAAAGAGTGAAGATATAATCAACGCTATTTAGTTACGACAAAATACGAAAAACAAGTAGCATAGGTAGAGTGTATGTGAGAATGGGGCTGACAAAAAAAAGAGAACGAGAGATAAAAATGTGAGGTTATAAATCGCATCATGAATGAACAGTTGAAAGTGTACTGTCGTAAAGACGAATGATGCAGATCATTTCTGCCCATCAAACAAACTCACTGTAGCACTGATAAAAATGATGTGGAGTTTAAGATAAGTGACTGCATGAGCAAGTTATTTTTCACACAAAGAGGCCATTTAGTGTTAATAACATGTGCTAAACTGACCAACAAGTATTGGGAATAAACAATAGAAAGTGCAAAACCAAGGCTGCTAAGAAACAATACACAGCAACTGATCAGACAGACATAAGCCGTGTTTTTTACACGATAAACTACAGTAATGTCACAGGTTGAAATGTCACAGGTTGATTGATTGATTGAGTAAGGTTTAACATTATAGGTCATATCGGGGACGGGTTTTTACGGGTCTAATGACACAACCAACAGTGTCAAAGCACTGAAGGAAGATAGGTCCTAAGGAATAGGCTTCAATCCCATCACGTCCATCCCACCATGCTGACAATACTACAACAGCTAGGCGGTATGAAACAATAACACACAAAATACACAGATAAACACAAATAAATCAATCCACATACAGTGAAATGGGTCCAGTGTGCCAAAACCAATCCAGAGAACTGAAAGAACTGCTCGGCTAAGTGTGCTTATGACTGTGTACAGCTTCAGTACACAATACATACACCCCACAGAAAATTGCGAAAATTTTTGCCAAATTTTGCAGTCATCGTTGCCAGAATTTGCGAAATTTTTCTGATAGTACGTTTCTGCTTTCAGATATGTTATACTATCGTTTTCGTGGGTTGTACAGTGATTTTATATGGTCCTGAAGTTATTCTTAGATTATGACACGTTAGTCTTTAAGAAGTACAATTTATTTCAATATTTTTTTAGCAAAATAAATTACGGTTGTTAATTACATGCCGTCAGTTTGTGGGTATCTTCTGAGCTATATCGGGTGTTTGTTTTAGTTTTATTTTCTAATTTTTCTGTTTTCGGTTCCATGTGGTACATTAAGCTGGCTGTCATCTCAGCTTTCCATTACTTTCAATTCAAATTCCATATTTAAACCTCGATGTTTCCAGCACACATTAAATTTTCCTTATCATCATTAATGAGTATTCAGCACTTGTTCCATCACCACTAGCCTACTAGGTACATTTCCGGTGACTGATTAATATTTCAGCAAATTATCTATGCCAATTGGTGAAATACTCATTATGCACTGTGGGTTAGGATATCCCATTAAAATTAAATCGTTGCAACGCGGAGACGACAGACATGCAACTCCGAAAATTATCGTAAAAAATGGTGTATTTTGCGCTGATTTTGCGATAACTACCTAATTTTGCGATTTTGCGATCAACTGACGAATTTGCGAAAACTTGCGGGATCACAAGATCGCAATTTTCTGTGGGGTGTAAATACAACACAGAACAGTTCTGATAATCTCCCCTCTTACCTCCAGACAAACAATGTCACAGGACAGACAGTTACAATAAACAGCACGCAAACAGAAACTTACTCGTTTTTTCTGCTCGATCTTGTCATCAGCCCTGTTGACACGGTCAAGATATTTAAAATGCAGTTCCATCAGCCTGTCTATCTTCTCGTGGTCGTTCTCGATGAACTTGTTGATCAGTCGCTGCCTCTGAATGCCTTCGCAGTTCTTCACGAGAGATGCAACAATAGAAACTATGTGCTCTGCGCAATACAACATACAATGATCTTTCAACATACGTTATACAGTAACACTATTCATTTTAGCCTCAAAACTTAGCTCGTCCACAAATCCTTCCCACCTAAGACTACATATGCCACTCACTGGACTGATTTTATATACTTTCATGTTTTTCTGCTCACCAGTAAACTAGGTCAGACTGACCTAGTTTTCAGTTTGTGGTCATCAGTAGGTCTGTGCATGTGTGATTATAAGTCTACATGTAGTGGTTACGAATTGTGTCACCCTGGTTAACACACAGACACACGGCTTTTACTATGCTCCACTATTAGCTCAGCCATCTAACTGAGCTGAAAATGCACGACTTTCTCAAACAGCGGGCATACAATGCCGAACAGTACTCACCTTCTAGTTCACGTTTATTGGGTCCTGCTTTCTTGTGAGCTTTTGGAGTCTTGATGAACAGTGGAAATATACGACCAAGTCCGAGTATGTCGACAAACTTCTGACAGTTATCAGTACCCTCTGGACCTATCATCGCATGATCAAGAACTTTTAGCGCACTTGTACGTGACATTTTCTTCTCCCTGTCACAGATCAGAATAAAAATGCTAGTTAACACAGATAACTGCCCACGAACAACATACAAAATACATGCAGTTTTTAATACAATTCACTAATTACAATGATGCCTATTTATGTTGCGCAGTCCCCACTTGAGAGCTATGGATAAAATCGGACTGTTACAGGAGCATTAGGAGCAATATTTGCCAGATGTCATTAATTTTATTCAGCATAGCTCTGCCTTGATGCTTACTAACAGTTCATTTCCTAGTAGATGTTTCATTATCTTTGTTCAAAATGATGCTGCATTCTGTCGAGTGATCAATAAACACAAATGATGATGACGGCATTATCAATGACTCATATGTGTATCAGCAAAAACAATACAACTAGTCACAGATATAATAATAGGAAGAGAGATGTAGAAACCTCAACATGAGATTCATCAGCTGAATGCCTTCACCTCGGAGAAACCGTTCTCTGTTGGCTGGCAGCATCAACGCAGAACACAGACTATTGAACAAGTTTTCCATGAACTCTATTTCTTCAACTGAACTTGGGTCATGACGTTTGTACATCTGCAACGTGAACATTGCACAAAAGTGATGGGTCAACTAAGTGAACACACTTGTGTAAGAGTGTAGCAATTCCGCAAGTCTCACCCTGCATCTCTAACATGTACCAGTAGAATTCGTGTGAAGCATGATGTTTAGTTGTCACAGCCCGTTGTAACACATGTTTAATCACACTGTTGCAGAACAATAGCTCCGAAAAATGTAACAATTGCAAATGCATTGCAACTTGAGGCCAACCTAGCCATGCCAGTCCTTTCCCGCTTTAATTACGACACCATGCCAACTTTGAAGTCGCTGAACCTATCCACTGCCGTATTATGTTTTTGCTGCTGATACATTACTTTATGCTGTTGACCTTGACCGTTGACCCTGTGACCTTGACTTTTGACCTATGACTTTGAACATTTGCACTGCATGGCATGTGACATGACAAAACTCTGTACCAAATTTGAACGCAATCGTACAATCCGTGGCAGTTATTGCAATTTCAATATTGACCTCATGACCTAGAATGTGTTACGTGTACATGTTGCGCTCGGCTCTGGGATAATTTTTACCAAGTTTGACCTTCGACAACTTACCATGCCTGACGTATAGCATTTTTTATGCCGAGACATTATGTCACACTGTGACTTTGACCCACTGACCTTGAAAGTCTGTGGTACATCAAGCATCAAGTGATCAGTCTGTACAAAATTTGAGTGAAATCACGCAATCCCAACTGAATTATTGATAATTTTTCAAATTTTTGCACACGTTATGTCATGCTGTGACCTTGACCTTTGACCTCTTGACCTTGAACTTTTACAGCACTTCAGGTGTCATGCATTTAAACTCTAAAAAAATCTGAGCGAAATCGAATAATCCGTATTGTCGATTTAGCTTGTTTTCGCCGTGCAATTTAGGGGGTGTGGCACAACTGACAAAGGGTTCTCAGCAGTGCATGAACCTAACTTCACCTAACTTTACGAGGACATAGGGCGACCATTGCAGCATTGCAGTTCTGTTTCAGAGTTCAGATATCTTGCTGCATTTTCAAATTTAAGCAGCTCAAATTTGAGTGATGTTGAAAATGATACCAATTTTGCACTTTTTGACCCCCGCTGTGAAAATTAGGGAGGGGTGGGCGAGATATCTAGACCAATTGTTGAAGATTTACCTACAACTGAACCTCTGGAATACATCTGATGGCCATCCACTGTGTGGCTGCTGAGCCCGATATACTGATAAAAAAACAAAGAAAAAATGTTCATCAGTAAAACTCAAGGCCTTCCACATACTATGGCGGGCGGTCTAATGAAAACAAGAGCACTTGAAGAGTGCATACTTCCACCAGGGCTAAACTGTGCACAAATGCTATATGTTTAAAGGTTTAGATGCACAATGGACAGTTACAGCATTTAACCAGTCCTTTCTTGTCCAAAGATGAATATCTGATAACATTTTCAGGAAGATCAAATCAGTAGTTTTTATGTGAACTCGCTAACAGGCAAACCGATGGACAGACAACACCTGTGATTACATTACCCCTAGGTGGATGTAATTAAGAAGGTCAGCACTGGTTAGCAGTTATAATTAACTTCCGGTAAAATTTTTAGCAGTTTAGTGTTAGCTTTTGAGTTAGCTGCTTAGCGGTTATCGAAGCTAACTTTTCAGTTAACTGTGAACAGCACTGCTGTCAGACATTTTTCAAAAAATATGACTACATGACTATCATGGCAAATGCTTCCACTGCCAGTAATAATGCTGACAGTGCCGGATAAAACTCTGATTGAAGGTAGTGATCACTTCACTTACTGAAAGTTGCTGCAGCAGCAGATCAATACCTTCCAGCTCGCCGAGTAACTGGCGGTTTTCTACAAGCCACAGCACAGTTCTAGTGGCTGGTATGATTGTATTGATACAGTAATACATTAGTTTCAGTACACTTTACCACACAGATCAAAGAACATATGAAGAAAATACAAGCTGTAAATGAACAGATTTATTTATGCAAGTAAGACCAATGAAACACTAAAAATGTAAAATATCTCTCTGACTTACCTTCATGATTCTGCAGCAAAATTGACAGCACTTCACTGCAGTATAATTTGTTGTCATCAAATGGCATTTTTGCCTGAAACACAACAAAACCTGCTTTTGTTACAATTACTGTACAAGGTGAATGTAAAGGTGAATGTGTACAGAAACAGTCATACTTGGAGCTCGCTCTACAAATGTCATTGCTTCGTGCAATACTTGTTACAGTTTTACTATAGAGATGTTTGTCCAAGGCATCATTCATGAAATGCCTGTCATAATGTATACATGTGTCCCACTGTCCACTACTGTGAAGACCTTTTTCACGAAGCGTAACACGGCACTCTGTGACTTCTGATATGTGGTGCCTTAGAAAAACAATTACTTACTTACTTACTACATGCTTTCCTTGGCCCTTTTATGCGTAACATAGTTATTCTGCTAAGACAGGTCACAAATCTGTTAAATATTTGCATTAACATTTCATCACCACAACCACAGGGCCATATGGCACAAGTAACCACCACTCAAATTTCCACTTATATACTATAATTATCACTTAACTATGCGAGTGCTATTTTCATGTAACAAAATGAATCAAGTGAAGTATTAAGTGCTACTTTAAAATAAGCCTGTAAAGCTTTCTAGTATATAATTATTAATTAAATTCTGCCAAAATACATACAATGGCAATATATGACAATATACACAAAATGCTGCTAACCCGAATACGTTTCAGCAGCCATTGAATGACACTTTGTTGTCCAGCATCGACACATGCTTCTGGCCGCACCTCAGTCAAGTTTTCGACAATTGCTGTGCACAAGATATCAGCCAATTAATCTGCCCGCCTATTCTGATATAGCATGTAGCTTAATATGTTGACAAAGTACCAGAACTTGTACCTCACACCCCTGCCTGCGGACAGCGGTTACCTAGCATCCATATAAACTTTAATGCCGCGTCCTAGCAATGTATATCGGTGCTGCCCTCTACCGAATTCGTGCAACAGTAATAAACTGCACCGTGTTCAACATGTTAAGACACTATGAACAGTTTCAGTAGATGCTGAAGCTAGGGGTGCACCTGTGCACACGCAGGGCGAGAATACCAAGCAATGTTGCTCCATTTCTGGGCTTAACATCGTGCTGCTGTTACGGGCAGTTTGTAGGCTTAGAGTAACACATCTAAGACGGTCATCCCAATATTTAGGGAACAGAGAAGCAGGGGAAGTGACAAAGATCCATACTGGCACTTCTTTTCTCCCACTTATAGCCCTGACTGTGCCTATGAGTGCACCCTCACAGCGAAAATCCTGGCTACACCTATGACTGTCGATGCATAAGACATGCTGGCTGAGTGGACGACATACACACTAATGCTAGTACAGAATCCACTGGCACACACTTCACAGGCCACAATGTAACAACGCTACCAGCTCACCCAGTGAATTGTGTATACCATCGGCTTCTTCCTTGATCGACTCATCCAGACGTTCCATGTTCTGAATCAGCAGAGCAATCAGCTGCGCTTCCAACTAGACATCAATATCATAAATATCATTATCATTATCAATTTAATTCAATTCAACGACTACTGTATATATAAGCAAATAATTCACCTGAATTCCAAAATAAACTAGTATCAAAAAGCACAGTGAAACAAACAACACTACAGAATTACATTAATGAGTCCAGTTCCAATTTCACAGAAATAAAAAATACACTTTCAGAAAAAAAAGAACACCAAATACTTCTTACATCGTTACAGGCTAATGCAGAAAAAATCTTGCATTGAACAAACAAACAATTACCATATGTACCACCACTCTCAGCGATATTGCTGCTTTCAATTTCTGTTAAACAGACCTGTTTATCCCCAACTAGTTCTCTGGAGATAGTTGGATGGTTGTTTCTGTTATGAACCTAATGCCATTAAAGTCATCGAAACATCAGCATCAGAGCAATACATAGAGTACATTCTCGACATAGAACCATAAATGATCAATTTTCTGCAATGCATGATCCCTCTGGAGTTTATGCTGGAAACTTGGCTAAAAATACATTCCCCATTATCTGCCACTAACCAATGCATCAAAAAATGCATTAATGGCATCTTCATTGTCCTCATCTGACTCCACATCAGTCATTTCTTGTAGGAGATCAACAGCTGCAATGGAAATGTCTGCAATGAAACACAATGATACTACGTATCATTAACAAAAAACAAAAAAAAACTTGTAAATCCTAACTATGTAACGTCAGCTCCATTAATGTCAAAGCAATTTTCTTGCCCTGGCCTAGTAATCAGCCCAGCATTGTCCTGAAATTTAATAAATGCAGATGTTGTCACAAATCTGCACATTAAGCTCACAAATGGCAATATCAGCCACCATGCTATTTATTAAGAACTCTGCAGCAAACCATCAAACTCTTTCAGATATGTATGAGGCATTTATGTTTGACTTACCACAGCACATACACACCATACAAAAGGAGTGGAGTCATTACCTTATGCTTCACCTACTGACTGCAGCTTCTAAGTTACTTTATTGGCTATGGCCTTAATAGCCTTAATAGCAGGAGTGTGGAGTCAGAGTCGGAGTCCCCCGGAGTCCAGGATTTGGACCAGAGTCCGAGTCTCCCTCAAAAGAGACTGACTCCCACTCTGGGCACATAGTACCTTACGTGCAATTTTGTTGCAGTCTATCTGACTCTTGTGCAATTTAATTCACAATTAAATTTTGCTTATACACTAATTGTGCACCTTTTATTGGAAGAAGTTAGAATTTCTCCCGAGTCATCCTTAAGCACACAATCAGTATGTCACACAGTAAGTCCTACAGTTGGAGTTGGAGTCTGATTTTGGGCCTGGAGTCTAAGTCCAGATTTTTTAGGGCCAGAGTCAAAATCGGCATACAGAGTCCAACATTTTGGAGTCCACATTCCTGCTTAATAGTTATAGCATTTGATCTGCATCTTATAGCCTTGTTCACCTGTATGACAATCTATGTTTCAACTAATACAAGCCAGTTACCAATACAACACAATGTACTGAAACTGATTTGTGAATTTTGTCAATCATTGGAAAATGATAACACTCTGTAAAACCACACCGGCATTGCTCTTGTAGCTGTAGTAACATACTTGTAGCTGTAATAACATACATGTGACCACAGCATAAGTTTCTTAATGGCACATCAGCATACAAAGGCAATTATGTGATGTCAAAATTTTGTAGAATGTAATTGGTTTAAATTACACAGCCTTGGTTTTACATGGCCAGTACCGCTGCATGCCGAGTGTCTTACTAAATAAACATAGAGTACCGGGTAAGTGAGTAGGCAAGCAGTTTCTGAAGGCACGTCAACAAAGAAAATGCCTCTCAGTGCCAATAACAGATGTAAATGGTAACAAGACAAACAAAGAAACTGATTTTAAAGAATGAACATAAAGACCAATTATAATACAAAAAATACATTTTGGAGTAGCAATCCAAATACCTGTATTATCATGGCTGAGAAGCTGTAACAGAGACTGGACAGTACTGAGCTCAACAACGATGTGATACAGCTCTGGAACTGTTGCAATAATGTGCATCTCTTGCACTGTATCATTCAGTTCTACTTCCGAATCCAAAAACCTGCAGAACATACAGTGTAGTTGCAGTTCTCTTGATATGTGGCTTCGATGAAATAACAAATAACAAATACCTTTAAAGTACCGCATAAGCATAATACCGTATGCAAATGGGTCCTACAATAATAGCCGCAGTGTGTCAATGATTAATAAGCTGAACTTCACAAACTTCTAATGATACTATAAAAACATACTTTTCTGGCATATCGGGAAACTTTATTCGCAGCTCCTGATTGCGGTAGAGACGCTTTTCGAACTGAAGCAGCAGCTTTTTCAGTGAAACTTCATCAAGTGGCTCTGCCTGCAATAAAACGTCAACAGTCACCACGTGGTGGACTTGAAAGTGATGTAAAGGTAAAATATGCCACAAAAACCTAGACCCATACCCAGATCCAAAATAGTTACGAGCATGTCACAATACACACAGCTGGCTATGGGCCTGACATCTACACATTTATAGTGCCTATCATCCAGTTAAAAGTCGATGTGCTAGCATTTCAAAGTTCACAGTGTTTTACTTAGGCATAAGCATAATTTTAAAGAACACAAACACAACTTACTTCAGGTTCGGCATCAAGCACTTTCAAGACTTGTTCACTATCTGACTTCTCAGTTCTCTCAGCTCTCCTCTCTCGAACTGCACCATCAGCCACACTAGGAACATCTTCAAATCGCCTTCGTCGCTTCGGTGCCGGAGGCTGAACATCAAGACTCGGCTTTTTTGGCTACACACGGCAGCATCACACTAACTTCAGCATTGATACTGCATCGTGTGTAACAAACAAGTGATTTATTCAAAAAAGCTATTCAGTCACTGCAAACGAACCACAGTAGTGGAGGCTACAACCGAAATGTTAACTGGAGAAGAATGTTCAGTGCAACAGCATTTCATTCAGCAAAGTACCGTATGCACGATCGCCACTGCAAGCAGTAAGAAAAGATCCGCTGTACCCCAGTAACATCTTTAAAGCAAAAGTGAAAATGCGTTTGATAAAATAAGTGAAAACCAGATAGAAGTGTGACATCAAAACCAAGGCTATATAGCTACAATAAAACATGGATAACAAATACTCCAGTTGACGGTAAAAATGAGCATCTTTGATAAAACAAATGAACTTTTGATGTCAATGCTTTCAAAAATGTCTTTCAAAGAAGAAGCAGTAAAGTACTTCTGCTGGATGACCTGTAGATCCGGACAATCCAGAAGTATATGCTTCACTGTCAGTGGAGGATCGCCGGATGCACATGTTGGTAGGTCCTCTCCAGACAGAAGATAAGAGTGAGTTAAGCGAGAGTGACCAATTTTCAATCCATTAATAATTACAGCTTCACAACGTGAAGTGGGGTTATTACCGCACGATGTGCCGACTGGGTAGATCGCACAAAGTTTGTTGTTTGAAGCACTATTCCAGATGTCTTGCCATTCCTCAAGACAACTTAGTAACATGAGGTATGAGCTCGCAAGCTGGTAATTTCATGCTGGTAACAGCCTAACAGGCAAGCAGAGAGCAGCCTTTCGCTGCACTGTCGGGTCTCTCGTTGCCAGGAATGTTTATGCGACTAGGAATCTAGCAGAATGTGATCATCTCGCCAGCATTAATAAAAAATGAATAGTCTTTGTCGATTTTGAATACCAGATCCAATTCCATTTTGAAACCACTGATGGCTTCGAGGTTGACATACAGCTGAGAAGATGACAGACTTTGTATCTTCGCTACAACGGATGAGATCCATAGCAAGAGTAACTGCATAAAATTCGGCTCCGAAAATGCTTGCTTTGTTTGGTAACCCAGCTGTGTTAGCTAAAATGAACGTAACTTCATTCGTTCACTACAGAAGCAAGATGAAAAACTTTTCTGTAAGCGAAGATGGCGTCGTAATTGTAAAGAAAGTGCAAGGACAGCAGTCAGTTACAGTTAAGCAGAAGGATTCAGACTTGAAGTTTGTCGAATATTTACGCCGAACAGGTAACGTATGTAACTTAAGCATTGCAGTTCGTAACTTTTCAGTGGTTTAAGCTCTGTTTCGACAATGTATAGCTTCTGCCATTGGTTTTCTGCATTTTTAGTTGTTTAATGCTACATCGTTCTAACAGTGTGAGTGGGTGAGCAGATTCTTAACAGCACACCAGCACATTACAGGCAATTCAGTGCCATAAATTGTGGATAGTAAGAGAGTAAGTATTTGAGTAATAATGAAATAAGGTAATCAGTGAGAAATGATAAAAAGTTGAGTGTAAAATCAAGGCTAAAGAGCTAATATAAAATTAAAGTAACAAACATTATAGTTGATGATAAAAATGGGTTTCTTTGATAAAATTAATTATACTGTAATTGTAAAAATATATATAAATTACCAGCTTCGAATCAATATACATGTGTAGAGAAAATCCATAGGCCTCTTTTTCGAACGATACCCAGCAAACACACAATATTGTGCCAATATTTTCAGATAGCGTTCAGAACCTTGGCTAATAACAATATTTGATAACAATATTGTCACAATGTTGCGACAATATGCATATTTTCCGACAATGTTGTGACAACAGTGCAAAAATATTTGTGGATTGATACTGCAGACTATATAATTAACTGGCAGTTATTACGCGTTGGTTATGCTTATACATTAGTTTAGCGATTTAGTCCGTTTTTTGCCAGTTTTGACGATGTTAATTGCGATATCGTTTCATACAATCAGGAAAGTTGTCTGCCGGTACTATAGGCGTGCGACTGACACATCCTTTTATGTCTTATCAAATGCAAATGTGGACTGTAGTAAATTTATAATCTGGAAATGAACTGTAATTATTTAATTAACTTAATTTTGCCACTCCAGTATGTCAACCACCAATGTAATAATTGTGCGCATGCGTCCTCCTTTCAAAATTATTTGCGCCTTTTGAAGTGTTTACGTGTGATTTTGCTTTTCCAATTTACATCGACTTTGTGTTATTGGTAAGTGGTTTACGCTTAATTGTGTGCATCGTATGTTTGAACAATTTGACATGAAGTAGCATACTATCGTTACAGGCCCAGGGCTTCCGTTAACTGGCGTACTGGCGTATTATACGCCAGAAAATTTGGCCAAAACGCCGAAAATTAGATGGCCCGGCGTACGAGTACGCCCAAAATAAAATGGCCGGCGTATACGTACGCCGAAAAATAATTAGCCGGCGTACGGTTTGACGTCCACTCTGCTTTACTTTCATTATAATTTGTGTGTCAATTTGGTCAATCAGGTTTACCATCACTAATAGTTTATCACTCAATATATCACTCTGGCATACTTACTGGTTTGCTTCCACTCCACAGTTCCAATTTCATACGCATTTTAGATGCATCACTTTCTATTTCTGGCAGTCTGTTTCGCGTCACCGTCCACTGACGTCACCGTCCCCTGCCTCGTGTCAGTCGTGTGACAGTTTGACAGTGTAGTGTATTGTTTAATAATGGCAAAACGCCAAAGCCAAACTAGCATAGTTGACTTCATTAATTGTAAGCGAAACAC
>Ga0209562_1000585_pt1 | contig 12576 bp, 8 predicted proteins | sample WorMetvacBELIZE2_FD_187399 | JGI IMG/M metagenome (GOLD analysis project Ga0209562, IMG submission 187399) | Marine gutless worms symbiont microbial communities from Max Planck institute for Marine Microbiology, Germany - Olavius vacuus BELIZE.2... | ecosystem: Host-associated > Annelida >...
CGCTTGATGTACCTGTTTACTCCCCCAGCTTTCACTTTCACTTTGCCTACCCGGAGGGATGGCCAGGCCGAGTTAAGCTGGGTGGTTGCGGTGCGAACGCGACTCGAACCCGCGAACGGTAACCCATAGCAGTATAGCCTTACTAACCGGGACCGACGTTACCGATCGAGATCAACGCGCTACCACTACGCCAAACCGTCACCAGAGGGAGTATCGAGGGACCCATGCCTCTCAAGCTCCCGAACGTACTGTCGATCACAATGTAACAGTACAACGAATAGTGAAACGCTATGAACTGACGCATACTGACATTGTTTTACCGATACAACTGTAAACTGTTCATGTCGTTTATCAGCGACCGATTTACAGCAGGGTGTGAGCGACTTTCTTGCCGCACGCAATCTTTTATATTTCTTTGTGTGCAGAATATAATTCCTGCATTGGCAACAATGATAAATGAAAACTAATGCCTACGTGTAGTAATCAGTAAGCTCAAGTTACAAGTACATAACCATTGATGTCAGGTTGTTCTTCATTCCGTGCGCCGGCTATGTTGTGTGAAGCAGCTATCGTTTTACCGGTGCCTGTTCTTATCCGTTAGTCTGTCTGTCCATGCAAAACTAAACACATACTAGGTCTACTGATCAGAACCTGATGTTAACTTAGTACGGATAAGTGTTATGGTGAAACCTTGAAGTGGAAAGATTTTGATGGCATTTAACCGTGACCTTTGACCTAAAATTGGTGGCCTCACGACCCGACACCCCATGTGTTAACAGACGTCGACTCGCCACGCAGCAAACCCTGCGAAGGCGAGTCCATCTCTCTCAGACAGGGGATCGATCTTCGACGCACACAGCAAACACCTTGGGGGCTAAAGTTGACGGCAGCGCGGATCTGTGCTCCCCTAAGACAGTCTATTTAAACTTTTGTATAAGTTGCTTAAGTAAGACTTACTAACGTATTGTTTCTGTGTCTGCCCGTTAGCATTGCTTTTTGTCCTTGTGATGAATAAATGTATATATTTACCATTGATTCACTCTCAACTCTCCCTGTACGCCCACTGTAAGACATACAGCGCACAAGCACACAGCATGTAATTGTAATGCTTCAGTCAAGAAGCGTCGAGACGTTGACACACTGCGCAGTGTTGTGCAATCACAGGCGTAGCCAGGGGTGCAGTGGGTGCACCTGCATCCCCAGGGCGGAGAAAAAATTTTTAGGCGTCATTTACAGAGAAAATTTGTAAGTGCACCCCCCAGCACACAAGTGCACCCCAGCAAGAGTCAATTTTAGGGCATTTTTGCTGGGAGGGGAGATTTGGAGGTGGGAGTGGTTCATTTAGTACCGTCTTTTGAAGGCAACGACTAACGAAGGTGGACAACTTTTTGAGGAAAAAGTGCACCCCAGACATCCTGGCTACGCCTATGTGTGCAATGGTAAAGATGACTGGCAGTGATCTACTCGTCACCAGTGTGCTACTGCAACAGAACAGTCTCAATAACTTTCGGTTTAATCGCTAAACACAACACAAACAAGTTAATCAACTTACATAATGCTGTCTGTTGTTAGTATTATATCAGTTTGTACAGGAACATTTACCTCAGTACCGAACAGTACTTTCAATTGCGTGTCCGTTATGTCCTAGCCATTACAGCACCTCACAACACATGTATCCAACAATAACACGATTGCCTTCTAATCCAAGGCCGGCCACCCGCGAATGCGTGCATTTACTCACGCGTGGTCACGTAACAAAGATGGCAGTTAGGCTAACATCATTTGATCCGTTATAGCCCAAAACCCCACGATACATGCAAACCTCATAGCTCTATGTTTTACGGAACCAGAGTTATGGGTGATCGAGGTTTTACATTGCTGGAAAAGGGTTTGTTGACTTTTTTGCTCTTATGACCTTGACCTTGACCCAATGACCTTCATAAAAGAACTAGACCCGTATTCCCTAGAGATACATCGGACGTGCATATAGCCTATGAACTTCCTATGTCAAGGGTTTGCAAAAATTATTGTCTGACAGACAGACAGATAGATATACAGACACGACCAAAATTATATACCACGCCACTTCGCGGGTGGTCAACAACCAAAAGATCGGCTCAGAACATGGCTGCAATCTGATGCCAGCAACAACAGCCGCAAACGATACGCACAAGATTAATTCAAACGTAAAAGCAGACAAAGATTACACGGTGTCGTCTCAAACGATACAAAATGCTATGTGCACATAATGGCAAACATCACTGTAAAACGCCCACGTACAACGGCAAAGACTTGTCAGAAGTCTTCTGAGATTGTTACAGCATGGACACAGTTAACTTTCAAAGAAATGAAGGAACAAATAAATACTGGTTTGCGGCGAACAACTGGCCGGTTCTTAGTTGTGTAAATTGGTGTATGCTTAACAGGATGAGTATAAGCAAATGCTGTACACATTCCGTTAAGCTTATTCATAGCAAACAACACTAAAAACCTTGAGAATTTGGTCAACTACCTGCAAGCCGAATACACAGTATGGTAATGAAAGTAATGAGGCATTTGCACACCGTTTACAGAAAATATAAACAATCAGTCGACTGCCAATCAGACTGACAAGCTGCAACTGCACACAAAATTACCACAGACGTGTGTGACATATTATGTTGGCACAGTTCACTGAACTGCTCACTGTGTCTCAAAAGAACATCTCGGATATGTTTGTCAACAGCACAGACGAGATACAAACATTTTTAGTACTTTTTAAACTTGTGATCGGCTCTCTCTCAGCTACTGCTGCACATAGAAATTTTCACGTCACTTCTTTCTTACTTATTTAATTGAAACAATCATTTTGCAGCATTGGAAATACATGTATGCTAGTGGAGCCTAGTGCAAATGTAACTGCATCAAAGAAGAGAAGTTAAATGGATGTTACAAGCATGTGTTAAGGCAACAGGTGTCACTTCAAGCACTCGTTCAACCAACTGGCTTTCTCCGATACAACTGAGGTTTCCTCAATAAAACAACTCTGCTATCACGTGCGAAAGTTTCTTTTTGCTGACACAAAAGTACAATAAGAAAAACACAAGTACATGTAATAAGTAGCAGAAAGTCTCAGTCTCACCATTCTAAACGTCAAAAGTCTTAAATCGGTGGGTGTATGATAGTTAGCAGAGTTAGAACCAATAAAAATGCAACACTTTTTTGAGACACAGTGTAGCGGTAACATTATAACGATAATGATAACAGCCAGCAAGAGCAAAATTGCAAGAACAATTCTCACAAACATAACAAGCAGTTAGCCAACGAAGTCTATACACACAATGAAAACTGATTTACAATTGCAATACAACAATTCTAACAAACAATGCGCTATGTACTAAGGAAGTAACAACATGTATGCAAATAAACCACAACATATTCACTTATCGGTAAAAAGAACTACAAATTATTTCACTCTACAACAAATTACAAACTGCCAAAATATCTAATACATAACAATTAATATTCACGTATGTGAAGGCACTGAATGTGCAGCATGTTGGCCGTCATGGCAAAATATGACTTTGTATCACTTGAAATATAACAGGTCATTTCACAGACAAGATTACATCACAGTAATGTTAAATATCGTATGGCCACAGCACGCGTAACTCAGAGGCATCAATTAGAAGAGTCTGGCCATCTAGCCTATTAACGCGGTCCGCCTGCGCTGTGCTGTGCTGTGACGTCACACGTCACAACTCGGCATGCACGGACGCCATGTTTGTACCCAGTATTTGTGCCTGAATGCATTGCTCCGAACTGAATAAAAGTAAAATTTCACACTTTGTGGCATGGTGCTTCTGAAGTAGAGTTCGTCATTGTGTAGATAAACACTACCGCAACTTCAGAATATCGTTTAGGTAGTTAGCGTTCAAGTGTATAGTAAGTTTTGATGTGAAATGTAAATCCGTGTCAAAAGTTGCCATAGAAACAGCCTGTCAATTTTCGTGAACTTGGGCCAAAGATGGCGTCCATTACGGCACACTAGTGACGTCATACGGCACTGTGCCGGAACCACAGTTGGCCAGACTCTTCTAATTGACGGCTCTGGCGTAACTATTACCGACATTTAGTAGTTGGGTCAAAGGTCACGAGGCCCAACACAAAGCTCAAGTACAAAATGCATCATAACTGACAAACGGATAGTCATGAACTACATACTTGGTCGAAATGCTATGTTCACAGTCTGCCATAAGTGTGCTAGGAACTTACACACACAAAAGGTATCTGTGTGTCTGTGTGTATCATTAAAACAGGAAGTTGTATACGGCATAAAGTTTTGCATACCACATACAGTTTCCCCATAGGACGCCACGGTACCACCGTTTGGTGGAGATATTCCCCACAAAATGAAGCACGATAAGAAACTGCAGAATTCAAAGTTAACAGTCATTAGCACAATAGTAACGTATCATACACAAGGCAAATGGGCGACAGTTGCCAAACGATGGCTGGTTAATTGATATCTTCATTGTTTAGCTCTCACAATGCCACGACAAACCATAAGGGTCAAATGATCACATGTAACATTAACAGATCTCAATGCACAGGAACATAAACTTCAAACTCAGGGACGGCTGCATATCACACTGGCCATCCCCCGATATATATTCCATATATATTCCTGGTTACTGTGACATCTGCATCGCTGCAAAGTCCTGCCAAATTCGTTGCAAATGCAAGCAACATCTGCTCAGTTCATTTTACAAAACAAACATTAGTTTCTTCGTTAAAAAAACATTTAAAATATCGTATGATTATCATCAGCATATCACCCGTTAAACAGCAGCATACTCAAAGGAAGCATTGACACAAGTTCGTTGTCAGAATCGACAGGTGTTTACTCAGCAATATGTCTGACAACTCACTTGACAACTGCAGGTTAGTGCAGAAAACATCGCAAAATTACGACATTATTTGAATAAACCTCCTTCCTGATGCTCCACGAATATATATCCAGCAGTGACTAGCAGGAACAGACCAGAAGCCTACACAGTACACATTCACTCGATCCTCGAGGGTAGCTCAATACTAGGGTTGTCGGCCTTGGCTTCTAGAAGACCCAGCCTTAGCACTGAATGCCGTTGATAAAAGTAAATGAAGAAACTGCGACAACGGCTCTTTGCAGTCAAAACTGATACTCACTGCTACTGTTTACTTTATAAAATTCATAAACTATATATGAGCTTATTACTCCGCACCTGATTACTCACCTCTAATTTCATCTTTCTTGCAATAAGCATTCTTTGTCAAGCTCAGATGAGCATTTGCTTTTCTGGTAGTCCGTCACGGTGTTATATATTGTTTTGTTGTTACTCAATTTATGTTGTTTTGCACAGATGGCTAAATAAATTGACTGACTGATTAATTTTTAGACTACTGGACTTGGCTTGACCTCAAGGACATCTCGCCGTGGCCTCGAAGTACTGTGGCCTTGCCCTTGGATTCCAATGTGATGTCTTCGTAATTACAGGACATCCCCAGAGTGGGCAGTATCATATTTCATGTGCTAACTGTCTTTGTACAACAGTGGATACACTGCTACTTTCGTCACAGCCAGCCGTCTCCTGTGATATTGCCGATGCCACATTGCTGTGATAACCTTCGTCAGCATGAGCCTTGTCTGACAACGACGACGAAGACGACATGTTAGACTCGACAAAGCTGCGCTGCATCGGTGCTGACATGACTGACTGGCTGTTGTGCTGCTTTGCATTGTTGGAACCATCGGACGTAGACTCATTCACTCCAGTCGACTCAGCAACGTTACAGATATGTCTGCCGTGCTGAGGGTTTAACGCAACTCTGGGTACGGTGTTGTCCGAGATCGGTGGAATACTGGCATCTGAGCCGACAGACACATGCAGCATGTTGACAATCTCGCAACGATGGCTGACGGACGGCTGCGTACAAGCATCGACATCACCGCTATCAGTGGCGTACGTTTCACCAGCGTCAGTATCGTACAAAGAGCCGTCCAGTAGCTCGTTCAGCGACATGGTGGACTCGCTGTCTGACTGCACTGAGATACTGCAGGACTTCCGTGCACAATCCGGCTGCCGTTTAAGACGGGACACCTCAGCACAATCTGACTGCCGTCCGACCCTGTTACTATCCAACCTGTCAACAGAATCATGATGCTCTGCTACAGCTGGTATGCGTGTATGGCACAGCTTCTTGGCACAATCAGCTGTCTGCTGTTCAACACTGGTGCTACTAGAATCACGCTGCTGAGCAGTACAACTGAGCTGTTGTGCATCTATCTCTGCATAGTCTCTTTGATCTCTGACAGAATCTTGCTGCTGTTTGTTAGACATCATATTGGCAGGACCTGATGTTTGATTATAAGCTTCTGTGTGTCTCACAGAAGGCACAGCGCTGTGACAAAATCTCTCGATGCAAGCCAGGCTCTGTTCCGTAACACAAGCTGGGCTCTGTTCAGCAAAGTTCAGTTGCGGTCCGGCCGACGACGTGCCATCGGGCACATTGCTACGCCACAACTTCTCCGCATAATTCTGCCGTTCTTTCAGTCCATTGCACTGCGCTGGTTGTGACGATATAACACAACCATCAACAGGCTGCATATCATTTCCGCCGTCTTCGTCAAAGTCGACGATGATTGCTTGTGATGCCAGTCTACTGACGAGGAACTGCATCTGATGCATAAACACAAATAGACGCATTCGCTGAAACCACGTAATACACGTGTTTTACCCCAGTTATGCCACAAATCACGCATCAAGCTATTGATTCTTTTGCCGCCAAATTTCTGCTCTCAATGCGAAGTTACTTGGGGGCAAAAATTGGGCTTTTGTATCTTAACTCGTAATATACAAACACATGGTGACGGCAAACACCTGCGGCACTGATAGATTCTGGGCGACTGCAATAGCTTGCAGCAGTGAAATACTTTCTGAAGTCACGATCTTACGGCGGTATAGAACTGTGTATATTATTATTATTTTTTTTAATTTTTAAAATTTTTTAAAATTATTTTTATTATTATTATAAAATGAACTGACCTCTTGATTGACAGATGTTTCAAACGATACACACATATGCATAAAAGATTATTATAATGGCAAGAAAATGATGTTGATCACTCAGTTTTTTGAATAAAGCTCCCAGTGACATAACTACCATTAACAATATGTCATCTTTTTTCAAAGCAACTTAGCAACTTAGCTCATGACATCTTGTACAAAATTCTTCACCGAATATCAAGTACAACAGAATACCTGTTCCCTGTCACTGCACATGCTGCGTAGAGACTCAAAACTGACAGCAGCCATATCAGATGTCAATGACTGCGACTCTGTCCACAGCTTCACTGCTCTGTTATCCTACACATCATCCAACGACACATACACTAGCAGTAATAATAATAATAAGATGTACAACACAGTAATGATTGCAGTAGTAACAAGACTGTCTTTCAGTCAACAGCAGACCACCGCAAACACGATACACAGACATGCACTGTCGCTACATGGTCTGTTGGTGGATCGGAAATTCGAAGTCCACGCACCCAGCTGCGGATCAGCAATTTGAAGCCTGCACATGCTACCTGTTGGCCGCATGGCACTGCTTGTGGCTGCAGGCAGGTAGTGTCATATGCTGAATGACTGAAATGGACTTGCGGTCACTGCAGTTGCACTGTCACAGATGAGAGAGGCAGTATGAGATTTCACGCCTTTTTCGCTTCTGTGACCTTGACCTTGAACCAATGACCCTGATATACGAGCATTCTGAAGACATCTACTGGTATGCACAATGCAAAATAAACTTTCTAAGTCAAAGCTTTCTGAAGTTAGAGAATTACAGACAGACACGCAGACAGATGCAACCAAACATATTACCATGCTGCATTTGTGGGGGTATTAATAATCATAACATAATAAAGCAGGGAATCCTTGAAAAGAAACAGGGTCCTTGAAAGTACTTGAATCAGTTCCCGAAAGTAACTGAATGTGTCCTTAGGTGTGTGTTTCATACATAAAAGTTCTTAACAACACTTATTTGTCAGTGTACGTAAGATGACACAACATCAGCAATCTCACTGCATCAGAGGTGCTATCAGTTACTGGGCTGGTAGCACAGTTATAAGCACAGGTCACTACCTGAAAAGTAATTTGTCAAATGGCATTTGAACGTATGGGTAGCCATGGAGAGTACTACACCAAATTGTCATTGATTCCAGACTACTGGAACCATGCAACTGGAAGACAACATTCTTATCTCTAAAGCATCTCTAAAGCATGTACAGTTATAACTTCACAGATGATGGCTTCAGTATATCTAGGCAGTATCAAGTGTAGAAATGTCTTCAGAAGTGTCTAAAGAACTGTTTTATCTAACATGTTCCTGACAGGAATGTGTGAATGCAATCAAGTAAGTTGAAATTTTGAAGAAAGTTTCCGGATCCACTCTCCCGCTATCTGCAACACGTACGAACAGTCATGGAACAAGCCACAGAACTCGCCTGCAGGTTACTGATAGCCAAGATGTCGTCACCACTAAGCTGGTTTCTAACTGCGTCACAGAACAGATGTCGTAGCTCGTCATTCTGTTGTTGAACTTCCACAACCCGCGCTCGCAGCTTACAGCATTCTACCTTGAGGCTCTGTAGGCACACATAAAGCATAAAATAGCTGCTTAATACATATGCCCACTGCCCAGACAGTCATCGCTCCATGACAGCGTTCAGCATTCTAGCTTCAGGTTCTGTAAGTATGGAAATTTGTACACGATGCCTAACGGCAAAACACCACTATATGCCTAAGCCTCAGACAAACAAATGTGCCTTCAACAGATGCCGAAAGCACAGATAATTGTCTATCGAATGTAACAAAAGCTGGCAGCGTGTTCCACATCCGAGGAGCAACAACAGTGAACCATCTATCACCCAGGCCACAGCGCAACAAACAAACACATGCCTCAAAGCTAGTTACCTGCGCATGTAGCCACACACAGTACCATCACATCATGTGTAACTAACAGGCCATTAACACACTAGAGAATAAAAATACAAAATCGTTCTTTGAACAACTAACATAGGGTAACTGTCTAATTAATCACTGTTGCCTATGTTAACCTGCTGAACTCTTTTTTGGGGGATTTTGGACTAGAAGACTGTGACAACAGAATAACCCAAAGTATTATAGAACGGCATGTTAAAGCTGGAATGAAAAAATTAAGAAATGGAGTAAAGCAAAAATTATTAGCCAGAACACCCATCTTTAATACACCTTATCAGAGGCAGTCTACCTAAATGTGTTAAACATGTAGAAAAGTGGAGAGTGGACATGTGAATTCTCATAATCTTACGACACAACAGATCTGCACGTCATGAGATAACAGTGTGTTTCTTACTCTCTGAGCCATGACGGCCTGTAGCACTTGTGAGGTGATCTCGTCGAGACATCTCTCATACTGCTCACACTGCCTCTCGTTCTCCAACACAAGACAAGTCTTCTCTGCCTCGAGCATCTTCATACGCTCCAGAAGCACTCTCGTCTTCTCGCTGCCCGCACTTCCCATGCTCTCGTCAGAACGTGACACTCCACTCTGTATACAGTTTGTGACACACACACACATACACCAGTCTGTACACAGAAACAGATCACGTCATTCATATGGCCATTGTGTACAGCCATAATCACATAAAACAACTAGTGATATAGTATCGTCCAACCACAAATCGACCAGGACTGGTTCAGGAACGTCAGTAATTTGGACCTGGTTGAACCGAACCTAATCGGGACTCGACATATGCCTATTTTCTTACTTTTTCACGCTGAAAATGTTCATACATGCACTTACTGTTTCACGACAACGCGAGCAGTAACATCAATTACTTTCTTTTTACGTTAGCTTATGTGAAGTGTGGTTTATATGAAGTGAACAAAAACAACAGAGCAAATGCTACACATGGACCGAGTCTGGTCCGAAAACTGTTCTGAGACTGAACCGAAGCGATGTTGGACCGGAGACCTGTACTAACACTAGAAGCAACAGCTGAATGGCACTTACCACTGACAGCCGGCAATCTGCACTCTGAGCGGCACACTGTCGACAACCAGCACAGGTCTTCTGCAGCAGAGACAAGTCTGCCAACAAGCAGTTCCTCTCCTCAGTCAGCTGAACGACGTCAGCTCGCAAGGCTTCCAGCTGACTCTGCAACAGAAATGAACCATTTCTCTGTCAGTGTCTCCATCAGCAACCAATGTGTACAGTGAAACTTCAGACGATTTGACTTGCACTGCATCTAAGTTGTAAATCTGATGAAATAGCCACCTGTAAGCGGTTTGTAAGATATCGTGGTAACAAACTTCATCACGCATAGACAAATAAATGCACAGACAGAAGACACAATGCTTTTGGCAGAAAAGCATAAAATAGCTGCTTAATAGGTCCTTGCACATATCCATCACATATAAAGATAATAACGTAATAATAATCATAAAAACATTCAGTGAGGCATAAAGTTATCTAGTAAATATCCTATCTCAGCTATGAGAACACATTCATGCCGTATCACACTACCTGTATTACAGTTATACTAGCCAGACTCCGAAGTGCATGGACCTGAACTAACAGTATTGGACATACTATAAGCCTAACTGTTGTATCTCCTGCCTGTAGGAGAATGACAAGCCAATCTAACCTCATAGTTAATTACTTCATTTGTGTTCTCCTCCTTCAGTTGTTCGTACTTGCTCTTGTATGGTATCAGACTGTGTGCAAACTCCTGTGCTCTGCACAGAAATGCAGACAATTAATAAATTGTCCAAACCAAGAGTATACACTTTTTAATCTAAACTCTCATTTTTGTTCATCTACAGATTAATAATCGGACAAAATGAGACAGTAAAATTACAAATCAGTGCCACTAACTAATGACAAATGCAAAAGAAAAAAATAGATGAGATAATTGCACATGTGGTGGAACACCGACATTATTGCATAAAAACATGTAAATTCCTTAAATTTCTCTCAGAGATCTCGCAACCGGCACTGCACAGAGAGAGTTCACCTTCTGCAATAACTGCATTCAAATTGAGAGAGTTTACCTTGCAAGTTCCTTCTGTAACTCCGATGCCTGCGACTTGCAGTCACACACGTCCAGTCGTTCGCTGCGAAGCCTGTTCTCAGCCTCAATACGCAGCAGCCTCTCTCTCTCCAGCTCTTTCATCAGCACCTCACGCTAACAAGATGCATACACAACATAATCGTGTAAATGGACGTCACATTTCACTGCAGTCAAATGCTGCTATATGTCTTGGCTGCATCTCCATGCTGGAATACTGGCCTTAGCCCCATTATCACTGTCATAACTATCACTGCATATTAGCATACCAAACAAGAGCACAAGCTAGACAGTAAAACAGCCATACGCATTCAATGAATATACAACTCGATCCTGGCAAAACACGGAGAAACCAACGAACTCACAACGCCGACAGAATGAAGCAGTAACACTGAACCATAAGTGATGCCGATATTTTTATGAGCACCTAGAAAAGCCTCTGACACTTATTTCTTACTGTCAGTCGAATACCTGATTCATAAAGTACAGTCAGATTACAAACAGCATCATCAACATAGTCCTGTTCACTACAACAGGCAATAAAAATGTTGTGAGCTGCTTCTGCAACACAACTTTACGATAAAACTTCTCACAACTAACACAAACTATGTCCTTCGTTCTGTTGGCAAAAAAATAACATACTTATCGCCAGCAGAGTTCACAGCTTAAAGCTCTGAGACTGCTTTCACTTTATATGTTATGGCTGCCTTCAACGTGATCAATTTAAAACATCTGAAAATGCAACAATTTTACCAAAAAGCTTTTAACCTTTTGATCTGTGATGTAAACTCTTAACAGCACAATCATCACTGATATTCATTTCATTCCATCGATACCGATGCAGCATTATTACAATAATAACATACAACACGAATATTATACTGAACACATATACACATTTAAAGGCAAATCCTATTAACACAGTTAAGCTGAGTCACTAGTTCTAACAACCAAGCGAGAATGTGCAAAGCTGCCTCTGTCATTCTTATAAACTGTTCCTTAACAGCTGACCAAAAATATGAAGAACTTGTATGTTTACAGTTTTGCTGCACATGCTATCCTGTTTATAAGAAACTGCTATAAAAAGCATACCAGTGGATGCTCGCTCTTCTGACGAGCCAGTTCCTGCTGCAGCTTGGCAAGGTGAAGTCGGTCGTGTCTGGCTCTCTGGCGTTCTTCCAGCAACATTCGATTGAGTTCAACAAGACGTCGTTCAACACACACTCGCACGTCCTAACATTCACCGCACGTAAGCACTAAATATCACAGCCACTCCACAGCAGCAGCAGACTTCTGCCCGTATCATAATGAAACCAACAACATGTGAAACCAGTTATCTAGACGACTGCTGTACCTCGTACTATTAATAATAAAAATCACGCCATTTATAAGCCCAGATCTGCACCAGCAGTAAATGTACCGTATTACGTGCCAGTGCCAAATAG
>Ga0209562_1000586_pt1 | contig 12556 bp, 10 predicted proteins | sample WorMetvacBELIZE2_FD_187399 | JGI IMG/M metagenome (GOLD analysis project Ga0209562, IMG submission 187399) | Marine gutless worms symbiont microbial communities from Max Planck institute for Marine Microbiology, Germany - Olavius vacuus BELIZE.2... | ecosystem: Host-associated > Annelida >...
TAACATAATATCAATTTATGCTCATCATGAAAAGTGCTGAATGATTACGTGTCGCTATGCGTATTCTTCTCGTATGTATATCACTGGCTGACATTGGCGTCACTTTGTACCAAAAAGTGGGGTACCGTCCCTTCCCCTTTCCGCTTCCCTTTCCTCTTACTTTTCTCTTCCATTTTTCCTTCCCTCCCCTTTCCTTTCCTCTCCCTCCACTCCCTTTACCTCCTTTCGTCTTCTTTTCCCTCTCTTCTTCTTTGCCCTTCCCATCCCATTCTCTCAAATCCAGCTAGGGGTCTGGGAGCGCTGTAAATGACGCCTATGCTAGCTGAAGTCGTCATAACGCCGCCGCCGCCAGTCATATTGTGACAAGTCGTCACTCAGCCATTTAGGGTTTTCAAGTCGACTAAGACGCCAGTCAGTCATATTTTTCACCAGTCAGTCACATTTTTTTACGTGACTGACTCCGGGGACTACTGCTGCTGCTGAACGCAATACCTTTTACAGCTTGTATTAGTAGTTGATGCAAACCACACCTGCAACAGAGTGTCTTCTTCTTTATACCTGATCATACTTGCTATTAACAGTTGTCACATGAAAAATGTGTATGAATTTTGTCTCCAACTGCCACAAGACGTAAATGTACCGCGATGAAACGACCCCCTCTATTTCGCTGTTTGTTTCGTCCAGTACAGAGCTGTGTATTCTAATATTGGCCTCCGGTCCAGTCGGCTATTGTGATTCGACCTGAAACTCGCTACATAGCCACTAACCGGTAAAGCAGCGCCGGATTATTATAGCTATAGTAGCCTATAAGCAAGAACCATAAAAACGGTGCCTATCGCCTACGAAAAAAATAGTGGTCTACGAAATTTAGGCTATATGTCCATTTTTAGCGCACGTCTTTAGTTTTTGAAAGGTATTTCGGTTTTTTGGTTTTTAAGTTGTAATGTACGAAGACCGGATACAAATTATGACCCGGAAATTCACGAAGAATATCTCATACATGACACACCCATTCCCTGGCACATCATTTATTGCCATGTGCAGACTATAGCATAGCTATAGACACAACTAATTAGACTGAAATGCAACAATTTTCTGCTGTGACTGTGAGTCTAAAATGTGGATTTTTAAGGTTTTTCAAAAAACAACAAAAACCTATAATTTGGACTTTTTAGGTTTTTGAGGTTTTTTTTGTAAAAAAAACTAAAAACCTAGTTTTTTTACAACTTCTTTCGACGGCCCTGAGATGAACCCTTCATCAAAAGCGATGATTGGATAAACGGCCTTTCGATTGGTACCGACATTGAACGATCTTGGACTGTTTAATGGCCATATTCTGTATCAATTAACCAATTAAACGCGCGCTGTCTTCGCGGCAGCTGAGTTTCTTGTTGAATTTTAATAGAAATATATAATTTTTGATTCTTCTCAATGAGAACTTCTCTACTACGTGTAGGCGTCCGGGTTAAATGTTTAACAGTCATGACCAACTTAGTTGCTCTCATCTGAACCTTTTCTAGATCTTTAATTAAACCTTGCCTATGAGAACTTCCATACTGAGTTAGCATATTCCAGACGACATCTAACCAAACTTTTATATAATGTAACAAATGCCTCTTCTGTTAAATATATTAAATTTCTCTTAATAAGGATGGAGTAGCTTATATTTATTTATATTTAACTTCGACAACCACGTGTCTGACCATACTTTAAAATATGTCAAAGTATAATGTCTGTAGGATATCGTACTTCCAACTTTGGCAAAAATTGACCCACACTGTAGCTCGGTGTCTCTGCGATAGCTGAGCTACTTGTTCCATTAACAAACGTCTCCTGACAGGATGTTAATTTATTACGACAAACATTCAACGAGATGCATTCTGTGACACTTGGAATGCACCGAAATCCGTTTTCGACCGGTGCTCTACCCTAGACCCCGCTGGGGAGCTCACAACGCGTGAGGCGCCAAAATCACGTCTCAGACCTCGATACCTTCTGCGTATCGGTGTCTCGGTCGAACCCTTTTCCCTAATTCTCGCCTCCTAGCCATGCCTTCTGGATCCGCGCCTATCCGCATGCTGCCCATTTTATTAACCAAGAATGCATCAGAGTGCATACATTTTGCATTACATATTTTTCCGAGGGTCGTGGCCCCCTAACTCCCCTGTCGGGAGGGGAGACCCCTACCACACTCACTCTCTTGTTTTGCCCAAAGCTGGTGCCTATCCGCTTCTTTCAAGCTGGCTACGGCCCTGACTTTTCCACTAACTGGTGCACTACCAGTACCATGTCAGCGTGTGACGTAGCTTACATGTACACGTTGTCACGTTTCTGAGACTGTCGTATACGTCTAGTGTAGAGTTGAATAATTTTATAGCAAAGACAGAAGGCAATGCAGTTGTCACTAAACCATTTAATCAGTTCGTACACAGATAAAGCGTATATATTATACCACCTGATAGTACAGTCAACCGCTAAAGATGAAGATTACTGGGCGCACTTTAGGCGTAAAATCATGCCAGTTTCCTTAATATTTAGGCACAAACATGGTGGAGAATTTGTTCTTGTTAGCAGCGAAGGGCAAGGCGACGAGCGGGTCGTCCTGGTGTTTCTTTACAGCGCTCTTATCACTCCACGAGGCGATGGTCATCGACGCTTCATCAGTGCCACGCACTAGGCCCCTCGCTCTGCCATTGCCAATCTGTCTCAGATGAAAGTACGTTTCACCTTGTGTGCACGCCGCCAGCTTGAGCCCTACAAACGCAGTATCACCATCTTCACCAGTTTAATTTCTATATCACCCATGAAGCAGCATCGTCATAGTCCGTCCGTCTGTCTGTCTGTCTGTCTGTCTGTCTGTCTGTATATATGTATGTAATACGATACTATTATTTTCGAGAGTCTTGACGTGAAAAGTTCATTTTCGATCTGCGGATACAGCTTGAGGGATTACGGGTCAAGTCTACACTGTGTCTAAAAACACCTCCGATGTTTTTAGCTATAACTTGCGAAAGCATTGTCCGATTTTTATAATATTTGGCATAAATATTATGATAAAGTAAGCAATCAAAAGATACTATATTTTCCACCTTAACTAGCTAATGCTCTTGCACTATCTTACGAAACTGAAAACACGGAAAGTGTACGTCTATCTTTTCACGTAAATGTTTCATGTTGAGTTGCCAATAGACACACAAGTCACATCGGAATTATCACCTAATGACTGTTAGACTACTTCTCATTCATAAAACGATAGGATATGACACCCCAATTTGTGCACCAAACAAAGGGAACGAGGCATTCAGCTGCCTGTTTTGCACACACTTAGCGATCATCGTATCTGCCATGGTGTCAGGCCGCTTGGGTGCCATGTCAAGAATGAACGTTTTTATCCATCAAGCACATCAAGCATTATTGTGGTGTTCTACCATCTCAACAAAATGTTAATAGCCACCAAACACATTGCGGATAATAATTTTGTCTTTCAGTAAGACAGCGTACTGGCACATCTTGTATGCAACATAGTCCAAACCTCTCAACTTCACTTTTTCTGACCTACGACCCAACAGCCAAGATGTGATTGGTGAACCCAACTGATTATAAGATTTAGAGTCATACAATAGCACGAATATGAGTCACGAGTCAACAAGTTTGAAGAAATCTAGCAACGACTGCTTATAACTGACAAAGCAGTGATACAGCATTTGAGTGAAATGATGCTATTTCTGAACTACTGCTTTTTCTCAGGTAGTGCAGAAGCACTAGTTAGGTGTGGTGGGAAACTGCTGATTGCTTATTTTCTCGGTAACATGTGTGCCAAATATTATGAAAATCCGACAATGCTTTCTCGAGTCACAGCTAAAAATGTCGGGTGATTTTTGAGACACACTGTATATATGAAGGTCATTGGACCCATTGCTGGGTCTGTGTCAATATTCCGAATACCAATAATTAGCCTACACCATTCTCCATAATGTTAAACGTATAAGAAAAAAGACACGTCTAGACTTAAGTTGAAATGATGCAGGCTAGAATTATCTTTATCGATCCCGTCGAATTTGATAAAGTGTAAATGGTGAATGCGCTTAATGAGGATAGGATCCTAATAGGCCCTAGAAAGAAACGTCACATTTTCTAGACCACAAGGTCACAGGAGCTATAAGCGCGAAAATCCGTATTTCGGCAATAACTCCGGTTCTACAGAAGATTAACTGTAAAAAAACTGGAGTATTATAACATGGTGTAAGGGCGATCAGTGATGACACATAGAAAACAGCAGATATCATTTTACTGTGAAACTTTATTGAGCACATTACTTACCCTTACATCCCTAGGTCAAGTGACCCCAATTTAATGTTTGCCCTCTCGATATCTGTACTGTGAACCACCGTCCACCGGTGAGGATCGAGGATCGAGGAACTACAGAGCATTTAGCAAATTTGGATCAAATTGCAATCTGGTCTAGAAAATGTGACGTTTCTTTCTAGGGCCTATTATTACCCTATCCTCATTAAGCGCATTCACCATCTACACTTTTTCAAATTCGACGGGATCGATAACGATAATTCTAGCCTGCATCATTTCAACTTAAGTCTAGACGTGTCTTTTTTCTTATACGTTTAACATTATGGAGAATGGTGTAGGCTAATTATTGGTATTCGGAATATTGACACAGACCCAGCAGAATGACATAAAATGATGAGCAGAATGTTAACGTCCTCAACGAAGAAAGGTCAACATTCCAATTTTTTATAATCAATAGCAGAAGGTCACGTGTAGGCATTTGTACATGTAACTCACCAAATGCTTTGTCAATGGAAGCTCAGTCTACTTCACACTGCAGTTCAAACCTCAGGTGCATAACCTAAGCCTATGGATGTGGACCTTTACTCTAGCCCTTTTGTAGATGCATATACCTGCTAAAACTCATTGTTAGTGCAATTTTATTATGATTTGGTTAGTGGCGAACAGGTGGTCCTTGCCCTTGGCCTTTACTGTTGACGCTTTTGAATAAATATACTTGCTGTTTCAGTTTTTTTTAGTTTTTTTTCCTGTCGAGCGAGTATTTTCTAAGAGTTGGTTGACAGTCCGCCTACATTATGCGAAAATATCAGACGAACTTTTGGAGTCATTGGTGTTTGCCAAGTTGTCACTGTGCGTATAAATTTTGAGATCCTTGTTAGCTTTCCTTTTTGCCACAGACCTTGACATCTTGCGTCCCTAGCATTGTCCTTGGGACCCAAGTTCTTGACCTTGGCTTTGACCTTGTGACAACTGTCCTTGGATCACAAGTCCTTGTTACTATCATTGCCAGAGTATGCATTAACAAGCGCGCATAAGATACCGGTAGTCTAGAAGAGTATTATACTATATGTGATGAAGCTATAAGGCGCTTATCACTGAACGCTGCGGAACTGAGCTACAGGGCCTCATGAAATAGACCGTTCCGGGATCACATTGTTACTAATGGTTGCTGGAACGCTGGTCTGCGTTGGCTAATAAAGTAGAAGCTAGCTCAATTTTCTTTGCGTCATATGCATTCTCCGAGTTTTCCTTATCAAATCGTAGTGACACTGTTTTACCGCCAGGGTCTCCGGTCATCGATCACATGCCCGACGTATGTCGTACCAAGAACTCTCACTAAACTCGGCTAGCGTGCCTTCTCTGTTTGTGGACCTGTAGCGTTGGAATGCATTACCAGCCACTATTCGTAATACTACTGACTCAAAACTATTTAAACGACTGCTAAAGTCATATTTCTATAACTGCTCCCTTAACATCACTGCATAATCACTACTGACTCTGTAATACACTACTGGACGATTTTATCTTGTATATTAGCGTACACCAAGTGACTATTGTATTGTATTGTATTGTGTTAAATGATAGAGCCCCCGGTTGAGCACCAGCCAGCCACAGACCACGCAGAGTTCCATTTACACTCTAATCACAGCGTATTATACCTTTGTGATCAGTGATACAGAGTCCTCCATCGACAGTGACAATGTTCTGAGTCTTTGGCTCCTCTCTGAACATCAGCGCGCCTGTACGTCGATCGCGTGCATGGTGCGCCACTAACGACGATCCAGCAGTCGGCGGTTTACCATCTTCCACGGCCACAACCAGTGACAAATACTCCACGTGTCTGAGATAAAACGGTCGTTTATCGGCACGTGCAGTCAGCACCGCTACCACAGACAAATCAAATCAAATCATCTATTGAATAACAGGCGCGATAGATTGATTGATTGAGTAAGGTTTAACGTCCCACTAAACACATTATAGGTCATATGGGGGACGGGTTTTACGGGTCAAATGACCCAACCATAAAGAAACACACAAAACAGAAGAAAACACCATAATCCATCTTAACTAAGGAATACAGATAACACAAATTAAACACAACAAACTAAACCCAGGTTCGGTCGCTAGTTCCTACGACCTCCGGCCTGGAAACGCAGTGGGACTATTCTGGTAGAAAGGGAAGGGATGAACAAAAGAGGGAAAATAAGTAAAGCCAATGAAAGAAAGGAAAAAGTACAAAGGGGAAAAATGAGGAAGTAATGGACAAAGGGGAAAAGAGGGGGGCCCCGGCCCCACACGAGGGAACAGGCTCGAGCGCTGTGAATATAGAGTGAGAAAATCATATACACAAAAATCATCATAAACAGCCAAATTCCAACATAGCAGCAAGCAGCGTACTGTACATACAACAAATCACGCAATATTTTCTCATAAACTATACATATAGAAGCAACGCGGGACAGTTGAGATCTGACGGCCGCCCTGCGCGCTATGCGAAAATTCCACAGGGTGCAGGTGAGCCAAGTGGGTGACTGGAATTTGCAGGACTGGAAAATGACGGAGTAGAACAAGAGCAAACGTGTATATACTGCATACGATGAAAAACTTTAATGTGTAAGACATGTAATTGTTTCAAGCACAAATCTACAGACATATATTATACCGCATTTAGAGTTATACTTATTAAAAATATCGTGTTTGGAGCATGTCTTTGAGGTGAGCCGGTGAACTCACTGTCGGCAGCATGTACGGCGTAATTACTGAGGTCAGCGCTGGAGACTTAGACCCCTACGTCTTTCATATCACGTTTCGCACTGTTTTATCCTTGCTCTCTACTCATCGCCGTCTTTGACTGAAACAACGTGCTTACTGCGTACTTACGTGCTAACTCTATGTGTCAATGCTGTCGATCACATTGTTGCTCAAACAATACCCGTATAACTTTAAATGCGGTGTAAGATATGTATTTGGATTTGTGCGTAAATTTACGTGTCGTACACATGATTTATTGATTTATACCGCGTTTCGATGCGAAGAAATCGCGCCTCTATGTCGACATGAACCACACAAAAGTGTACAATTTAATCTCTACCGGTTGTAGGCTCACCAAATTTCAGAGGCATGTAGTGAACTCTTCGTATTTTTTCCTTTCAGTTACAGTTCATTCCGTTCAGAAGATAGCCTACTCGCGCTTATACGTCGCGATGTCGTCGGAAATAGGCAGTTTGGGGCCCATGCTTTATGGGCGAAAACCTCCGCATATGAAAAACCCAAATTTTGGATGTTCCTTTTCATTTCTGACACTTGCCATAGTTCGGTTAAGCGACTTCCAAGAAAGAAAGCATGCACAAGGCCTACAGATGGCCGGCTATAAAATAATAATCAGAATTCCTTTAAAATCAGAAGCCAGTGAGTTAGAGCTCGTAAGCGTGCAACTATATAGAGAAAAAAATTCGTTTGTTTGCTTGTCTGTCTGTCTGTCTGTATGTTTTTGTGTGTGTCTGCCTGTGGGCCGTGTTGCCTGATTTTAGATAAATGTAATTAGGAAATTTGCAAAAATTTTGACATATTCAAAATCTAGGTATGCTCAGTACAGCCATTGAGGAATGTACAGTACGACAGTACTACATCATTATAGGCAACCTGTAGTCTTTCAGCGCTTACCCGTGGCCAATAAATGACAGCCATACATCGGTGTGCAATCAGCAAATTGCGCCAATTGAAACCGCAGAAAAACAGCGTTTAAGTATATTGGCGCCATCATACAACGTCCTAATTTATTTCTGAATGTCAGAATTCTATGTTAAACAGCTGTTAATTATATGACCGATACATATTTATGAGTCACTAGGAGGTAACAATGCAAAATTCAAATAAAATGCACGATGAATATTAGGAGCCCATTTAACAAGTAACAATAAGGCAGTGAGGTCGAGTTGACTGTATAAAAAACTATATTGTTGGACAGAGCAAAATCAGCATAGGTGTTACAATCCTTTAACTGACGGGGCAAAAATGACGTCGTCATCTGCAAATAGTAAATGATTTAAAATGAGATTGCCAATGCAAGAGCTTACATTAGCCATTTGCAAATTACTCTTAAGATCGTCATCGTCAATGTATGCAATCGAATAAAGAAAGTGGAAAGACACCACCGCCTTGTCTAACATCACTAAAATGTCAGAACATTAGAACAACATCTTTACCCGCAGAATGCTTCCAAATCGCAAGTATATCAAGACTAGCTGAGTGCGTAGATCGAGTAGGCCTACATCATCACCACCATCACCATCATTATCAACACTTGTACTGTCTACTCATAGTCCGCTGATGTGCAACGAAATTTACATCGCTGCTCGAAAACTCCAAACCCATTGTGGAAAGCAGGTACTGTATTTAGCGGCGTCTGTTGTCGTCTGTTGTTGCCTGTGTATATCTGTCTGTCTGTCTGTTCGCACAACTGACAAGCCGCTTATTAGAAAAGCTATTTTAGCGAGTGTTTGCATCTTACAGGCCGATATTGTACATAAATCGCATGAGCCTGCGTTATTACCAATTGCGGCAACAACAAGATACAGCAACGATTGACTGCTGAAGCTGCACATGATGAATGCTGTATGAAAACAACAGTTCGATATAACAGCAACGACTCAAGTGCATTAGTCACTAACTGTTGGTAACAGATGCAACGACCTATAGTCACGTTAACGCAAATACACGGTGTCGCAAAACTTCGATGTAGATACATGTGATGCCAAAAATATGTAGGATCTCGTACACGAATTAAGTTTGAAATTCTCTACATGGTTTAATAGCTTATTAGTATCATTAATAAATGTTTCGATGAATCGTGTTGTATAATGCCAGTATATGTTAGGACTTTTCACAAGCCGTCTGTATTTCGTGGTCATAAACGCGTTCATTAAGCTGTAAACTGCAGTGAGTCACGATATAGGCCTACTGGAATTTTTCTATATTATTGCAATGTAACAGGCACATCTTGTTTACACGATTCAGTTACCTTGATAGCATGTGTAGGTGGTATTCGTAATTTTTAAAAGTAATTTTATCCTAAAATGTGGACAGTGACATCTATGTTCTGTGCTGCTTATATAAACACTTCCTAAATGATGACATTGTATATTAATTACACTATATTCCATAAAATCGCGACCCCTTGCATTTTGCTACAACTCTGCCAAATGTAACTAGTCGATTGAGTATTCGCTGGATAATTTGGCGGCTGTGCTACGATTCTCAATTAAAAACGCATTTTATACATTGTAGCGGTTGTGTTGTGTTTGTATTTGGCGTGTGCGTGCAAGCGTGTGTGTGTGTGTGTTTTTTTGTGTTTTATGTGTTTTAATTCTTTACTTGGCTGCAGTTGATGCGAAATAAACTATATATAATGCACATTTCACAACCAGTTATCATCATTATTCAAGAGATTCAAGTATGAAAATTATTATACAAAACGCCAGAAATGAGAAGTTTTCGCATATTGTACTCCACATAAGCTGGAAGTCTCTTTCTTAATGACCAAGGCCTGCAGGAAGCGGGGCTGACTGGACGAGCAATTTTCCGATATCATCAATAATTACGGATCAGTATCTTCAAGCCACCAAACAACCACTTCTGATTTGGAAACATCGATATTGTGCCCCGGTCTCACATGGCCTTACAACCAGGCTGCGATTTATATACGCCCAGTCGAAGAGCCAAATCGCAAAGGATCGCAGATACATCACGCAAGTCCTGGTGGTCGGGGACAGTCTCACGATTAAAATCAGTCGTAAACGGGTTTCTAGCGTTACTGGCTTCACACTCACAGATGCCTGCACACTAGTTGTTAAAGGTTCTGTCGGCTAGCTCAGTATCTCAACTAAGTGGGTTCTTTGGGGGGTCGCTGAAAATGCGGGAGTGGAAAATGCAGGAGCGATAAAGTATGGAAAGCATTGAAAACATCGATATTGTGCCCCGGTCTCACATAGCCTTACAACCAGGCTGCGATTTATATACGCCCAGTCGAAGAGCCAAATCGCAAAGTATGGAACGGGGACAGTCTCACGACTAAAATCAGTCGTAAACGGGTTTCTAGCGTTACTGGCTTCACACTCACAGATGCCTGCACACTAGTTGTTAAAGGAATGGAGAATCACACGAAACACCAAGGCGGTGTTTCGTGTTCGTGAACTGGTTCCGTAGTTCCAACCGTCACAAGTCGCCATAGCTTTCTGCAGTAATATAGTATATATTTAAGCTTATTTAAGGCTTATTGATGTGCATTTTCCACCCTTGCAATTTCGTCCGTATCGCATTCTCCACTCCCGCATTTGCAGTCACCCCGTTCTTTTAAACGCGAGAAGGCTGCGTTTAGAACGCTGGCAGATCCCGAGAAATCAAGACAGTATATAATATCAAAATATCATTTCCGACATAAATTTGCATGAAATAAAAATAATAACAATCCATGTACTACTAAATAATGTTCAGCACAGCGGCTCGTCTTGTAAGGGCGCATCTGGAGTTTTACACACCACGGGGTCAAAGACAGTAATTTTTGCTCTTTCAAAGCCGTGACTTATGTCACCCTTACACTGTGTTTTAAACTGAGAAGTTTTTTTGCATTGATTAAGGAAATGTCTGCACTGTTCGATAATTGCTCTCGTAGAACTTTTGAATAACTCCATTAGGGCACGGTTTACTGCAACATGAAGTCAAGAGATTTTAGATGCGTTGTTTCTTTTTTAAAAATATAGCGCCTTAAAGGCCAAATTTACGCGACATATCGGACTTCTTGGCCACAGTAAAATTTCGAGGATAAATTGGTAAAATGTATGAGTACGGATTCGGCCTAGGATCAAACGGCGGACACACTTTTGATGTGGCGCGCCTCTCGGTTCTCTGAAAGATTCTAGTCTGGTTGTCACACACACGAAGAATGCAATGCTGTTGACGCTGTCATCATGAGAAAGTCATTACGAGAGTTTATTGATTCATCTGATGAATGAAGAACAGCGCCGAGTGGATGTCGACCCTTAGATCAAACCAACTGTTAGGTATTTGTTTATGCAATAGCAATAAATTTTTGCTGAACGCATTCATTTTTGCATTCAGACTCACAATTTATGAGTGTGTTCACATCGCAATTGCAGTCAAATTCAGTGAAAATGCTAGCATTTAATGAAAACAATCACAACGATGACAATGATGACAGTCAGTAGAACACCGCCAACAACGCCGGCAATGATTGGAATGACGGACGGTGATGATCCAGGTGAGTCTGATGAACCAGACGATGATGTCTCATCTATACACATGCACCACATTCACACGGTCGTCTCTCTTAATGGCCAACTCAGCCTTCCATCCCTCCGGGGTCGGTAAATGAGTACCAGCTTCGGCTGGGAAGGCAAAGGCATGTATGGTTCATTCCGTTAGCGGATGAACGCGAGGTGTGCAGGTAAAAACTGAGATCCCTTGAGAACACGTGCCATACCTGAGCGCCTTTGAGGTGTGCTCACGACGAGGCGCTATACAAATTCACGTGTATTGTTCACGTGTATAATTAATACCTTACCTTACCTTAATGCTTTTCTTACTTTTGTCTAATACAGGTTTAATATAAGCACAGCACTGAATGATTACACATAGTTGTACTTTTTCTGTTTTCACACAACTTTTCGATATTGTCCTATATAATAACTGGGCGTCAGCGACCGGAGCACTGAGGTACAGCTAACAGTCATCGGCGTACTGATGCAGTGTAAGGCTATGAGACGCAACGACGGTGCTCAGGTGTCAGGTCAGCCGTGTACAAGATGAACAACAGTGGACCCAAGACCGATCCTTGCGGTACGCCGTAACAGACCCACACAGTACCACTGACGACAGGCCGTTGTATGTATACGACTTTCTGCGTCCGGTCTGTAAGGAATGATGTCATCCATCGTAGAACATCACCCTTGAGTCCGCAATGTTTCTCCAGCCGCTGAAGCAAGAGATCGTGGTCTACACAATCGAAAGCTGCTGCGATGTCAAGCAGACCAAGAAATGTCACATGCCGACCATCAGCGGCTGTCAGCACGGCTGACATGACTCTCAGCACGGCCGTCTTGGTCGAGTAATGTCTAAAAGCCGACTGATAGCGAGGAAGCAGAGCGTTCTTGTTGATGTGCAGGGCTGTATTGGTCAGATCTTCACTGGAGAGGCAGAGTTTCGACTGGCTATGACTGACCGAGCGACTATAGCG